>ENA-OQCW01000794-OQCW01000794.1-human-gut-metagenome-genome-assembly--contig:-NODE-794-length-15372-cov-2.460938_pt1 | contig 15372 bp, 16 predicted proteins | sample MGYA00242767_ERZ504593 | MGnify/ENA primary metagenome ERZ504593 (study PRJEB26092, sample SAMD00036307) | human gut metagenome | host: Homo sapiens | study: EMG produced TPA metagenomics assembly of... | reverse complement strand
AGATAAATGAGACAGATCGGTACACTGTATTATCTGCCTCGACTATTAATAACTCAGTTTATCTTATACGAAACTAACGCTTACCTCAAGTTGATATCACTAATAAATAACCATAAAAATGGTTTAAATGACTTATTAATCTCGATTTGCTAGTGTGATAAACTGAAAGTTAATTTATTCATAACCAATTGTTTTTACGACAGTTAATCGTTGCTCTCCTGTATCATATTCGTCGGCGTGCTAAACAGAAAACGGGTAGCAAAGGCCAATACCACGATGATCGCGACACAAGCCAACGTCCACTCTCCCATCTGAGAAAAGAATCGCTGGTAAGCGGCAATTGCCATACCGCTAATTTGCGACTCTGTCGTCTGCTGTGCCACGACGCCTGCCAGCCAGTTGGCGACTGCGCCTGTTGCCAGCATATAAATACCGGTTAATACGCCAGACATTTTCAGACGCGTGATTTGCGAAATCGCCACCGGGTCAATAAAGAGTTCGGCAAAGCCCATTAGCGCCAGCCCGGATATCATCACGCCCATTGACGCTTGACCGTCAGCCGCTGCATGTCGGGCATCAAATGCCAGCAACATAAAGCCACAAGCCATCAGCAGTAAACCAAAGGCAAACTTCAGCCAGACGCGCAATGTTGAGCTGCCGTGACTTTCTGGCGACACCAGCCAGGCCAGAACAACCCCAGCGAGCATCACCGCAATTGCATTCACCGACTGGAATAGTGCAGTAGGTACTTCAATATTGAATGCCTGACGATTCACAAAGCGATCGATAAACAAGCTGATGGTACTGCCGCCCCTGTTGTGCCAGTACCCAGAACAACGTCCCGACAAACATCAACAATACAATTTGCCAAAGAGCACGGCGGTGTTCGGGGAATTTGATCATCATGCGGGCAATGATTTGTGCTGCAATGAGGCAAACGATCGCCAGCAAATATCCGGACCAGTCGTTCTCCAGCAGCAGGGTAAAAAATACTGGGGCTAAACAGAGCATCACCACTAGCCAGCTCCATACTGGTAAGGCAAATTTGACGCTAGTGAGCGCTTTCTTATCCATACTACGCGTGGACTGGAAATGACGATGACCGCTTAAGAAAATCAACAAACCGATAAACATGCCGCCACCCGCAAGGGCAAAGCCAACATGCCATCCATACCACTGAGCAGCCAGGCCGCAGGCGATGGGGGCGGCGATAGAACCGATATTGCCCGCAGCATACAGCAGCGAAAAACCGCCATCACGTCGATGATCGTTCTCGTCGTAGAGCTCGCCAAGCAAACAGCTGATGTTTGATTTGAATAAACCGTAGCCACAAATAATGATTGCCAGCGCCAGATACAGGCTAAAGGTTGAATTTGTATCAATGCCCAGCACTACATGGCCAAGGGTCATTAACAGCGCGCCGGCAATTACCGCAGTACGATTGCCGAGCAGGCGGTCGGCAAGCCAGCCGCCGAGAATAGGGGTACGTAAACCAGAGAAGCATATGCGCTGAACAGGCTGATGGCATGGTTATCATCAAAACCAAGCTGATGGGTGAGATAGAGAATGAGTAAGGCACGCATGCCGTAAAAACTGAAGTACTCCCAGATTTGGATCGCCACGATATAGTATATCGCGCGCGGCTGTGAGGGTGTTTTCATGTGTTCTCCTTATGAGCAAAAAAGGGAAGTGGCAAGCCACTTCCCTTGTACGAGCTAATTATTTTTGCTTTCTTCTTTCAATACCTTAACGGTATAGCGGCCATCAGCCTGACGGTATGCACCGTGAATATCGGTTTCAAAGCCCGGATAGTGAGCGCCGATTTCACACAGCATCTGCAGGAACTCCAGAACCGGACGGCTTTCTTCGGTGATCATTTCACCCGGCATTACCAGAGGAACTCCCGGCGGATACGGAAGGATCATATTGGCGTTAATACGACCTACCATTTCGTCGAGGTAAACTTCTTCGGTCATACCGTGCAGCTCTTTCTGGAACGCAGCATACGGAGTCATTACCATCGTCGGCAGCACTTCAAATGCGCGATACATCAGATCCGGCAGATTGTGGTGAACAATCAGTTTGTGGATATTCTGAGCCAGTTCCTGAATACGCATGTTTTCATAGAATTCAGGATCTTCACGATACAGAGACGGCAGCATGTTTTTCACACGCAGGTTCAGGTCGAACGCACGTTTGAAGTCAGTCAGAGCACGCAGCAGGCTCAGTGCTTTGGTCTTATCGATACCGATGCTGAACAGGAACAGCAGGTTATACGGACCGGTTTTCTCAACAACGATGCCATGTTCGTCGAGGTATTTCGCCACGATGCTGGCCGGAATACCAAAGTCGCTCATGGTGCCGTCTTTTTCCATCCCCGGAGTCAGCAGGGTGACTTTGATCGGGTCAAGATACATGTGCTCGTTATCGATGTTTTTGAAGCCGTGCCAGGTGCTGTCAGAACGCAGCGGCCAGCATTCAGTCGTATCGATATGATCCGGCTGCCATACATCAAAGAACCAGCCATCAGATTCCGTTCTCAGGCGTTTGATCTCTTTACGGAATTTGATCGCACGTTCAATGGAACCGTTGATCAGACGCTTACCAGCATTACCTTTCATCATCGCCGCTGCGGTTTCAGTGGACGCCACGATACCGTAGTGCGGAGAAGTGGTGGTGTGCATCATGTAGGCTTCGTTAAAGGTTTCTTCGTTTACGTCACCTTTAACGTGGATCATGGAAGCCTGAGAGAACGCCGCCAGCAGTTTGTGAGTAGACTGGGTTTCGTAAATCACTTTCCCTTCTACACGGCCACCGCTCATACCGCATTTACCTTCGTAAATCGGTGAGAAGTTGGTGTAAGGCACCCACGCGGAGTCAAAGTGGATGGATTTCACATCCAGTGTTTTCTTGATGAAGTCGGTGTTGTACAGCAGACCATCATAGGTAGAGTTAGTAATTACAGCATGTACCGGCCAGGTTGCGTTTGGTGTTTCTTTCACGCGCTTAGCAATGGTAGCGTGCTGGAATTCACTCTGTGGGATACCACCAAGAATACCGTAAGCGTTACGGGTCGGGCGGAAATAGATTGGCGTAACATCGCTCATCATCATCAGGTGGGTCAGCGATTTGTGGCAGTTACGGTCAATCAGAATGGTGCTGCCTGCTGGAGCAGAGTACATACCAACAATTTTGTTCGCAGTGGAAGTACCGTTGGTCACCATGTAGCTGCGGTCTGCGTTAAAGACGCGAGCGATATACTGTTCTGCTTCTTTGTGTGGACCACTGTGATCCAGCAGAGAACCCAGTTCAGATACTGAAATGGAAATATCAGATTTCATGGTGTTCGGACCAAAGAAATCATAGAACAGGCTACCTACCGGGCTTTTCTGGAATGCAGTACCGCCCATGTGACCAGGAGTACAAAAAGTATATTTACCTTCACGAACATATTTAAACAGTGCTTTAGTCAGCGGAGGCAGAATAGTGTTGATATATTCGTCAGTGGTCTGCTTGATCTTGTTAGCAATATCTTCAGCAGCACCCAGCGCATATTCAAAGAAGCTAATCTGTAAACGCAGGTCATTCAGGCTTACATCGAGAGTGGAATACGTATTAGCGAACGCGTACAACGGCAGGTTCTCGTTCATTTTGCTAATTTCTTCGCACAGCTCGAGATTATATTTATCCCAGTCAAAAATAACGCCGCACAGACGCGCATTGTTTTCGATCAGTTTTAATAAGTCGTCACGGTCGTTCGGGTAAACAATCTGGAAGTTCAGACGTTCAAGCGCGCGATGAAGTTCACGGATGGGTTCTTCTTTAAAATAAACCCCCATGTGATTCAATATTGCAATAACGTTCATAGTCATATCTCCAGGTAAAAAAGGCCCCTCCCAACACATGGGACAAATGAAGGAGGAGCTCGAAATACTTTTAATTAATGTGCGTTAGACGCTGTGTGGTTATCCATTGAGTGGCTCTGGCGCTCATGCATTTTGCGAGCGTAGAACATCAGGATAATCAGGCTGACGATGAAGGTACCTGCCAGCTCGAAGGAGCTTGCGCCCATTAGCGCGATGAAGCAGAACACGCAACCCAGTACAGAGCAGATCAGGCTGACAAAGTTGCGGATGTTAACGCCTTCAAAACGAATCAGGTCAACGCAAGAGTAGAAATACGGCAGCATAGTCAGCAGTACTGCGATACCGGTCAGTTCACCGAACAGGTCAGATGCTTTACCACCGGCAGAGTTCATCAGAGTGATGAGGATCATCAGGGCAGTCATTTTCACTGCAGCCAGCAGCAGACCTTTTTTTCGGAATACCGTTGCTGTCGACTTCACCATAAACTTTCGGGAAGTTACCGTCGTTAGCGGCACGTACACCTGCCTGGCCTACCAACATCATCCAGGAGCCCAGAGAGGTCAGGCACGCAAAGGCGGTGAATGCAGAAACCAGCGGCGCAGCCCAGTTACCGAGGATAGTTGAAGCACTGATTGCAAACGGAGCACCGGAAGCCGCCATTACAGAAGACGGATACATACCGGAAAGCACCTGAGTCGCAGCGATGTAAACAATACCTGCTAAACCAGTACCCAGCATGGTTGCCAGCGGAACGGTACGTTTCGGGTTTTTAACCATACCAGTACTTACAGCTGCGGATTCAACACCCACGAAGGCCCACAGGCAGAGCAGAATACTTTTAATGATCGCATGACCATCGGTGGTATCCGCAGTATTCCAGTTAGCGGCATAAGTCGCAGCATCAAACCAATGCCAGCCAACAATAGCAGTCATAACCACAGGAATAAGAACCAGCACCAGACCAATAGTGGTTAAACGGCTTACCCAGGTACCGCCGAGCATATTTACAAAGGTAAATACCCAGACGATAGCAATACAGGCGATACCCGCCGGAACAGGATCATTTAATACTGGGAAGAAGGTGGAAAGATAAGATACAGCGGTAATACCAATCGCCAGGTTACCAATCCAGTTAGCATGGTAATAAAGAACACCTGTCTGAAAACCAAATGCAGGGGAAATTTCTCCGGCATAAGCAATTGGGCCACCTTGTTGCGGGTTTTTTGTTGCCAGTCGGGCATATACATACGCCAGCGACATTGCACCAATAATAGAGATAATCCAACCCCAGATAGCAATACCACCGATACTTGCTAGGTTCGCAGGTAATAATGCAATACCGCTCCCCATCATATTACCGGCAACAACACCGGTACAGGCAAATAGCCCGATCTTCTTGGCAGAACTCATGCTCTTCTCCTAATTTCATTTTTGAATTTGGAGTCCGGGTCATGATGTATAACTATTTCCTGACCAGACCAAACTGGCGCTAAGAATACTCACGAAAAAAGGATTAATCCTAAAGATTAGGTGAAATAACACAAAAGTTTCTGTAAGTGAGAACTTGAGGTTTTTTATTAACACATCAGGATCGCAAGTTGATATCATGAAAAGATAAACATTCAATGTTTACAATGGATTGCGGGACATTTTCTGGTTAAATTTATGTAATAAAAATTATGCGGCAAATAAATTGCCGCAACATATTATACCAACAGGAACATACAAAAACTCAACAACAAATATTGCCGAGCATAAATCAACCCGGGAGTTACTTATTCTGAAGCGAGAAATTTGTCGAGATAAGGTACAACATAAGGAACAGAAGTCTGGAATATACCATTTTCAATCCAGTAAAGGGTGTTTGCCCCTGGGCGTAAATTAAAGGCGGTGAGATATGCATCAGCAGCTTCCCTGTTCATCCCCTTCATTTCATAAACCTTGCCAAGCAACACATAATTTAGCCAGGACATTTCAAGATCAATACCAGTATTTATCGCCTGATAAGACTCATCTGTTTTACCTTTTACCAGAGCACTGACCGCTTTTATTTGATATATAATGGACAGGTTATTCAATTCCGGTAGTGTAACAATGTTATCTATTTCTGTATTCAGTGCTGCTAATTGTTTTTCATCTAAAGGATGTTGAGAATGGCGCACGATATCAACTAATGCTTTTTCTGCTCTCGCGTAGGTAAATTCGGGGGATGATTGAACAATCTCACCTAGTAATTCACTGGCACGGTTCAATGATTTATCATCGCCATGCAGTAAATAATCATGAGCCTGATAAAAATTAGTTAATAACGCACCACGATGAGGCAAAATTTGCTGGAGCATCTCCTGCATTCGTTGTGGCCAACGGTTGGTTTAACGCTTTTGATAAACTCTCCAGTAAATCATTTTGAATCGCCAGCTGATTACCGTTAGTGATGACATAACGTTTATCCAGCATGGTTGAACCATCTGCATTGTCTACCAATTTTACCGACATAAAGCATTGTTGAGCACGGTATTGGCGCTGATTAACAAACGCAATAGATAATGTTTTACCGGAACTGCTCGGTTCATCAATGTTGTAGTTGATTTTGTCATGCACCATAAAGGTGGAGAAGGTGTTAAGTGATGTCGCCACCAAATCACCCACGCCTATCGCGTAAGAGAGCTGATACGGGGAACTCCAGCTGTTACAACTTTTATTTACCATATTAATGTCAATATCGCGTGGATTGAGCAAAATACGCGATTTGCTCATAGGAAGACGTGTATCAAGAGTTGAAAACGCTACCAGTGCTACACAGATACCTAACGACAACAGGAAAAAAAACCATACCCAAAAGGTAGTGAATCGTTTGCTTTTAACAGGGGATTGTTCAGGTGGTGTTGCGGTGTTTTGAATGTTAAGACTGTGGGAGGGAGAATCTGTGTCAGGAACCGCCTCTGGTATAGGGGGAGGCGAAGATAGCATTATTTCCTCTCCCTCTTCTTCGCTGTACCAGATAACCGGCACCATTAATTTATAGCCGCGCTTTGGTACAGTAGCGATATAGACAGGACTATCTTCATCATTATCTTTTAATGATTTACGTAGTTCTGAGATACTCTGCGTCACAACGTGATTGGTGACAATACTTCTCTTCCAGACATTATCGATAAGTTCATCCCTGCTAAGTACTTCGCCACTGTGTTGAGCAAAGAAAACCAGAAGATCGATTAATCTCGGCTCAAGGGTAAGTTGACGCCCATTGCGGCTAATTTGGTTTATGGACGGAGTAACAAGCCATTCGCCAACGCGAACTACAGGTTGTTGCATAATAGAAACTCATTCGAAAAGGGAATGATGCAATGATAATTGCCACAACCTATTTTTTACCATCTATAGATGGGTTTATTTACATATTATTGGTGAATGCAAGACGTTATTTTTACCAGCCATAAACTTCTTGATCACATAGTATTACGAAAGGATTTTACTGAGAACCAGAAGTAATATTCCTTACCATCAAAATTCATCATCTTTGCCAAAGAAAAATGTTCAGAAAATAATCCATGGAAAATTGCCCGGAGCGCTTACTATTTTAATGGATTGTTAGTCTTTGCATGAGCAAGCGGACTGATACATTTCTCTTTGTTCTCATTCAGAAAATCTTATCAGTCGGCGTTCTGCCCGATGTTGTGCTTTATGGATGCGTTACGCTCCTGATGACGTCATTTGACGTTCAACAGCATCACGGGGCCGCACGACATTTTCACGTCAGTCAGTGCTATAGCTCAGGAACACATTTCCCCGAATTGGGATATGCCCGCAAATTGCTGGTGATGTGGGGAGAATCTGGTTGAGTTCGGTAGAAATGATTTTTTAGGCAGAACGCTTAAATTGTGGCGTCCTGAAACGAAAAACGGACCTCCGTGGAGGTCCGTTTATATGAATTTGGTGCCCGGACTCGGAATCGAACCAAGGACACGGGGATTTTCAGTCCCCTGCTCTACCGACTGAGCTATCCGGGCAACGGGGCGCATTAAACCGTAATCTGCACATCTCGTCAACCTAATTTCAGTAAAAGCGATTCAACTGCTTAATATTGCGGCAAATCGCTTCTTTTCTGTGTTTCTGTCAGGTCAAAGCACCACCCTGGCGGCAGCGGGCGAAGCGCAGGATATCTTCCGCCAGCCGATGTGCGGTGTCGACATCCGCCTGGCTGCGATTCACCAGCATTCGGCTTAAACAGCCTTCCAGCACCAGTTCCATCTGCTTTGCTACCATCGCCGGATCGTCAACTTCCAGTGTGGTTAACAGTTCGTGGGTGAAATCGTAGGCCGCGCTTTTTTGCTGATCGGCCAGTTGATGAATAGGGTGGCCAGGATCGGGATAAAACGTACAGGCAGCGATAAATAGACAGCCCGGATAGCGGTTGTTTTTAACGCACTCCGATAACGCCTGATAACGTGCCAGCAACTTTTGTTCGGCGGTTTGCGTTTCGTCCAGCATCAGCTGACGACGCCAGACATCTATCTGTTGGCTAAGATAACGCAGCGCATCGTAGAGGATTGCCTCTTTGTCTGGCCAGAAGCGGCGTAGCTCGTCCAGTGGATAATCCACACGTTCAGCAACCATCTCCAGCGTGGTGTTGGCAATCCCTTGTAATTCTAATAATTTCAGGGCTTCTCCCAGTACATCTTCACGTTGCACGCTATTTTCCTCCGTCTTTCCCACTGCAAGTGTCGTTCACGGTTGGCGATCGCGCAAATGTGCGCTGAAGGTTTCAGCATCCATAAAGCCCGTGACGCGTGCTTGTGGATGCTCTTGGCCTTGTCCGTCCAAAAAAGAGAATTGTCGGTAGGCCAAGGACATTAAGATGCTTTAACAGCGCCACATCTTGGGCGTCGTTGGCAGTGACGTTAGCCTGAAGTAAGACCGTGTCTGCTAACGCTTTTTGCACCTGCGGGTCGCTGAAGGTGTATTTCTCAAACTCTTTACAGGCGACGCACCAGTCGGCATAGAGATCTAACATCACTGGTTTGCCTTTGGCTTCAACGAGCGCCTGATTTAACTCATCTACCGTTTTGATTTGTGTAAAGTTGAGATGCGTCTGAGTTTGCGCGGTATGCGTCGCACCAAATGCCCAATCCTGAAGTGGGCGCACGCTAACCAATGCCGCTGCCAGCAGGATTATTTGCACCACGCGCATCCAGCCGCGTTTGGCCTGTAGGCTGGTGATAAAGGGCCCAGCCAAAGAATGCGACACCAAGCGCCGACCACAAGCGTAATCCCCATATATCACCAATCACTCGCTCCAGCAGGAAGACCGGCAGTGCGAGGATCACAAAACCAAACGCGGTTTTGACTTGTTCCATCCACGGGCCGCTTTTCGGCAGCAGGCGGTTACCAAAGACGGTTATTAGCATCAGCGGCAGGCCCATGCCCAACGCATAGAGATAAAGCGTGCCGCCGCCCAGCCACATGTTCCCGCTTTGGGCGATATACAGCAGAATCGCGCTAAGCGGTGCGGTGGTGCATGGTGAACAGATCAGTCCGGCAATCGCCCCCATAACAAACACACCGCCAGGTGAGCCGCCCTGTTGGCGATTGCTCATCAGCGTGAGACGTGTTTGCAGCGAAGAGGGGAGTTGCAGAGTAAACAAGCCAAACATTGACATCGCCAGCAAGGTAAAGACGATAGCGAGGCCAATGAGCACGTATGGGTGCTGTAGCGCCGCCTGGAACTGTAACCCTGCGGCGGCAACCACCAGACCCAGTGCCGTGTAAGTCAGCGCCATCCCCTGCACATAAATAAAGGTCAGCAACAATGCTCTGGCAGTGGAGAGCCGCTGTTTACCGCCCAGCACGATACCAGAAATCAGTGGGTACATTGGCAGCACGCATGGCGTAAAGGCGATACCAATACCGATCAACAACGCCCAGAGCGCGGAAAAGGGCAATTGCGCGGTGGGCTGCTCTTGCTGCGGAACAGACACAGGCTGTGACGCTGCGTTGTTGGCGACCACTTCGCTTAACGGAACGGTTTTGGTTTCTGGCGGATAACAGAAACCGGCATCAGCACAGCCCTGGTAGGTGATAGTTAACGTCGCTCCCGCACTCGCCTGGTTGATGGTGACGGGAAGCGTCAGCCGATCGCGGTAAATCTCGCTTTTGCCGTAAAACTCATCTTCATGCCAGACGCCTTGCGGCAGCTGTACGTCGGCAATTTTCGCGTGTTCCGGCGTAATGCGGATCTGTTTACGGTAGAGGTAGTAACCGTCTTTGATCTGCCAGGTCAGATTAAGGTCATGTTGGTTTTGCTGAAAATCAAAAGCAAAGGCTTGATCCGCGGGGACAAATTGTGAACGTCCCGGCGCGTCGAATAATCCGGCAAAAACGGAAGTGCTGCAAAGTAGCAGGATCAGCGTAAAGATGCGTTGAGCCATGAGAGGTAATCTGTGTCTCCGTGTGTAACAGGTAAAACCAGAAGTTCCGGGGTTTGATATGGATGATGAGACTTCAGGCATTCCAGCAGTGCCTGCTGGTGAGATACGGTAGTTTTTAAAATCATCTGCACTTCGTATTCTTGCTCCAGCTTACCTTCCCAGTAATAGAGAGAGGTAGCGCCGGGGATCAAGGTCGCGCAGGCCGCCAGTTTTTCCGCCAGCACTTTGGCGGCTAAATCCTGGGCTGTCGCTTCATCCGGTGCCGTACATAGCACCACGACAGACGCGGTATTCGAACTTTTTTCATCAAGCATAAACACCTCGCAAGAACAGATGGAACCGCAAGAGAGAGGTCACTATACAACGGACGGGGGAAGGATGTTAGTCGGCGGGAAAGAAAGCGGGGCCTGAAGCCCCGCGATTGGTCATTACAGCATGAAGCTACCCAGCACGAAGCCGAAGCAAACGGCCAGGGCAACACCCAGAGTACCCGGGATGAAGAACGGATGGTGAAGACGAATTACCGATACGGGTAGTACCCGTGTCATCCATCTGTACCGCAGCAACCAGCGTCGGGTAGGTCGGCAGAATGAACAGACCAGACACCGCAGCGAAAGAAGCAACAGCGGTCAGAGGAGAAACGTTCAGTGCCAGAGCCATCGGCATCAGTGCTTTTGCGGTTGCAGCCTGAGAGTACAGCAGAGCAGAAGCAAAGAAGAAGATGACGGCCAGCAGCCACGGATGACCCTGAATCACTTCACCAGCGGTATCTTTGATCCAGTCGATGTTGTTGGAAACGAAAGTATCGCCCAGCCACGCAACACCCAGGATACAAATACAGGCGCTCATACCTGCTTTGAAGGTGCTGGAGTTGAGGATGTTGTCGGTATCGACTTTACAGATAACGGTGGTCAGAGTTGCAACGCTGAGCATGATGATCAGGATTGCGTTGGTGGTGTTCATCAGCGGTTTTTCAACCAGACCCATGCTTGGGCTGTTGATGATTGCATAGATAACCACGCCAACTACGCCCAGCAGGAATAGCCAGACGGACGTTTTTGCACCGGATTTGATTTCAATCTGCTTTTCACCGCGCAGTTCAACCAGGCCTTCTTCCAGACGCTTGCGATAAATCGGATCGTCAGAGAGTTTGGAGTTGAACAGCATAGTGACCAGGAAGGACATCACCAGAACCGCCAGCAGGGTGGACGGGATGACCACGGAGAGCAGATGGAGGTAGCTGATGCCATGACCTTCCATTACGGAAGACATGTAAACCACTGCCGCTGAGATTGGCGATGCGGTGATCGCAATCTGCGCGGATACCACTGCAGTAGACAGCGGACGGCAAGGTTTAACGCCTTGTTCCTTCGCAACTTCAGCGATAACTGGCAGTGTCGCCAGAGAGATGTTGCCAGTACCAGCAAAGATTGTCAGGAAATAGGTCACGATCGGCGCGAGGATCGTGATGTATTTCGGGTTACGGCGCAGCAGCTTTTCTGTCTGATGAACCAGATAGTCCAGACCGCCAGCAACCTGCATGGCAGAAATAGCGGCGATAACCGCCATGATAATGGAAATGACATCGAACGGGATGTTACCGGGTTTAACGCCAATAGCGGCAAGAACCAGCACCCCCAATCCGCCTGCAAAACCAATACCTATTCCCCCCAATCTGGCGCCCAAGAAGATCGCCAGCAAAACTATGATGAGTTCTACAACTAGCATATTAGCCTTCCTTGTTTTTTAACAAGTTGATATTAGATTGTTATTTTTAAGTTACTGCTCACAAGAAAAAAGGCACGTCATCTGACGTGCCTTCTTTATTTGTACTACCCTGTACGATTACTGTTCGCTTTCATCAGTATAGCGTTTTGCTTTGTAAGCCGGGTGCATCAGATTCTGTACGGAGAAAATATCGTCAAGTTCCGCTTCAGTCAACAGACCGCGTTCCAGAACGACTTCACGTACACTCTTACCGGTTTCGGCACAGATTTTACCCACGATGTCACCGTTGTGGTGACCGATGAACGGGTTCAAGTAAGTAACGATACCGATAGAGTTGTAAACGTAACCTTCGCACACTTCTTTGTTAGCAGTGATGCCGTTAATGCATTTTTCCAGCAGGTTGTAGCAAGCGTTGGTCAGAATGTGAACGGATTCGAACATAGCCTGGCCAATGACCGGCTCCATAACGTTCAACTGCAGCTGACCTGCTTCTGCTGCCATGGTAACAGTGGTGTCGTTACCGATGACTTTGAAGCATACCTGGTTAACCACTTCCGGAACAACCGGGTTTACTTTAGCTGGCATGATGGAAGAGCCCGCCTGCAGTTCCGGCAGGTTGATCTCGTTCAGGCCGGCACGTGGGCCAGAAGAGAGCAAGCGCAGGTCGTTACAGATTTTGGACATCTTCACAGCCAGGCGTTTCAGCGCGCCGTGAACCATAACATAAGCGCCGCAGTCAGAGGTCGCTTCGATCAGGTCTTCAGCCGGTACGCATGGGAAGCCAGTGACTTCAGCCAGTTTTTTCACTGCCAGCGGAGAGTACTCTTTCGGCGTGTTCAGACCAGTACCGATTGCTGTTGCGCCAAGGTTAACTTCCAGCAGCAGTTCAGCGGTACGTTGGATATTTTTCACTTCTTCTTTCAGCAGGATGCTGAAAGCGCGGAATTCCTGACCGAGGGTCATCGGTACTGCGTCCTGCAGCTGGGTACGACCCATTTTCAGGATGTCCTGGAATTCGACAGCTTTACGTTCAAAGCCTTCACGCAGTTGGTTAATCGCATCTACCAGCTTAATCAGGGAAGAGTAAACAGCGATACGGAAACCGGTCGGGTAGGCGTCGTTAGTGGACTGACATTTGTTAACATGGTCGTTCGGGTTCAGGTACTGATATTCACCTTTCTGGTGACCCATCAGTTCCAGACCGATATTGGCCAGCACTTCGTTGGTGTTCATGTTTACGGAAGTACCTGCGCCGCCCTGGTAGACGTCTACCGGGAACTGATCCATGCATTTTCCGTTGTTCAGGACTTCATCACATGCGGCAATGATGGCATTCGCTACACTTTTAGGAATGGTTTGCAGCTCTTTGTTTGCCATAGCTGCGGCTTTTTTTAACCATTTACCATACCGCGAACAAATTTCAGGAATATCACTGATTTTGTTGTTGCTGATATAGAAGTTTTCAATCGCTCTCAGAGTGTGAACACCATAGTAGGCATCAGCTGGAACTTCCCTGGTACCCAACAGATCTTCTTCGATACGAATGTTGTTTGACATGTGAACCTTCTTTTTCAAGCTGCCAATGATTTGCTTTAAACACACAGAATATATGTGGTTTCGAATGTTTTTCGACCGACGATTATCCCCTGCATCGACCGAATACCCGAGATCATATGCTGCTTGAGGATTTCTACCGTAATCTGGATCACTTTAAGTGCCGGTTTTTACCCCTTAATTATTAATTTGTGAAATAGATCACCGCTTTGGGATTACTACCAAAAATAGTTGCGCAAACATCTTGAAATTTTGCTAATGACCACAATATAAGCTGAACGCGATTCGCAACCCATTCAGGTAGCCGGGGTTAACCGGCTGCTATTACAGGAGAAACCTTTGCGCTGGTTACCTTTTATTGCCATTTTCCTTTATGTCTATATTGAGATTTCAATCTTTATTCAGGTTGCCCATGTATTGGGGGTATTGCTGACCCTCGTGCTGGTTATATTCACGTCAGTTATCGGTATGTCACTGGTACGTAACCAGGGCTTTAAGAATTTCGTGCTGATGCAGCAAAAAATGGCGGCAGGTGAAAACCCAGCGGCGGAGATGATTAAAAGTGTTTCGCTGATCATTGCCGGTTTGCTGCTTTTATTACCGGGCTTTTTCACCGACTTCCTCGGTCTCTGCTTTTATTACCGCCGGTGCAAAAGCATCTGACAGTGAAGTTGATGCCGCATTTGCGCTTTTCTCGCATGCCAGGCGGCGGTTTTAGCGCCGGGACCGGTGGCGGTAATACTTTTGATGGTGAGTACCAGCGAAAGGATGATGACCGCGACCGCCTTGATCATAAAGACGATCGCCAGGATTAATGCCGAAACGCCGGATTATGTGGTTATGCCATTTTCCGGCGTTTTTCGTTTTGGCAGAAACAGCCATAACCCCGCCAGCATGATCAGCGCATAGAGACTTTTCCAGCCGACCATTGCCAGTAACAGAACGCATAACAGCCCGCCAACCACCGCCAGTAGTCGATAACGTCCTTGCAATAATTTACAGCCTGCCAGCATGCATAACAGATAAATCATAATAAAGATGCCATTGGCATAGATGATAAGAGCGTCCAGATTGATCTCTAAAGCATGAATCACCAACGTGCTCACCACGCAGCAGCCGAGCACCGCATTGAGGCATTATTCGGGATATGACGAGAAGAGAGGCGTGCCAGGTAGTGGTCAGGATTATGTTGCGCCTGCGACCAGACCAGGCGGGCGAAGCTCTGTATATAAAATGTTGAGACTGGCAAAGCAGGCTAGATAGCCAATCACGCAGGCAATCCATAACGCTCCTACACCGAACAGTTGCACTACAATTTTTGGAAGCGATGCTGCTGCCGCCATTTGTTCACCATAGGCGTCGAAGTGTAAGACGACTACCGTACAGCCCCAGTAGACTAATCCTGCCAGCAGCAGACCAATCATCAAAGCACGAGGAAAATCACGCTCTGGATTTTTAAATTCCGAGGCAAGATGGGCAAATGCTTCCAGACCGACAAAGCACCAGAACATCACTGAGACGCAGCAAATAACCCGGTAAGTTCGATATTACCAGGTGCCGGGAAGGGGATATTCGCAGGTTTGATATCGCCCGCCCACCAGATAGCGACAATCAGCGCGACGATAAGTCCGGCAATAACGGTTTGTAGATTAGCACTGGAACTGGCACCGCGAGTACCGATATACCACACCAGCGCCAGCGTACCGAGTTCTGCCAACAACAGTTGCCAGCTATGCCAGCCAAACATTGCCTGGCCGAACCCGGCAGCAATTTGTAACGCGGCAGGCAAACCCACG
>ENA-OQCW01000790-OQCW01000790.1-human-gut-metagenome-genome-assembly--contig:-NODE-790-length-15438-cov-4.585723_pt1 | contig 15438 bp, 14 predicted proteins | sample MGYA00242767_ERZ504593 | MGnify/ENA primary metagenome ERZ504593 (study PRJEB26092, sample SAMD00036307) | human gut metagenome | host: Homo sapiens | study: EMG produced TPA metagenomics assembly of... | reverse complement strand
TGATGATGGTGATCGGTGGAGACCGGGGAGCAGTGTCTGTTATATCTCTTGCAGGAAATCTGCTGGTATTGTCACTGGCGATCATTTTGATGGCAGGCGGGCATTCACCTCTTATCATTACTGGAATTGCAGCCGGTCTGATCAGTTATATTACACTGGTAAAACAAAATGGGAAAAATCAGAAGACAGAGATTGCGTTCGGAGCAACCGGGATAGTTATCCTGTTACTGTTTGCAGCAATTTTTCTGCTTTTGTGGGATGCAAGAAGTGGTGGATTAAATGAAATACAGGCAATCCAGGAAGATGTGATGTATTATTACAATACCAATCTGCATATTAACATGCTTCAGATTACTGTGTGTATGGTATTGCTCAGCACCCTTGGGGCAGTGCTGGATACCGCGTTATCTATTACGTCTTCTTTGTACGAGGTGATTTTGCACAAACCAGATATGAGTAGACGTGAAATTTATCATTCGGGACTGCAGATTGGGAAAGACATTATCGGGACTACGGTGAATACGCTGTTCTTCGCTTACTTAGGAGATTCCTTACTGCTCTTTTTCTATCTGAAAAATGTGAAATATACGGCAGAAGTAATTTTAAATTCCAAAATGTTATTTCAGGGAGTGTCTGCGATGCTTTTCAGCGCGATTGCATGTCTGTTGACTGTGCCGGTTGCTTCGGCAGGGTGTATGCTTTTTCTGAAAAAAGAGGAGAAGAAGGAAGAAAAATAAGAAATTTTTTCAAACTAGAGTGTATGGACAAAACAGTGGAAAAAGTATAAACTCACGTTAAAACAGAGAAAAACTAGAAAGGTAAAGGAGAATTTTGTGATGTTAGTGCCAAAATACTACGAGGACTTAGAAATTATGCATGAGAACACCATGCCGTATAGAGCTTATTACATACCGGCTTCCTGCAATATGGGACCGTTGGTGGAAGACAGATTTTCTTCCGACCGAACAATCTGTTTGAATGGAACGTGGAAATTCCAATATTTTGAAAGTCTCTATGATCTGCAAGACAGATTTTATGAACCGGGATTTGATCTTGATCGTTTTCGGGAGGTGGAGGTACCGGGAAACTGGCAGAATTATGGTTATGATAGCCATCAGTATACCAACGTACGATACCCGATTCCATTAGATCCGCCGTATGTACCCCAGGAAAATCCATGTGGTGCATATGTGTATAAATTTGATTACAAAAAACAGGCAGATGCACCAAGAGCCTATTTGAATTTTGAAGGGGTAGACTCTTGTTTTTATGTTTGGATCAATGGAAAGTATGTCGGGTATAGCCAGGTTTCTCATGCTACAAGTGAATTTGATGTCACAGATGTGTTGCTTAACGGAGAAAATACGCTTGCGGTACTTGTTTTGAAATGGTGCGATGGAACTTACCTGGAAGATCAGGATAAATTTCGCATGAGCGGAATCTTCCGGGATGTCTATCTGTTAAGAAGACCGGAAAATGTAGTCTACGATTATTTTGTAACAACTACATTGGGAAGGTCGGATGCAACTGTTACTGTCCGGGCAAGCTATATTGGAGAGGAAGTGCCGGTAAAGGTTACGCTTTGTGATGAGGAAAATAGAGAAGTAGCCTGTGGAATGTTTGCGAAGTCGGAGAAGAGTGGCTATACACATCAGGTAATCCTTTCGGTTAAAGAACCAAAATTGTGGAATCCCGAACAGCCATATCTGTATACAATGGTTTTGAAGAGTGCCGGGGAAGTCATCACAGACCGGGTGGGAATCCGGGAAATCTGTATCAAAGACGCAGTGATATATGTCAATGGAGCACTGGTGAAATTTAAAGGGGTTAACCGACATGATTCGGATCCGGTAACGGGCTTTGTCGTCGGAGCAGCACAGATGAAAAAGGTCTGCAGTTAATGAAGCAGCATAATTTCAATGCGATCCGCACCAGTCATTATCCGAATGCACCGTATTTTTATCAGCTCTGTGATGCGTACGGATTCTTCGTAATTGGGGAGGCAGATAATGAGAGCCATGGAACGGAAGCTCAGTATTTGAAGGATTCTAGCTGGGAGAATGCAAGCAGGCGCTGGAATGAGCGGATTGCAGATAATCCAGAATTTATTTTGGCAACAGTAGACCGCACAAAACTTTGCGTACATCGGGAGAAAAACCGCCCTTGCGTGGTCATTTGGTCGATGGGAAATGAGTGCGCTTATGGATGTACCTTTGAGGAGGCATTAAAATGGACAAGCAGTTTGATCCGTCAAGGCTTACCTGTTATGAAAGTTCAATTTATCAAAGTGAGAAGAGAACGTATGATTGCAGCAATATTGATATTTTCAGCAGAATGTACCCGGAGTTAGAAGAGATTGACACCTATATGGAGCAGAATCCGGAGAAGCCGTTTTTATTGATTGAGTATTGCCATGCGATGGGAAATGGACCGGGGGATTTCGAAGATTATTTCCGCAAGATTGATCAGTATGACAAGCTCTGCGGAGGATTTGTATGGGAATGGTGTGATCATGCAGTGTATCGCGGAGAAACTTTAGATGGGAAGACAATGTACTTTTACGGTGGTGATTTTGGGGAAGAAGTACACGACGGAAATTTCTGTGTCGATGGACTGGTGTATCCAGATCGGACACCACATACAGGTTTGAAAGAGTATTGGAATGTATATCGTCCGGCGAGAGTGGTCTCATTTGAGCAGGAGAGCAGCAGTCTTTGTCTGAAAAACTATATGAATGCGGTGGATCTGAAAGATTATCTTTTTCTGACCTACGAAGTGACATGTGATGGAATCATGACGGAACAAGGGAAAATTATACTGCAGGAGTCTATCCTGCCACGCATGAAAGGCAAGATTTCTCTTCCGATAACTGTTCCGGAAAGTGGAAAATGTTATTTGAAAATAGGTTACCATTTAAAGTGTGGAACGAACTTGATGGAAGAGAACAGCAGCCTTGGATTTGATGAGATTCTTTTGAAGAATGAAGACGGACAAAATCGGCAGGCGGCGGCACTCTTAGCGATGCAGGAGAGAAATGGATCGATACATGTTTCAGAGACAGATCGTTTGCTTTTGATCCAGACAGATCAGTTTTTATACTGTTACAATAAGCTTTCGGGGATGTTTGAACAGGTGACTATAGACGGAAAAGAACAGTTTGATGCTCCGATGGAGTTAAATATCTGGAGAGCACCTACGGACAATGACCGGAGGATCAAAGACGAATGGATTCGTGCAGGATATGATCGGAGCCACTCTAGAGCGTACAAAACAGAGTGGACAATGCAGGAAGAAAAGGTGCAGATCCATAGCAGGTTATCTGTCTCGGCGGTGGCATTACAAAAAGTCCTGGAGATTGATGTGATGTGGGAGATTTCCGGTAGAGGAGAATTTTCTGTGAAAATGCATGTGAGAAAAGACACAGAATTTCCAGAACTTCCGAGATTTGGTATCCGCCTATTTCTGAAAGGGGAATATGAGACCATTCAATTTTATGGACTTGGTCCGCATGAGAGTTACCAGGATAAATACCATTCCTGCAGTCATGGCCTTTATGAGTCATCCATAGAGGAACAGCATGAGGATTATATTCGGCCTCAGGAGAATGGAAGCCACACGGATTGTGATTACATGGTACTGAAAAAAGGAAATCAAGCATTTGCGGCAGTCTCCCCAACAACATTTTCTTTTAATGTGTCTTACTATACTCAGGAAGAATTGACAGCAAAAGCCCACAATTTTGAACTGGAAAAGTCGGGTAGTACCATTGTCTGCCTCGATTATGCACAAAATGGAATCGGTTCTAACAGTTGTGGCCCCGTCTTCAGAAAAAATACCGGTTTGATCAAGAGGAATTTACTTTTCAAATGAAGATCTTAGTGGGAAAAGAATTGGTGTTATAGATGAAACTAAGAGTATCCATTGCAGGTTGTACAATGGATAGATTAATTAAAATTTAATAGTCAGAACTCTACTAAGCAAGAAATCGGAAGAGGTCTCCTGCTTTTCTGATTGAGGCAAGAAGAGTTGGCAAAAGATATTTGCTTGAAGTTCTTCCTTAAAATGTACATAATATTGTCAATTGGATCATCCAATGTATTGTATCTCCTTGTGTGAACTATGGGGAGTATTAAACGCAGTGTTTTCTGCTGATAAATAGGAAATATAGATGAAAATAGAAAGGAACTATATGAGAAAACTAGCTTTAAGTGATGAAATATTACTAAAAATCGAGAAGCCGGCCCGCTATATCGGGAACGAAGTGAACTCGGTGATGAAAGATAAGAACGAGGTGGATATCCGTTTCGCTATGTGCTTTCCGGACGTTTCTGAAGCACTATAATGTAGCAGTGCTAAAGAACAATATATAGTGTTGTTCTGTGATTTGAAGTACGAGATGTATGGATTGGATGAAACTAAACGAAACTGAAAATGAAAGAATGATATTGTTACGAAATTGAATTTGTTACGCAAAAATGGTAATTTGGAGTGAATATCATTCAGAATAATTAAATATAAATGCAAGGGTTATATGTTTTCTTTTGTCGAGAGAAATTAAAGGGTTGGAGTCGCATCATGGGCTTCAGCCTTTTTGTTTTCTATTAAGTATGTTACATAACAAAATCATTTGTGCTGGAGTATAACAATGAAGTTATATTATGGTCAAATGCTATTTAGACCAATAAAAAGTAATAAAATGTTTAAAAAGTAATAAAATGTGTTATAATTAGAGTAATTAATATTTGGAGGTGCTAATATGAGACTAAAAGCAGAAAATGTATTTAAACCTGGAGCGTATCCGGAATATACATATGTCTCCAGGAATTATGAAAATACAGGTATATCATATGAATTACGTTTAAAGCAGGCATTGAGAACAGCGGGTTGCCTTACATCATTAATTGGACCATCAAAAATGGGAAAGACAATCTTATGCGAGAAGGTAATTGGATTTGACAACATTGTTGAAATTTCTGGTGCGGATTTTAACAGCAACACAGATTTTTGGGCAATTGTTGCTGCAAAAGTGGGATTGCCTTATAAAGGAGAATTGACAACAGAAAGAGAGGTTAATGAAGGAAATAGTAAGGAAACAGATAGTAAAAGCGAAAAGTATGTTCTAGCGAAAGATACCGTTATTCAATATTATAAAGAGCACGATAAAGTATTAGTAATTGATGATTTTCATTATGCTTCAAAAGAGATGCAGACAAAAATGGCACAACAGCTCAAAGATGCAATTAGAAGAGAATTAAAGGTAGTCGTAGTTTCTCTTCCGCATAGGGCAGACGATGCAATTCGACAGAATGCAGATTTATCGGGAAGATTGAGTTTAATTAATATTGAAGCGTGGGAAAAAAAGGATTTAAAAGAGATTGCTTTAAAAGGATTTAAACAACTTGACATTAAGATAACAGATGAAGTTGCAGAACAGTTGGCAGTTGAATGTCTTACATCACCACAGTTAATGCAGTATATTTGTCTGAGCATTTGCACATTGTTGGAAGACAAAAATGAGCATATTGTAAATTTTGATATGTTGGAAATGGCATATAAATTTACAACGGTTAACTTTAACTATTACGATGTGGTAAATGTAATGTCTAAAGGTCCAAATCCGCGTGGAAAGAAAAGAAATTTATACAAAACATTAGATGGAAAAGAATTGGATTTGTATGGACTGATCGTGGAATCGTTAGCCAAAAATCCTCCGATTATGGAATTAGATTTTGACACAGTTTATGACAGAATCATAAACCTTATTCCTAAAACAGAAGGAAAACCGGATAGAAATTCTGTAAAAAGTCATTTAAATAATTTACAAACAATCCTAAAAGAAAAAGAAGAAATTTATAAAGCAATAGAATGGAAAGACGGAAAAGTGTATGTTTTGGATCCATTATTTTTGTTTTATCTGAGATGGGGGAGAATGAATGGATAATATGCTGAAAGAGTATATCGAAAAGTTGAAATTAGTGGATACTGTAGAGGAATATGAGGAATTTATATCGAAGCTGCACCAGATGATGAAACAAGAAACATATAAGAATGATATTGTTCAAAATATCAGGAATAAGCAGAAATATATGGTAAACAAATTTTCGAAAGAATCTACCCGTGAAAATATGTTAAAAGCAAAAGAAAATCTGTTAATCTATTTGGATAGTATTTTGTGTGAAGAGTATGAGAAATCATCACAATTTATCCAAAGGGAGCTTGAGAGATTTCTGAGGAATTTTTATTTCTTTTTAGAAGCGTTTAGGGAAGCAAAACCGGATAAGAGAGCATCGCTTACCACAGAAAATTTGCAAAAAATACAGATTGAAAATGAATATGATTTACAGCATTTGCTTTATGCAGTTATAAAACCACTATGTCCAGACGCCAGAAGAGAGGTAAATGATGATTCGGGAGTTGGAACAGTTAGAAGCGATATAAAAATTCTTTCTTTAAATACAATCATAGAAGCAAAGTGTACAAGAACATCAACAAACTTAAAAAAGCTGACAGAAGAAATAGAAGCTGATATTGTACATTATAAGGCGGATTATATATTCTTTTATATCTACGACAAAGAAAAAATTATAAAAGACAGGCATGCTTTTGAAACAAATTTTAACAGGAGTTTTGATGGAAAGGAAGTCAGGATTATTATTTTGCAACCTGTCAATATGTAAAGGATAAATTTGACGGGACAGAGTTGGGTGAGAAAAGGCTCAGTGTCAGCAAAAGATGAGAAAAATGAGGTGATAATATGATTGCACCAAGAAAAGTAAAATTTGAAGCGAAGAAAAAGGAAAATGAAAATATTGAATTCCGTACATTTTTAAAATGTAATGCAGATGAAAAAGAATTGGACGAGCAGTTCAAGAAACTTCATGAAGAGTTGTTTGCAAATTATGACTGCAGCAGATGTAGGAACTGTTGTAAGATGTACTGCGGAAGTATTCCAGAAGAAGATTTGGAGAAAGATACAGAATATTTGGGAATCACGAAAGAAGAGCTTATAAAGTCTTATCTGATAAAAAAAGAAAGTGAAAACATATATGTAACCAAGCATCATCCATGTGATTTTCTGAAAAAAGACGGAAATTGTAAGCTGGGAGAATATAAACCTGAAAATTGCAGGAAATATCCATATACGGATCAGCCAGAGAGGTTACATAGTTTGTACAGTGTATTGGAAACAGTAGAAGTCTGTCCGATTGCATTTGAAATATATGAGAGATTAAAAGAAGAATAAGGATTTCGTTATAGAAGATAAGTTATTATAGATAGGGAGCAGAAATGTTTTTAAGAGAATATTTGACAAAATATACAAAAGAAGAACTGTTAGATCAGGCAAGAAGTTTTGAAATCAAAAAGTGCTCGGGACTTCGAAAAGCTGATTTAATAGATAGAATTGTTGATACTTTTTGTGCCGAGGAAATGCTTAGAAGCAGATTGGCATGCCTTACAAAAGAACAGATGGACTTATTTCGGAAAGCTTGTATTTCTCCTACAGCTGTTTCTGTAAATGAAGTGGTAGATGCGATGCAGCTTTACAGATACTGGATTGGATATTTTGAAGATCCAACTGATAGATTTTGCGTATTTGAAGATGTTGCTGTTGCCTTTTCTAAAATAGATGATAAAGCATTTCAATTGAAGCAATGCAGAAAAGGCTGGCTGGTAAAGTGCATACATTTCTTTATACAATATTATGAAATAGCACCAATCGAAGTTATCTATGAAATGTATAGGCAGAAAGTGAAGGACTCTATAGATGAAATGATAGAAATACTGTGGGAAATGCCGGTTGATATTGTGGAATCGTGTCTTTTTACAATGGATAAACTTGGGATGGAAGGATGGCCAAAAGAGGATCCGTTATACTCAGAAAAAGGAATATTTGTGCATTTGCAGCTATTTGAGAATGAGGAATTTGCTTACTTGCTTCGACAGCAGATGGATAAAGATTTTTATATCCCCTCAGTACAGCAGATAGATGAGATATGTAGAACTGGATACGAGGCAAGTTCGTCTGCATATAAAAAACTGGAATCTTTTTTTATTAAAAAATTGAAGTTTTCTTATGAGCAGGCAGTGACATGGTGTCTTCAGGTGTGGGCAAATAGTTATGAAGGAGAATCACCATCAAAAATTATCAATAAAATGACGGAAGCCAATATTGAATTTGAAGAGAAGATGATAAATGAATTGCTAGAGTTACTTGTGGCGGCACACAACAATACCCGAATGAAAGAGAACAGAGGGTACAAACCAAGTGAAATGGTGAGAAAAATGCCTATCGATAAAATGCCAACAATTGTTCCGGCAAGTTCTAATGCAGCTACAATTTTAAAGGATGCTGCACCGCAGTTGCAGGCTATGGGGGTACCGGTTGACTTAAATGGAAATACAGATGTTATTCAAACAACAATGTTTCCGAGAGGGCTGAACGAGGAACCAATACGAGTAGAAAAGAAAATATATCCAAATGATCCATGCCCATGTGGCTCAGGAAAGAAATATAAAAAATGTTGTGGAAAGAATAATTGATGCTAAGAAAGTTTTTGGACCAGTTACGAGCGTGGAATATTTTGTGTCATACTTATTTATAAGGCAGAAAATGAGTGGTATTGAGAGCTGTTTTGTTCGTTTTTAAACTGTTTCTGCTGTAGGGACAGAAAATACTAGATGGAATAATAAAAATAGATGGACAGGTGATCCGATTCCTACATAGAGATGATTATTTTTGTATTCGTCAGAGGGTCTTGAGAAGAAAATAGGAGATTTTTAAGGTGCAGTTGCAATTTAGTATCATGAAAATTGAGTTGAGAGTGTGTTTATAATTATGCATGGGAATGGAAAACACTATGAAAAATGGAAGAAAACGAAAAAGAAAAAAGAGATATCTAGTCACGGGAGCAGAATAAATTGTATCAAAGTGATTTTGATAGAGTCTGTTTGAATAAAAATTTATTTGAATAAGGGAGCAACATAATGATAGAATTTAGACAAACGTCTACTGCTTTTGCTAATAGAAAACTGCGCCACAGCCTATAGCAGACCATTGCGCAGCGATTTGGTTCATTTTGAATTTTTGAAAAACCGTTTTTCAGCTCTGGTAAATTTCGGAACTTATTTTAGCGCAATAAAAGGAGAAAATAATCTGTGAGTGTACTTACGAGAACGGAACTTGAAAAATTATCGGTCATGTATGAGGGAGAAAATGCTACGAGTAAAATTCGGTTTTTTTTATTTCAGGACTATGTTGCGATTATGGGTCTTCTTAAAAATCAAGTAAAGTATTATCCAAAGACAAGTCCGAAAATGAAGGAAATTTCAACAGATCTTTACTATCAGTATCTTCGTCTTCAGATGCTTCAGAGCACATTGAATGATTTTTCAATTGAAATGACAAAGACATTAGAAAGAGAGGTGTCTATTATGTGTAATTTGAGTAAAGGCGTTGAAGAAAAAGGAATTGAGAAAGGAATTCTTCTTTCAATTAGAAACCTTATGGAAACAATGGGGTGGTCGGTAGAACAGGCAATGGAAGGTCTGAAAATTCCTGAAGAAGAAAAAACGAAATATTTAGATGAATTAATATAGTTTTTTATGATGAGTGTGGGCAGAAAGCGTGAGTAAAATCAGCTTTCTGCCCATCTTTTATATGATAATAGTTACAAAAGTATGAGATAAACAATAGGAGATATCACAGTATCTTATATGCCATAAGTGTTTTGTTTGCAAAACGGGGAGCTGCTTTTAGGTGTCATAAAGATATGTTGTGCCATTTCAATAAAAAGTAAAGCATGAGAGCGGGAAGCAGAATAAGTTCTACTCATGTGTTTCTTCGTTTGCATTGACAATGAAGAGAAAATCCCTTAGTTTCAATGAGAAACCTAGGGGATATCGAATGTATCCCATGAAGAAATATGCTACACTACCGAAAAAGGCATGGAGGACAGTAGAATGGATTATAAAGAGCAAGTAAAAAAGTATCTTGAATATAGTGAGTATAGGAAAGAATTGGATTGGAATACGCTGAAGGCATACAGAATTGATTTTAGACAGTTTTTTGAGTTTACACAGGAAGATATCCCAGAAAAAAGCAAAATAGAAGATTATATAGTGGAATTGCATAAAAACTACAAGCAGAAAACCATAAAACGTAAAATTGCATCAATCAAAGCATATTATAATTATTTGGAAGAGTGCGAAATTATCGATGATAGTCCGTTTAGAAAAATTAAAGTAAAATTCAAGGAAGCAGCAATTTTACCTAAAATAATCCCGCGTGAAGAAATTGAAACTTTGTTGAATTATATGCATTCATGTAAGAAGAGAAGTAAGGATAATACTTATAAGTACTGGTTACGGGATATAGCTGTAATAGAAACATTACACCACATATATTCCGACATACATACGCAACTGTTTTAAAGGAAAATGATATTAGTTTGAAAGCGATATATGTTTGTATGGGACATAATGGAACAGGGGTTACAAAGGATGTTTATATCAATCTTCCTGAAGAAATATATGACTGTGAGAAGGTGAGTGGCAATTTTATAATAGATATTCTGCCTCAAACAGATTTTGCATTCGACATTCAGATATCTGAGAAAGATTTGCTTGAACTCCTTCCGCAAAAAGTATATAATATGATGGGTTAACATGCTGTTTCAGAATGTTTTCTACTGCTTCATATCAAACAATATCATATTCTCATATAGGGTGTTAAATGATAGAAAAAGCAGGACAAAATTTTTTAAGAATTTAATTATAAAATAGGTGATTTATAGTATCAAATTATGTTATGCAGTGCTATGTATTTTATGCAAGACCATGAAAATGGTGTATAATTATGCATAGTGTTGCACAGTAGAAAAAAAGTAAATTTGTTACGCAAGGGCAAAAATGAGGTAAAAAACAGCATTTTTCGTGAAAATCGAAAAGAAAAGAAGATTACTTTTTTGTATATATTAAACAAAAACGAAAGGAGAAATATGAGAAAACTAGCTTTAAATGATGAAATATTATTGAAAATAGAAAAACCGGCTCGTTACATAGGAAATGAAGTCAATTCGGTGATGAAAGACAAAAATGAGGTGGATATCCGTTTCGCCATGTGCTTTCCGGATTCTTATGAAATAGGTATGTCACATTTAGGAATTCAAATCCTCTACGATATGTTTAATAAAAGAGAAGATACCTGGTGTGAACGAGTTTATTCTCCATGGCCGGATTTAGATGCCATTATGCGAGAAAAACAAATTCCATTATTTGCACTGGAGTCACAGGACAAAATCAAAGATTTTGATTTTCTGGGTATTACTCTTCAGTATGAAATGTGCTATACAAATGTGCTTCAAATTTTGGATTTGGCACAGATGCCTTTACGTGCCGAAGACAGGGGTGAAGAATATCCACTGGTAATGGGTGGAGGACCTTGCTCCTATAATCCAGAGCCGTTAGCACCATTTTTTGATATGTTTTATATAGGAGAGGGTGAAACTGTTTTCAATCAGCTTTTGGATGAATATAAAGCATATAAAAAAGCAGGAAAGAGTAAAAAGGAATTTTTAGAGAGAGCAGCTGAAATACCGGGAATTTATGTACCGGCTTTTTATGACGTAGAATATCATGAGGATGGAACAATTGCCTCTTTTAAACCAAATAATTCCCATGCAAAGGAAAAAATAGAAAAACAGGTTGTTATGGATGTAACGAATACTTATTATCCTACAAAGCCTGTAGTTCCATTTATTAAAGCAACACAGGATAGAGTTACTTTGGAAATTCAGAGAGGTTGTATCCGTGGATGCCGTTTTTGTCAGGCAGGTATGTTGTATCGTCCTACAAGAGAAAAAGATGTAGAAATGTTAAAAGAAACAGCAAAGGCCATGTTGGAGAGCACTGGTCATGAAGAAATTTCATTGAGTTCATTAAGTTCCAGTGATTATTCCAAACTTCCTGAATTGATTGATTATTTAATTGAAGAATGTTCTCAAAGAAAAGTAAATATTTCTTTACCGTCTTTGCGCATTGACGCTTTTTCATTAGACGTTATGAGTAAGGTACAGGATATTAAGAAAAGCAGCTTGACTTTTGCTCCGGAAGCAGGTTCTCAGAGATTGCGTGATGTTATTAACAAAGGATTGACGGAGGAAGTTATTTTAGAAGGTGCAGGAAAAGCATTTGAAGGCGGATGGACAAGGGTAAAATTATACTTTATGCTGGGATTGCCTACAGAGACAGAGGAAGATATGAAAGGGATTGCACATTTAGCAGAGGCAATCGCCAAGAGATATTATGAAATTCCAAAAGAGCAAAGACATGGAAAATGTCAGATTGTAGTTAGTACATCTTTCTTTGTGCCAAAACCATTTACTCCATTCCAGTGGGCAAGCATGTTCCGCAAGGAAGATTATTTGGATAAAGCAAAGATTGTGAAAGAAGAAATTAAGGCACAATTAAATCAAAAGAGTATTAAATACAATTATCATGAGGCAGATGTAACTGTGTTGGAAGGTATTTTAGCAAGAGGTGATAGAAGAGTTGCTGATGTATTAGAAGCAACTTATAGAAAAGGTGCTATTTTCGATGCATGGTCAGAATATTTCCGATATGACCTGTGGATGGAAGCATTTAAAGAAGCAGGAATCAATCCGGAATTCTATACTTTAAGAGAACGTCCTTTAGATGAAGTTTTCCCTTGGGACTTTATTTCTATCGGAGTTACCAGAAAGTTTTTGGAAAATGAATGGAAAAAAGCTCAACAGGAAGTTGTGACACCAAACTGTAAAATGCAATGTTCCGGTTGTGGTGCAGGAAAATATAAAGGAGGAATTTGCATTGAAGGTTAGAGTGAAATTTGCCAAGGAAGGTGCAATGAAATTTATCGGACATTTGGATATTATGCGGTACTTCCAAAAAGCAATTAAAAGAGCAGGAATTGATGTGGCATATTCGGAAGGATTCAGTCCTCACATGATTATGTCTTTTGCGGCTCCTTTAGGAGTTGGCGTGACCAGTACAGCAGAATATTTTGATATGGAGATTAATACACCAATTTCAGGAAAAGAAGCAGTAAAACGATTGAATGAGGTAATGGTGGAAGGAATGGAAGTAAAGAGTTTCCGAAAAATTCCTGATGGAAAGGCTAATGCTGCTATGGCATTAGTAGCTGCTGCGGACTATTATGTAGAGTTTCGGGAAGGAATGGAACCTGAAACAGACTGGAAAAATAAAATAGGTGATTTTATTGGACAGTCTGAAATACTTATTGTGAAGAAAACCAAAAAGAATGAAAAAGAAGTAGATATCAGACCATATATTTATGATATGTATCTGGAAGAAAATCGTATTTTTCTGAAGCTTGCAGCCGGAAGTGTAAAAAACACAAAACCGGAGTTGGTAATGGAAGCATTTTTTGCTTTCTTGGGACAGGAGTTTGACAATTTCAAATTTACCATTCGCAGAGCAGAGGTTTATGCGGACAAGGGAACAGAGGAATGCAGAAATCTTATTTCACTGGAAGACTTGGGTGAAGAAATTGAGTAAACTGATATTGACAGAAATGAAATATAGGAACACTCCTATATTAGTGGCAGCATTAGAAAAAGAGGGGCGTATTTGTCAGCTTAATCCCATGAGCTTGAATTCAGACAGTATTCTGGGGAATATTTATGTAGGAAAAGTAAAAAATATTCAGAAGAATATTCAGGCGGCATTTATTGAAATTGCAGATGGAATTATGTGCTATTATTCTATGGCAGAGAAGGCTTCTCCCTATTTTGTAAATGTGAAGAAAAACAATGTGCTGAAAATCGGTGACGAAATTATTGTTCAGGTATCCAGAGAAGGAATTAAAAGTAAGCTTCCTTATGTAACCAGTAAATTTAAACTTTACAGGGCGTTATCTGGTATTGACTTCAGAAAGAAAAGAACTGGGATTTTCAGGGAAATTAAAAAAAGAAGAAAAGAAGGAAATTCGTGAAATTCTCAAAGATAAAATACCGGAAAATGTAGGTGTGATTGTCAGGACAAACTGCAGAGATGCACAAGAAGAGGAATATTGCATGAACTGGAAAGAACTGATGAAACGTTATGAGAAGATTCTGAAAAAAGGGAAAAAGTAGGTTTAGTTTTTCCCTTTTAGAAAAAAGTATAGCCAGAATATGTAGCAGATTTTGCAAAATTTATATGGTCAGGACTTAGAAGAAATTATAACAGATAAAAAAGAATTATATGAAAGCGCAGTGCAATATTTAAAAGTTTATAAACAACAGGAAGAAATTGTGCGTTATTATGAGGACAAGCTGTTGCCATTATATAAGCTGTATAATCTTGAAAAAGCATTTGAACAGGCTCAAAATGAAAGAGTATGGTTGAAATCAGGGGGATTTCTAGTGATACAGCAAACAGAAGCTTTTGTGTGTATTGATGTAAATACCGGAAAATTTATAGCAAAAAAAGATATACAGGAAACTTTTCGTAAGATTAATTTAGAAGCAGCAAAAGAGATAGCCTGGCAGCTAAGACTTCGAAATCTATCAGGAATTATTTTAATCGATTTCATTAATATGGAAAGAGATGAAGATAAAGAAGAGCTTATGTTGACGCTTCAAAAATATTTGTGGCAGGATTCTATAAAGGGAACGGTGGTAGATATGACCGAATTGAATATCGTAGAAGTTACAAGGAAAAAAGTGCGAAAATCTCTCGCAGAAGAATTAAAAGAGCTTTTGTGAAGAACAGGAGGTGCCTGTGGAGAGAAGAACAAAATTGACGACTTTGTGTTATATTGAAAAAAATGAGAAATATCTCATGCTTCACCGAGTATTAAAAAAGAATGATATTAATAAAGATAAATGGATTGGCGTAGGGGGACACTTTGAAAAAGGAGAGAGTCCCGAAGACTGTCTTTTACGTGAAGTAAAGGAAGAAACAGGTTTGATTTTAACTGCCTATCAATTTCGAGGAATTATTACCTTCGTTTTTTCTTCGCAGGGAAAGGGGACAGATACAGAGTATATGTGCCTTTATACAGCTGATGAATATGAAGGAGAATTGATTTCATGCTCAGAAGGAAATTTAGAATGGGTAAATAAAAAAGATATTTTTTCTTTGAATCTCTGGGAAGGGGATAAGCTCTTTTTCCGATTGCTGGAGGAAGGAAGAGCATTCTTTTCTTTAAAACTGGTATATCAGGATGATGAATTAAGAGAGGCGGTTTTGGATGGAGAAAGACAGGAACTTTGACACAGATAATAGAAGAAATTAAAACCATGGCACGGATTACTACTTTTTGGAATTGTAATGGTATCTTTTTATACGTATTATTGCATGGGCACAGATGAAATGGGGAATGTATGGACTGGCTCGTGACAGAACTGTATCTTCTTCTGCTGAGTATAGTTGCGGTAAAATTGTTAAAAATACCAA
>ENA-OQCW01000787-OQCW01000787.1-human-gut-metagenome-genome-assembly--contig:-NODE-787-length-15500-cov-6.552983_pt1 | contig 15500 bp, 10 predicted proteins | sample MGYA00242767_ERZ504593 | MGnify/ENA primary metagenome ERZ504593 (study PRJEB26092, sample SAMD00036307) | human gut metagenome | host: Homo sapiens | study: EMG produced TPA metagenomics assembly of... | reverse complement strand
ACATGTTGTCCCGGTTCGCACATAAAACGATTGACGCTCGTATCGGGGCAACGAGAATTGTCCCGGTACGCGAAAAACGCCCGTTTTTTCAAACCGGGACAATGATTTCTGTCCCGGTATTAACATCAATCGATTGATGCGCGAACCGGGACAGAATCGCATCGCTACGCCGAGACAGCCGCATCTGGCAGACGACAGCCGACAGCCAGCAACTGGCAACCGCATCATAATGCCGAGTCAGTCCTTATCAGGAGCGCTTACGACGCAAAGCAAACGAGACCCCGCCGGCTGCACCGAGAACGACGACCGCAAGACCCACGGCAGTCACCGCGCTACCGGTCTTGCTCAGCACGCCAGTAGCCTTGTTGCCATTCGCACCGTTGGTCTTATCGCCATCGCCATCGTTGTCGCCGATATTGTTCACGGCCTCGGCGACCATGCGAATCTCATCGGCCTGGCCTTGCGGGCTGATGTCGTATTTCTTGAGGTTATCGGCGGTTACTTTACTGGGTACTGTGTTGGAATCGTCGTCGCCATCATCCAAGGTGTATGCCCACGACGTTTCCGCCATGGAACACCGGCAACAACGTGCTCGCGTGGCATGGCGTGTACTGGCGACAGTCACCACGGCGACCCCGCCATGGAACGTGGCACAACCATGCGGGGGACGCTCTATGTGCATTCAGTCATGCTGCCGATGCTCTTTAACTTGCATATCCACGGGGGCGGCACGAGGCAATTCGGCCGCCTTTACCCGTACATCCATGGGGCGGCGAAAATCCCATGGGGCGGTAACTTGCCCATGGGGCGGTCGGTAAAATTTTGCCTTCCGCAGAATAAAGCCATTTTCAGCCACCGCCCCATGAGGAATTCACCGCCCCATGGGCCAATCACCACCCCATGAAACAGCTCATTCGCACAGCAACACTATTTGCCGAGCAACACCCGCTTGGCGAGTTCGGGACCGTATTCCGCCAATGCGGAATCTTCCGACGCGATGCTGGCGTGGCCACCATTATGCTCACCATTGTCACCAACACCAACACCATCGTCGTTACCACCACCATCGCCAGCCGTCGCAAGATTCTCAGTGAGCTTGGCGACCAGACGCGCATGGGCCTTTTCGTCGATCTTCACGAAAATCGCGAACACAATCAGGCCAAGCACAATGCACACCAGCGGAATCATGAAGGCGAAGGTCTTGAAGATGGTGATGTCCTTGGCCGTCATGTCGGCGGCGGTGGCGGAACCGATCATGCCGGCGGCCACGGCCACGAAGCCGACGAAGCCGTTGGAGAATGCGCCGGCGATCTTGTCGAGCATCGGACGCACGGACAGCGTCACGGCTTCGTTGCGTTTGCCTGTTTTCAGCTGGCCGTATTCAATGGAGTCCTCAAGGCACACGATCACGGTCATCTGAATCTGGGTCTGCGGCAGGTAGAACAGCACTAGTGCCACCAGCAGCAGCGGTATATTCGTGGAGGCGACAATCAGCAGCAGGTAGGCCACGACCATCACGGACATGCCGATGAGGAACAGATAACGGCGGGGCACCCACCTAGTGATGACCGGGAACAGTACCGACATAATCAGACCGCACGCAATAGGGATGACGCCGGTGACCGGGAAAAGGTCCATGCGACCAATCACGTATTTGAACAGGTAGACCATCACGCCACCGGTGGCCACGTTGGCGACGGCGTAGAACACATAAGACAAAGCGGTCCACATGAGCTGGTCGTTGTGAATCAGGGCGCGGAACGCTTCAATCGGGTTACCGTTCTCCTGGGCCTTGGTGCGCAGCGTGCTCTGTTTTTCCTTGACACCGAACACTACACTCAGAGCCGTGAGAGCGCCGAGCAGGGCCACGATGATGATGAACGCGGTCCAACCATTCTGGTTCTGCTGGCCGGCATCGAAGCTGAAGAAGGTGACGATGGGCATCACGGCGATAGTCAGACCGTTGTACCCGAGCGATCCGGTGAAGGTGCCGGCTGCGGTGTAGATGCCGCGCTGATGGGAGTCGGAAGAGATGGAGGGGATCATTCCCCAGTAGGAGATATCGCGCAGGGAGTAGAACACATCGAGCACCACGAACACCACCACGAACAGGACGATGAACAGCGTGGTGTTGACGTTGACCAAGCCGAACAGGCCAGTGTAGACCATGACGATCAGCACGGCGGACACCAGACCGCCGATGAGCTGCCAAGGGCGGAATCGCCCGAGTTTGGTGGTGGTGTTATCCACCAGGTTGCCCAGCAGCGGGTCCACGAAGATTTCCGCGATACGAATGATCACGATCAGCGAGGTGATGATGCCGATGAGCTTGCCCGCCACGGCCTTGTCCACTCCGGAGAACAGCGAGTTGGTCACATAGACCACGAAGTAGGTGCTTAGCGCGTTGTAGAACGCCGACTGGCCGAAGTTGCCGAGCGCGTAGGCCACAAGTCGCGCGGGAGCAATGGCCTCTTTCTCATCATGATGGGATTGCGTAGACGATTCAGTTGATGCCGTCATCAGATACATTCCTCCAGATTCCATGTACGCATATCAGCGATGTTGCGGCAATTCACACATCGCGCGTGCAATACACCGGTAAACCAAAAAATAATATACACCAGATCGTAGAGAAAACACACATAAAGTTGCTACTTAAGCACAGAAATTAACAAAAAGTCACTAAACGATTGAACGGCGTCTCTTATCGTGGGGGGGGGGGGGGAGATGCACGAACTCGGAGCGGAGTGAACGGCTACCTCCGATGACACATGGGGCCACTCAAACGAGTGACAATTACGAGTTACGACGGGAGATGACAATGTTCCGCAAGGCTCCCCTCAGTCACCTTCGGTGACAGCTCCCCCCAGGGAGGGGAGCCAGATTAGCGTCAGCGTGTGGAGGCGCGGGCGATGACTTGGGATTCGGTGGTGAGCAGTTCGGGTTTGGTGATGCTGCCATCGATGCGTCCGAGGATGCGATTCACTGCCGTGGGAGCTGTCCAGTCAAGGCGGGAATCCATGGTGGTCAGCGGAATCTGCAGGTAGGGGGCTTCCTCGTTGTTGTCGAAGCCGATGACCTGCACCTGCGCGGGCACCTCATAACCAGCGGTGCGCAGAGCGGTCAATGCGCCGATGGCCAACTGATCGTTCAGTGCGATCACACCGTCGAATGGCACGCCGGAATCAATCAGTCGCTGAGTCACGCGAGCGCCAGCGCCGATGGTCCAATCCTGATCGGTGTTGCCAATCAGATGAGGATCCAGCTCAAGCCCACGGCGGCGCATTTCTTCAATGACACCACGCAAACGCAGTTGTGCGTTGCCTTCCACAGCCTGCAACAAAGCGGCCGCGTCATAGTCGTCTCGTGCGCCCACTACAGCGAGGCGAGAAGAACCTCGATCGTATAGGTAGCCTGCCGCTGTTGCTGCGGCGGCAACATCGTCCGGAGTCACGTGGTCGGCAACACCCCATGTGGTTCGGGCACCGACAATAACCAGCGGGAAATCGACCTTCAGGTCTTCGGGCGAAATATCCTCCACCTCGCTCATGGAGAGAATCATGCCGTCTGACACGGTGGAGTTGAAGTTCTTGAGCAGGTCACGCGCTCCTTTGGCCGAGCCCTCTGCATACGTGGTGACGTATACGGAGTAGTCGCGCTGACGGGCGGCCTCGATGGTGCGGTTGGCCAACTCGGCCAGATATGGCGGAATCAGCGAAGGCACGGCAAGGGTGATGAAACCGGTGTGATCGCGGTTGAGGTTACGGGCGGCCACGTTGACTCGGTAGCCGAGGTCCTTAATGACTGTTTCAACCTTTGCACGGGTTTCATCGGTCATACGCCCGGAGCCATTGATCACGTTCGACGCAGTTTTGAGCGATACACCGGCGGCCTGAGCGACATCGCGTAGCGTCACTCGACGCTTGGCTGTTTTCTCGTCGCTCATGCCACACTCCTCTATCCGGACAACATTGCCATTCTAGCGCGGTTTAGCAGGACGTTTTAGCGATAAGAATGGCGTTGCGGTTCAGCGTATATCCAACGGCGTCAGTCTCGCAACGGTGGGCGATGATGGGATCACCTTCCACACCGTTGACGGCAACGGGCTGCTTCGAACGGTTCAGATAGAAATCGAAGCGGATGGTACCGTCTGAGGATTGGCGGATGGTGTGCAGGATGCGGGGGTCATGAGTCGTGGCTGCTGCGGTCGTAGTTGCGGCGTTGATCTCTCCCCCACCCGGCCTTTGGTCGGGAGCCCTTTCGTCGGAGGGGGCTGTTGTGTTGAGTTCCTTGAGCAAGTGGGTGATGTCGTGGCGGCCAAGATCGCAGCCCACGTAGATGGCGGCGCCTTGGCCGTGGGGGTTGACTGGTGATGGCGGGGACGCCGTCGAGCTCCCAGTCAGCAGCGGCTGTACCCACGTACGTGGCAAGCACGCGAGTGTCTGGAGCGACCGAGGTCACGTCATTCTGCCACAGACGTGTCGTGAGTCCATTCGACAAACCGATTTCGGCCGGTTCGTCTTCGGCTTCTTCTCCGAGGATGTTGAATTCTTCGGAGCGGATGCCGAGCATGTCGCGCAGAAGTCCGTTGCCGGCGCCGGGGTATCCGCCGAGACCGATGTGGAAGTGTTCGTCGATCAGGCCGGTGGCATAGCCGACGATGACCGTACCGCCGTTTTCGGCGAAGTCCGCGATGCGACGGGTATCCTCGTCGGACAGGGCGATCACGGTGGGCAGCACGATAGTCTGGTAGCCGCTCCAATCGTAGGCGAGCGGGACCACGTCCGCGCGCGCTCCGGCATCGAGATATCCGCGATACCAGTCGCGTACGTCATGCCAGTGATTGAGTTTCATGCTGGGCAGGGTCTCGGAGCGAGTGGCCCATTCGGATTCCGCACTAAACAGAATCGCCGTGTCCGCGCGCTTCAGTTCCGTGTCTTGCACACCCGCGTCGGACAGCGTCTTCAGCGCGGCGCCGAGTTCGCACACTCCTCGAAACAGTTTCGTATCGGAGCCCGCGTGGGGCACCATCGCGGAGTGGAACGCCTCGGCACCCGATGCGGATTGTCTCCATTGGAAGAAGTTGATGGCGTCGGCACCCATGGCCACGTGGGCCAAGGAGTCGCGCATGAGCTCGCCGGCGCGCTTGCGCGTGTTAAGCGGCTTCCATTGGACGGCGGAGGTGGAGTGCTCCATCACGTACCACGGCTTGCCGAGCGCGAGCGAGTCCATGAGCGCGTCCGAGCAGGCGAGTTCGTCCAGATGGGATTCGCCCTCATGGAAGTAGTGATCGTTGGACACGAAGTCCACTTCGTTTGCCCATTGCGCGTAGTCCATGGTGCATTGGTCGGTGGAGACCATGAAGTTCGTGGTGAACGGCTTGCCGGGGCAGATTTCTTCGATGGCGTCGCGTTCGGCCTTGTAGAAGTCGAGCAGCATGTCGTTGCCGAACCGCTCGTAATCCAACTGCTGGGGCGGGTTGACCATGCTGTCGCCGCCCATGTGGCGAGGCAGCAACACCTCGTCGAAGCTGTTCACGTGCTGGGACCAGAAGGCCGTGCCCCACGCTTCGTTCAACGCGTCGACGGTCCCGTATTTGGCCTCGCACCACGTGCGGAACGCGGCCAAGGCGTTGTCGGAGTAGTCGTAGCGGTTGTTCCAGCCGTATTCGTTGCCCATGTGCCAGGCCGTCACGTATGGATTGTCCTTGTAGTGTTCGGCAAGTTTGCGGCACAGGCGCAGCGCGTATTCCTTGAGCACCGGGCTTGTGGGCTGCCACGACTGGCGTGAGCCCGCATTGACCACATGGCCGTACCGATCGATTGGCAGCACCTCAGGATGACGCTCGTACAGCCACAACGGGGCCGTGGCAGTGGCCGATGCCAGGTCCACGGCGATGCTCGCCGCGCCGAGCTTGTCGATCACGTGGTCAAGCCACTCGAACGTGAACTCGCCCTCGCGCGGTTCGATCTTGTCCCAGCTGAAGATGGCGAGGGCCACGGTGTTGACGCCGGCTTGGACCATCAGGCGAATGTCCTCGTCCAGTGTCTCCTCGGGCCACTGGTCCGGATTGTAGTCGCCGCCGAACGCGATGCCACGACCGGATTCAGTCAGCAGGGACGGCCACCTGAACGTTCTACGAGTAGTCATATCAATCAAGTCCTTTATTGTACCGGCTCATGGCCGATGCTATGTTGCTGGCGGCGGCCGTTGCTGCGATGACCTTCTTGGTGTTGCGCATGTTATCTCCTCCTGAGCCGTTGGGATTGGTCGTGGCTTCGGGACTTTGGACTTACCTTGGGCCTGGGTTCCTCGCCTGCGATATGCTCCGCTGACGGTCTTTTTTGGGGTGTTTTCTTTGGTACACCCGTGTACCAATATCTATGATGATACACCCGTGTACCAATTTGTCAAAATCAAGCGACACGCCTGATTTCCCGCCAAAACTCGCCACCTCGGGCACACAGAAGAATCTTCAGCCTCCGACATCCACAATTCCGAGAGCGTTCACATTCGTGGATGTCCAGCGCCAGACGGAGCCAGTTCGGCTAGTATGAATAGGCACCACCATAGCTGTATTGAGAGGAAGAGCACATGGCGGGACTGTTTCGGACTGCTTCCAAGCAGCCCAATCCTTTAGGAACAGCCATACGCACCCGCGGATCAGGAAAATATACATTCGGACTGGCTTTGAGTGCGGGTCTTGCCGGATTACTGTACGGCTACGACACCGTCTCCATCTCCGGTGCCATCGAATTCCTGCGCGCCAGATACGGGCTCAGTACTCTCATGGAGGGCCTCGTCGTTTCCTCCATCATGCTCGGTGCCGTCATCGGAGCGGCCACCGCCGGATTCCTTTCCGACCGATTCGGCAGGAAACGTATCCTTATTATCGGCGGCGCGTTCTTCCTCGTTGCGGCTGTATGGAGTGCGCTGACGATAGGTCCCATAGCGCTTATCGTGGCGCGCGTGGCCGGCGGCTACGGCATCGGCCTGACCGCCGCGCTGGCCGTCACATACATCACCGAATCGGCTCCGGCCAACATCCGTGGTCTGCTCGCCTTCTCTTATCAGCTGCTTGCGGTTTGCGGTATCTTCCTGACCAACGTCATCAACTACATCATCGCCTCCCACGGATCAAACGACTGGGATATCGCCACTGGATGGCGCTGGATGCTGGGATTAGGCGCGATTCCGGCCGCCACCTTCCTGCTGGCTATGCGGAGGGCACCGGAAAGCCCACGATTCCTCATTCAGATAGGCAGAACCGATGAAGGTTTCGCGGTGCTCGAGCACATCCTCGGCACCGAACGCGCACGCCTGCGCACCGATGACATCCAAGCCTCGGTCAAACTGGAAACCGAGATGTCGCACGAATTCCATGATTTGTTCCGTCCAGGCCTGCGACGGGCACTCGTCATCGGCATCTTTCTCGCCGTGTTCAACCAGTTCATCGGCATGAACGCCATTTCCTACTATGGGCCGGTGATGTTCTCGGATCTCGGGTTCGCCGGGGACACTCAGTTCCTCGCGGCCGCCAGCGTAGGCGGCATGGAGCTGGTGGCCACCGTGGTAGGCATGTACCTGATCGACACGTTCGGCCGTAAACGTCTTATGGAAATAGGCACCGGCATGATGTGCGTGTTCGCGCTATGCATTTCGGGCTCGTATTTCATGGGCAATTCGCTGCTGACGCTTATATTCGTCATGGCGTTCACCATATCGTTCGCCTTTTCGATGGGACCGATTCCCTGGATTGTGATTCCCGAGCTCTTCCCCACGTATCTGCGCGGTCGCGCCACCGGATTGTGTGTGATGTGTCTGCTGTTCGCCAACTGGATCATCGCACAATTCACGCCGATGATGATCGATGGATTGGGCGGCGGCATATCGTTCGCGATTTTCGCGGTTCTGGATCTGATTTGCCTGTTCGGCATCGTGGCGTTGGTGCCGGAGACAATGGGACGCACGCTGGAGGAAATCGAGCATCTATGGCAGCCGAAAACCGATTTGGCCTACGCAAAATACGCGCTGAGCACGGCTGATGCGAATATCCGCCACGCGGAAGCCACGCTGCGTCGTATTGAAAACGAACGTCAGCAGGCATTGGGCATTATGGATGCGGCTGAGCGGGCTCGCGCTGCGGCACAGCAGAAGATTTTCGCCATAGAGACCGCCAAAAGGGTCGAGGCAGAACGGCTGGAGGCGCAGCGCGCTGCCGAGGAAGCCGCCAAGGCAGCGGCGAATATGGCTGCAGAAGAAGACACGGCAGCGACCGTCTCGGAAGTTACGACGGATGAGAACGTGCCGTCGCTTATGCGGCGTACGAGGGGCGCTGTTCTGGTTGGTAAGTCATCCAGTAGACGGCACGACGGTGAGTATACGGACGGCTCTGCGAACGGCCCTGCGGATGGCTCTGTGGATGGCTCCGTGACTGACTCTGCGGATGGTGCGATGCTGGACGGCGCGGCGGCCGAGGCAGCGGCCAGCGCAGCAGTCGCGGCCTTGGCCGATTCACTGCCCGACGATCCATCCACGCTGGCGAATCGGCCGACTACGCGCAGTGGTGCGGATGATACAGATAGCGTTGATGCCGCAGATGCCGTTGATTCCGCGAATGACGCGAATCGAAACCGCAAGCAGACAAATGCCGTGCAGCCGGCACATATGGCCTCTATTGAGCACGCGCACAGTGCCGATACGCCTCGCGGAGTGTTGTTGCCCAGTGCCGACGAGGATTCCTACAGCGAGCATTCCTTCGCCGAGACGGATGACGACCGCGAGGCTCAGGCCATCGACGCGGCCCTCGACTCTCTGGATGCCCTTATCAGAGGCTGATATATAAGGAAATCCTGTATTGCAGAGTATTGCGGCCTGTGACTGTGCGACTTTACAGATTCAGCACCGCATCGGCAACGCGCATGGCGGATTCACGGTGAGAGACCAGCACCACAGCCACGTCTTGCCCCTTATCCGCATTCTGCTCGCTCTTGGACAGCTCATGAATGGAACGCAGAATGATGGCTTCATTCAAGGCATCCAGACGACTGGTCGGCTCGTCGAAGAGCACCAAGTCGGCATTGCGCAGGAATACACGGGCCAAGCCGATGCGCTGGCGTTCGCCTTCAGACAGTCGGTCGCCCAGCTCGCCCACCTGGGTGTCGAGCCCATCCGGCAGGGAATCGATCAGGTCGAGCACGGATGCCTTGGCGAGGGCTTCGCGGAGTCGGGCGTCAAGAACACCGGCCGCTCCCCCATTGCGAATCTCCGATTCAGGCAAGGCGATAAGCAGATTCTCTCGAATCGTGCCGTCGAACAGGTGGGTCTCCTGACTCATCATGGCCTGAATACGGCGGCGGGCATGCACATCGATTTGCGGTAGCGGCGTGCCGGACAGCGTCACTTGGCCGCGCTGCGGATCCCAATAGCGCATCAGCAGCTTCAGCATAGTGGACTTGCCCCGGCCGGACGGGCCTTGGATACCGAGGATGCCGTGCTGCGGCACATCGAGCGAGAAGTCGGCGAGAATCGCCTCGCTCCCCTCCCCCGGGTACGCGAAGGTGACGCGGTCAAGGCGCATGCCCTCATAATCCGAGTTCGCAGTGCCAGTTTCCACCACGGCCGGCGCTTCGTCCATCAGGCCGAACAGACGACGGGCGGAGGCGAAGGTCTGGGTGAGGTTCGCGGGCAGGGCGGCGAGCGCCAGCGTCGGCCCGAACGAGCTGGCGAGCAGCGCGAAGGCGGCGACCAGCGCCGGGATATCGTAGAGGTTCACGCCGGCAAGATTGATGGCGATGCCGGCAGCCGCCGAGGTAAGCAATGCAACCAGCAATCCGCCGACACCGGCGAACCGGCCGTTGACACGGCTGAGTTTGGCATGGTCACGCCATAGCGCGCGCGTGCGGTCTTCGATGGCCTGCGCACGATCTTCACCCCGACCGAATCGGATGATCTCGTCGAGACCACGCATGTCGTCGAGCATCACGTTGTCGAGTTCGCCGGCCGCGCCACGGATGGCGGGGCCCAGATTGCGCACGCCGGTGGCGAAGAAGCGCGGCACAATGATGCCGATGATCAGATGGGAGACGATCAGCGCCAACGCCATCCAGGGGCTCAGCGTGGCCGCCACGATGGCGTAGACGATGGTGGTGGTCACGGCTATGGCCACGGGGCTGATGGTATGCGCGAAGAAGATTTCGAGCAGTTCCACGTCGGTGGTGAGCATGGCGATGAGGTCGCCCTTGCCCTTGCCGGCGAGCTTGGCCGGAGCGAGGCGGCGAAGGGCGGCGAAGGCCTTGGAGCGGAAGAGCGCGAGCAGGTGGAAGGCCACGTTGTGGTTCAGATATTGCTCAACGTAGCGCGTCAGGCCGCGCAACACCGCGCAAACAATCATGGCGGTGATTGCACCGGCCGCACTCATGCCCCACACGGGGTTGCCGGCGAGCGCGAATCCGGCGATGATGCCGAACACCGGCAGGAAGGTTGCGGCAAGGTGGCCGATGGTGCCGGCCGTGGAAGCCGCGACCATAAGCCCGGCCAGTGGCTTGGCCTCCCCGAGTAGTCGCTTGATGACCTGGAACGTGCTCATCTCGGCCGGAGCTGCAGCCGGAGCTGCGCCCACAGCCGCCCCGCTCCCGCTGGCGGAAGCTGTCAGCGAAGCTGGCTGAGGGTGGTCAGCCGTTACGTCGGTCTCTGTGCTTACTCGCGTCGAACCACCCTCAGTCCGACTGTCGTCGGCCAGCTCCCGCCAGCGGGAGCTTATCTGCGTCCCATGCTGAGGGTGGTCAGCCCCCAAAGTTCTCGATATCCGCCTGAGTAGTGAACAACTTGGCGTACACGCCGCCGGCCGCCATGAGTTCGGCATGCGTGCCGGTTTCCACCGACTTGCCGTGTTCGAGCACCACCACTTGGTCGGCGTGCTCGGCGTTGGCCATGCGATGGGTGATCATGATCACCGTCTTGCTGCGGGATTGCACCAGTTCGCGGATGGTCGCGAGAATCAGTTCCTCGGATTCCACATCCACACTGCTGGTGGCCTCGTCGAATACGAATACCGGCGAATCATGCAGAAGCGCACGGGCGATGGCGATACGCTGGCGCTGGCCACCGGACAGGTTGGCGGCGTCGGGCTCAATCGTCATGTCAAGGCCGTCCGGCTGCGAACGCACGAAGTCGGCGATACGGGCCTGTTCGAGCGCGTCCCAGAGACGGGAATCCACGGCGTCGGACGCGGCTTCACCGTTCTGGCCGTCATCGGGCAAAGCCATCAGAAGGTTCTCACGCAGAGTACCGGCAAACAGATGGCTACTGGCACCGATCAGGGTGATGGTTCGGGCGAGCGTCTCTCCGGACAGGTCGGATACCTTGACGCCGTTCAGCGTAAGCGAGCCTTGGTATCCGGTCAGCGTACCGGCAAGCAGCGCGGCAGCCGTGGATTTGCCGGAACCGGAGATGCCGACGATGGCGGTGAGTTGACCGGGGTAGGCAGTGAAGGTGAGGTCGGTGAGCGCAGGTGCCGGCGCGGAATTCGTTTGTTGAACGGCGGCACCGGAATCGGCGCTGTCATAGGAATAGCCGACGTGGTCGAAGCTGACGGTGATTCCGCCATCGGCCTTGGTACCGGCCTTGGTACCGGCATCAGTCCCGGCATCGGTACCAGCGGTGGCCGGCAGCGTGGCAGTGCCGTGGGCGGGCTCGGGGGTGTCCAGCAGGGCGAAGATGCGCTTGGTGGAGGTCATGCCGTTCATCGCCACGTGGAAGTAGGAGCCGAGCTGGCGCATGGGGATGAAGAATTCAGCGGACAGCAGCACGATCAGCAACAGTCCGGCGAGGGTGAGCGGGAAGCCCGCACCGAACGGCATCAGGTATTGCAGGCCGTAGGCCAGGTAGGCGAACGCACCGGGCAGGTGGGCGGCGAGCATAATCGGAGACCAGCCGGCGGCGCTGGCTCCTGCGGCGGCCGCGGCGGTATGCGCATACTGCCATAGAGCCACACCAATGCCGGCCGCCGCACCGCCGTAGGCCACGATATCCATGGCGGTCAGCGAGCGCAGCTGGATCTGCAGCACGCGCATGGTCATGACGCGGAAGCCTTCGGCCTTCTTGTCCATTTCGGCGGCGGCACGGTCGTCGGCGTCGAAGTTCTTCAGGGTTTCGAGGCCTTGCAGGTTGTCGAGGAATGCGGCACCCATGTCGGTGTATCGGCCCCAGTATTTTTTGAAGGCGCGGGCGGCGGTCATGGATACGATGCCGGTGACAATAATAATGAGCGGCGCGCAGACGAGCATGGTCACGGCGGCCGGCATGTTGATCGGCGCAATCACGGCGAACAGGGTGATCGGCGCAAGAATCGCATAGAAGAGCTGCGGCAGGAACAGTTCGAAGAAGCTTTGAATCTGCTCGACGCCTTCGCCGGCGGACTGGACCACATCCGAGGTCTTGACGCGCGACCTGTAGGACGGGCCGAGGGCCACCATTTTGCGGTACAGCTTGGAACGCAAAGCGAGCTTGACCCGTTCGGCGGCTTCGGTGCCGAGGCGTGTGGCGTGTGTGGTGGCCAGGTAGCGAACCAGCATGCAGACGATCGCCAAGGCCACGTAAACCATGAGGTCGCCGGCCATCGGGGCGACGGTGGTGCCCGGAACGCCGAACAGATTGGCGGGGCACTCGGAGGCCGAGGCGGCGTTACAGGAGAAAGTGTGTGGGTCGGCTGCGGCGAGCAGTCCTTGCAGCAGCATGACCAGCGAAAGCATGAAGCCGATATTGGCAAGCAGCCCAACCCACATCAGAGCCACTTTGCCGGCTATGAGCTTGCCGAGACCTGGTGCCAATTGGAACAGTCGTTTGTCGAACATGGTTCGCTTCCCCTTGCCGTGTTGTTGCGGTGTTGGTTGCCGTGGTACTGCAGTAGGTCTCGTCATGCATCAGTCGCGGGTGCCACCAATCGCATACCTGCACATACCGATGGCGTGCACTGCGCAATCCTATTTACCTTAGGCGAAAGCGCACATACACGCCAGACCTTCAGCTGAGACGACTGTCACGCTGAGCTTCGTTCCCAAATAAGAAGCCACAGACTCCCCAATGCCGACGCCGCCGATGATGCTGGAGCTGATGACCGGACCCTGCAGGGCCGGGCTCAGCACGTACTTGTCCTGCAGGAAGTCGTTGGCTCCCGAAATGGACACGGTCATAACCGTAGAGCAAACCGGTTAGACACGGCGTTGTATACAATCCACAAAACCAGACAGACAACTTCTCCATTGCCCACAACGCGCGCAACCTTACGCCAGCGTAATCTAACTCGTCAGAATGGCTCGGGTTGTCAACTTGCCATCATGTTTGTAAGGAATAAACGGCCGTATGCTTACCGAATACACCACGCCCGGCGAATCCATCGAGATCCGCGATGACCAAACTATCTACTCCCTACTTACCGATCGCCTTGCCCGCACCGGCGCGGACACGGTAATCGCCGCCAAGAAAATCGGCCCTGGCCGCTGGCAGAACGTCACCACCGGCGAATTCCACGAGCGCGTGGTCTCAGCCGCCAAGGGCCTGATCGCGCTCGGCATCGCCAAGGGCGACGCGGTGACCATCTTTTCCTCCACCCGTCTCGAATGGGGCATTCTCGATTTCGCACTGGCCGCGGTGGGCGCGGTAAGCGTGCCGATCTATGACACCGACTCTGCCCCGCAGGCCCAGCGCATCATGAACGATTCGGCGGTCAAGCTGGCCTTTGCCGACAACCGCGAGCGCTTCGACCGGCTCGACTCGGTCAAGGACCACTGTCCTGCCTTGAAGCAGATTCTCATGATCGAGGGCAACGCGCTGGGCGCGCTCGAAGGTCTGGGCGTGGCTGTTTCGGACGAGGAACTGAACGAGCGCGTGGCCACCGTGCGCACGGGCGACCTGGCCACCATCGTGTACACCTCGGGCTCCACCGGCAACCCGAAGGGTGCCGAACTGACCCACAAGAACTTCGTGTCCATCACCATCTCCGCCTCGCAGGCGTTGCATGAAGTGGTGCTTGACGACCATCCGCGCCTGCTGCTCTTCCTGCCGCTGGCCCACTGCTTCGCACGATTCATCCAGTACGCCTCCATCGCCTCCGATGACGGCGTGGTCGGTTATCTGCCGGATACCAAAACCCTGCTGCCGGACCTGCGTTCGTTTGAACCGACCTACCTGCTGGGCGTGCCGCGCGTGTTCGAGAAGGTATACAACGCCGCCTCGCACAAGGCCGGTGCCGGCTGGAAGGGCCGCCTGTTTGTCAAGGCCGCCGAGGCCGCGCGCGTCTGGAGCCGCAAGGAGCAGGCCGGCGAGCAGCACACGTTTGCCGAAATCGCCGAGCGCGCCAAGTACGAAACGCTCGTCTACCGCACGGTGCGCGGTGCTCTGGGCCCGAAGATCAAGTACGTGGCCTGCGGCGGCGCACCACTGTCGCTCGATCTGGCGCATTTCTACAACGGCATCGGACTGCCGATGATTCAGGGTTATGGCATGACCGAAACCGCCGCCCCGTTCGCCGCCACGCGCGTGACCGACAATGTGATCGGCACCGTAGGCCAGCCCGCGCCCGGCTCCTCGATTCGCATTTCCGACGAAGGCGAACTGCAGGTCAAGGGCCCGAACGTGTTCTGCGGCTACCACAATCTGCCGGAGAAGACGGCCGAGGCGTTCACCGCCGACGGCTGGCTCAGGACCGGCGACTTGGCCGAGATCGATGATGAGGGCCACATCGTCATCACCGGCCGCATCAAGGACATTATTATTACTGCCGGCGGCAAGAACGTCTCCCCCATTCCGCTGGAGGAAGAGATCGCCAAGTGCCCGATCGTGGAGCACTGCGTGGTGGTGGGCGACCAGCGCCCGTTCATCGGCGCGTTGGTGACGCTCGATCCGGAGTCGCTGGCATTGTGGCTGCCCGCGCACGGCCTGTCCACGGAGACGCCGGTCGACCGGCTCGCCACGAACGCCGCGGTGCGCGAGGAGATTCAGCAGTACGTGGACAAGGCGAATGCGACGGTCTCGCGCGCCGAATCCGTACGCAAGTTCGCCGTGCTGGACACGCAGTTCACGCAGGAGAACAAGTGCCTGACACCGTCGCTGAAAGTGGTGCGCCCGGCCGTCAATCGCGTGTTCGCCGATGTGATCGACAACGAGATCTACAACGGCAAGCGGTGAGACGCGCGGTTCGTAATCCGACACAAAAAAATGGGCCTTTTGAACCGCACCCCGATTGTTGGACTGGAGTAATCCAGATTCGATGATCGGAGGTGCGGTTTCTCATGTCCAGGGATCGCAGGCGTCATTATGACGATGATTCCATGCGGGTCGTCGCCGGGGTGCCGCCCGGCCCAGGTGGGTCATGCCCGGGTCAGTTTCTTGCTCCTGAGACGCAGCACGACATCGGCGGAGTTGGCGACGCGCTTGGAATGCGTCACCACGATCACGCATTTGCCGAGCTGATGGGCGGCGTGCTGCAGCAGATGAATCAC
>ENA-OQCW01000786-OQCW01000786.1-human-gut-metagenome-genome-assembly--contig:-NODE-786-length-15510-cov-4.199246_pt1 | contig 15510 bp, 14 predicted proteins | sample MGYA00242767_ERZ504593 | MGnify/ENA primary metagenome ERZ504593 (study PRJEB26092, sample SAMD00036307) | human gut metagenome | host: Homo sapiens | study: EMG produced TPA metagenomics assembly of... | reverse complement strand
GGATATAAAGTTCCGACAAGCAGAGAAAAGAAGGCATTGCTGATTGAAAAAGGAATGTCTGCAGAAGGAATGTTGAAAAAATCCTTGCGATTGCGAAAAGAAGAGCGTGCAAACGGAAAACAGGTGATGATCGTCAATATGAAGAAAAATAAAAAGTTCCAGAAAGAACAGCTTATGAATGAAGGATATACAGATATTCAGGAAATTTTTAAAGATAATATAAAATAGAAAGCGAGAGAGAACAATGGCAGAATCAATGCAGGGCTTAAAGAGAAGCCACAGATGTGCAGAGTTAAGTAAGGTAAATATCGGAGAGACAGTAACTGTAATGGGATGGGTGCAGAAGAACCGTAATAAAGGTGGAATTGTATTCGTGGATTTACGTGACCGTTCCGGATTGCTGCAGCTTATTTTTGAAAATGGAAGCGTGAGCGAAGAAGATTTTGAAAAAGCAGGAAAGCTTCGCAGTGAATTTGTAATTGCAGCAGTGGGTACTGTAGAAGCACGTTCCGGTGCGGTGAATGAAAATCTTGCGACAGGAGAGATTGAGATTCGTGTAAAAGAACTTCGTATTTTATCTGAGTCTGAGACACCACCGTTCCCGATTGAAGAGAATAGCAAGACGAAAGAGGAATTACGTCTGAAATACCGCGTGTTGGATTTGAGAAGACCGGATTTACAGAGAAACCTGATGATGAGAAGTAAAGCGGCGACATTGACACGTCAACTCCTTGCAGAGGAAGGATTTTTGGAAATCGAGACACCGATGTTGATCAAAAGTACTCCGGAGGGAGCAAGAGATTACCTTGTGCCAAGCCGTGTGCATCCGGGAAATTTCTATGCGCTTCCACAGTCACCACAGATTTTTAAACAGCTTTTGATGTGTGCGGGATATGATCGTTATTTCCAAATTGTAAAATGTTTCCGTGATGAAGATTTACGTGCGGACCGTCAGCCGGAATTTACACAGATTGATATGGAATTATCGTTTGTTGATGTGGATGATGTCATTGACGTTAATGAAAGATTACTGGCTAAAATGTTCAAAGAGATTCTTGGGATAGAAGTTTCTCTTCCAATCCAGAGAATGACATGGCAGGAAGCAATGGATCGTTTCGGTTCAGACAAACCGGATATCCGCTTTGGAATGGAATTGACAGATGTGTCGGAAGTTGTGAAAGACTGCGAATTTGTGGTGTTAAAAATTGCATTGGAAATGGCGGAAGTGTTCGTGGAATCAATGCCAAAGGTCAGGGTGCAAATGCCACGTAAGAAAATCGATAAACTGGTTGATTTTGCGAAAGACTTTGGTGCGAAAGGTCATCGCATACGTGGCAATACAGGAAGATGGCACAATCAAGTCTTCTTTTGCAAAATTCATGTGAAGAGGAAATGGCAGCACTTGTAAAAGCAATGGATGGAGAAAATGGTGACTTACTGCTCTTTGCAGCAGATAAGAATCAGGTCGTATGGGATGTCCTTGGAAACTTACGTCTTGAAATTGCACGTCAGCTGGAACTTCTTGATAAGAATGAATATAAATTCTTGTGGATCACAGAATTCCCATTGTTAGAGTGGAATGAGGAGGCCGGAAGATACACAGCAATGCATCATCCATTTACAATGCCGATGGAAGAAGACCTTGACCTTCTTGATACAGATCCGGGAAAAGTCCGTGCAAAAGCATACGATATCGTATTAAACGGAACGGAACTCGGAGGCGGAAGTGTCCGTATCTTCAATCAGGAGATTCAGAATAAGATGTTTGAAGTGCTTGGATTTACAAGAGAGCAGGCAGAAGAACAGTTTGGGTTCCTGTTAAGTGCATTCAAATATGGAGTGCCGCCGCACGCAGGATTAGCATACGGACTTGACCGTCTGATTATGTTGATGGCAAAAGAAGACAGCATCCGTGACGTGATCGCGTTCCCGAAAGTCAAAGATGCCTCCGATCTGATGACAGAAGCGCCGGCAGCAGTTGACAGAAAACAGTTAGAAGAACTTGGACTTGAGATTGCAAAGGTAGAAGAGTAGATCGTATTTAAAATTGCAAAGAAAAGAGAGCGTTGTGAAATAGGGAGAGGATTCCTTATTTCGCAGCGCTCTTTTTTTAGTACAAATCAGATTTATGTGAGCCTATGAATGATAACCAAGCTCTTCTTCCAGTTTTTTCTTATTTGTAGCATCAGCTTGGAGAGTTCCAGGATGCGCTCATCTGTCATGCGGACGGTCGGGCCAGAGATACTGAAAGCATATTTTGGCTTGCCGCTGTAATCCATGATCGAGGAGGCAATGCAGCGAACGCCGTTTTCATTTTCTTCATTGTCAAGTGCGTAACCATTTTCCCGCGCTTCTTCCAAAATAATAAATAGTTCATCCAGATCGGTGACGGTATACTCTGTCAGTGCCTCGATCTTACTGTCGCCCCAAATTGTACGCACTTCCTCTGGACGCATCATGGCGAGCAGTGCTTTTCCGACACCGGAACGATACATTGGTGTGCGGCTTCCGACACGGGATACCATTCGCACCGAGTTAGAGCTGGATTCTACCTTGTCGATGTACACGACGTCCAGTCCGTCACGTTTGACAAGATGGACGGTCTCTCCGCTGATATCTGCGAGCTCCTTTAAATAAGGGTGAATGGTAGATAACACATCAATATGTCCTAAAATTCGGCTGGAAATTTCAAGAAGTTTAAAAGAAAGGGAATATTTTCCACTCTCTTCATCTTGACGCACATAATCCATATACATGAGTGAGGTTAGAAGTCGGTGGGTCGTGCTTTTATGTAAACCAAGCGTATTGCTCAGTTCAATCAGTCCGGTCGGACCGGACTTGGAAAGTTCTTCAATGACTGCAAACAGTCTGTCTGCGACCTGAATCGGATTTTTTTGTTCTGCAGTCTGAGTTGTAGTTTGGTTCTCTTTTTTATCGTACACAATCATTTCCTCCTAGAATCTGTGGACTATTGTAACATTTTATGAAAAGAGAAGCAATCCCCTTTCCAGATTCAGGGAGAATGGAAGGAGGTTTCGGGTGATCGGAGAATAAATCCTGCATTTGTTGGAGAAAATCGAAAGAAACATCTTGACTTTCTTACAAGAAGTAGTATAATGCAAATAAAGAGTATTGCATTATGAAACTGAGTTTCACAATGTGAAACAAAATGAAACGTAGAGAGATCCAGTCAGGAGGAAGTTAAATGAACGAAGTATTAGAGAAAATCCAGAAGATCGGAATCGTTCCGGTTGTTGTATTAAACGATGCGAAAGATGCAGCACCACTTGCAAAAGCACTTTGTGATGGTGGACTTCCATGTGCAGAAGTAACATTCCGTACAGATGCAGCAGAAGAGTCTATCAGAATTATGGCAGAGCAGTTCCCGAACATGCTTGTAGGAGCAGGAACCGTTCTTACAACAGATCAGGTGGACCGCGCAGTGGCAGCAGGAGCAAAATTTATTGTCAGCCCTGGATTGAATCCAAAGATTGTAAGATACTGTGTAGAGAAGAATATCCCGATCACACCGGGTACAACAAACCCAAGTGATATCGAGCAGGCAATTGAGTGCGGACTGGAAGTTGTAAAATTCTTCCCGGCAGAACCGGCAGGCGGAATCAACATGATCAAAGCGATGGCAGCTCCATACACAAACATGAAATTCATGCCGACAGGTGGAATTAACGCGTCTAACTTAAAATCTTACTTAGACTTCCCGAAGATCATCGCATGTGGCGGAAGCTGGATGGTAAAAGGAGATCTTGTAGCAGCAGGTAAATTTGATGAGATCGAAAAACTGACAAGAGAAGCAGTACAGTCTATGTTAGGATTTGAACTTGCACATGTAGGAATCAATGCAAATAGCGATGATGAAGCTGGAAATACAGCAAGTGCATTTGAAAAGATGTTCGGATTCACATCCAAAGAAGGAAACTCTTCATACTTTGCAGGAACTGGTGTAGAAGTAATGAAGACTCCATACAAAGGAACAAACGGACACATCGCAGTTTCCACAAACTACATCGACAGAGCAGTGAGCTATCTGGAAATGCTGGGATATGAATTCGATATGTCCACAGCAAAATATGATGCAAAGAACAATTTAAAAGCAGTTTACTTCACAGGAGAAGTTGGCGGATTTGCAGTGCATTTAGTACAGAAATAAGAAATGCTTACAGCTGCACGACATTGCAGCGTATCCGTTAGAAGTTTGTAATATTGATTATAGAAGATAAAATTACAATTTATGATTAAGAGGAGATTAAACATGGCAAAGAAAGTAATTACATTTGGAGAGATTATGTTAAGACTTGCACCGGAAGGATACTACCGTTTCGTACAGGCAGATACATTCGGAGCAACATACGGTGGAGGAGAGGCAAACGTAGCTGTTTCTCTTGCAAACTATGGATTTGATGCAAAATTTGTAACAAAATTACCGGCACATGAGATTGGACAGGCTGCTGTAAACTCTCTTAGAAAGTATGGAGTAGACACATCTTACATCACACGTGGTGGAGACAGAGTAGGTATCTACTTCTTAGAGAAGGGTGCTTCCCAGAGACCTTCTAAAGTAATCTACGACAGAGCAGGATCTTCTATCGCAACAGCTACAAAAGAAGATTTCAACTGGAAAGAGATCTTTGACGGAGCAGAATGGTTCCACTTTACAGGAATTACTCCAGCATTAAATGATGAAGTAGCAGCAATCTGCTTAGAAGCTTGTAAAGCAGCAAAAGAGAATGGAGTGACAATCTCTTGTGACTTAAACTACAGAAATAAACTTTGGTCAAAAGAAAAAGCCGGAGAAGTGATGGGAGAATTATGTAAATACGTTGACGTATGTATCGCAAACGAAGAAGATGCAGCAGACGTATTCGGAATTCACGCAGCAAACACAGATGTTACAACTGGTACAGTAAACCACGAAGGATACAAAGATGTAGCAAAACAGTTAGCAGATAGATTTGGATTCAGCAAAGTAGCAATCACATTAAGAGAGTCTATCTCAGCAAACGACAACAACTGGTCTGCAATGTTATATGATGGAAATGACTACTTCTTCAGCAAAAAATATAAAATGCACATCGTTGACCGTGTAGGTGGCGGAGACAGCTTCGGAGGCGGACTGATCGCAGCTTCCTTAAACGGATTTGACTCACAGGCAACAATCGAATTTGCAGTTGCAGCTTCCTGCCTGAAACACTCTATCGAAGGAGATATGAACTTAGTATCTATGGATGAAGTGTTAAAACTTGCAGGTGGAGACGGTTCAGGCCGTGTACAAAGATAGTATATAATTTATTTTTAATTATATAAACCTGTATTTGCCAGTACAGGAAACGTCCAAACAGCTTATACCCATTTGAGCTGTACCTAAAATTATTTATACATTTTTTACCGTAGGGAATACAGGCAGAGGTGCATTGTATTCCCTATTTTCAAATCAGAGAGAATCATAATTGCAAAATGAATTAAAGAGGTGTACCTTATGGAAACAAAAAAAGAATTTGATCTGCTTGCACTTGGAGAATTACTGCTTCGGCTGTCCCCGCCGAACAATGAGAGGATTGTGCGCGGAGAGACTCTTCAGAAACAGGCGGGTGGCGCAGAATTAAATGTGGTATCTGGTGTTTCCCTTCTTGGGTTACGTACCGGAATTATTTCTAAGCTTCCGGCAAATGACATTGGAACTTATATCAAAAATCGAGTGCGTTTCTGTGGCGTCAGCGATGACTATTTAGTATATGACAGCGAGAAAGATGCACGCCTCGGGGTATACTATTATGAAAACGGAGCGTATCCGCGAAAACCGGGAATCGTCTATGACCGGATGTATACGTCTATGACAAAGATTGATGTGGAGGATTTTGATGAGAGTCTGTTTTCGTCAGCAAGATGTTTCCACACGACCGGAATCACATTGGCACTCAGTGAGAAGACACGTGAAACTGCAATAGAGATGATCAAACGGTTCAAACAGGCAGGAGCAATGATCTCCTTTGATGTCAACTTCCGTGGAAACTTGTGGACAGGAGAAGAAGCGCGGGCGTGTATCGAGAGAATTCTTCCATATGTGGATGTATTTTTCTGTTCTGAGGAGACGGCGCGGCTTACGTTTGGAAAAGAAGGGGATGTCCGGACGATTATGAAGAGCTTTACGGAGGATTACCCGATTTCCATCGTAGCCTCTACACAGCGGATCGTCCACAGCCCGAAACGCCACACATTCGGTTCAGTAATCTACAATGCGAAGACGAATGTTTACTATGAGGAAGAGCCTTACCGAGATATCGAAGTCGTTGACCGGATCGGAAGCGGGGACGCCTACATTTCGGGTGTGCTGTACGGATTGCTTGCACACAATGGTGATTGCCAGAAAGCGCTGGAATATGGAAATGCTACAAGTTCGGTGAAAAACACGATACCGGGAGATCTGCCATCCTCCGACTTAAGAGAGATTGAACGTATTATCCGAGCACATAAGAGTACGGGAAGACAAAGTGAGATGGATCGATAAGAAAGAAAAAATAGAACATATCGTTTTATGCAAGTGAAAGCATGAAACGATATGTTTTATTGCTTATATGAAAAAATACTGCAAGGTACTATACTTTTGGAAAATAATCATTGTAATATAGGTTCATACAAGCATATAAAAACAAATGAGACATCAGAATGTGGAGGCAGCATGGAAAAGAATTACGAAGTGTTAAAGCATTATCTTCAAAGTGAAAAGCAAGCAGGAAATATGAAGAAGCGTCATAGAGTGCCGCAAATGCATAGAGATGAAGACCAGATTGTCATTTCGTATCCGAATGAAGAGGTATGCAAAGAGAGAGTTGCAATCCGTCAAAAATATAAAAATGTTCCGATTCCAAATCACAGACATGAGTATATCGAACTTTCTTTTATGATGGAGGGAGAACTTTCAATGCAGATAGAAGGAAAGGGAATTCGAATGAAATCGGGAGATGTCTGTCTGATGAATCGAAATGTAAGTCATTCTTCAGAGCGGGCAACAGATGATATTTGGATGTTTAATATTTTAATGACAGCTGATTTTTTTGATACCATTTTTATGTATTTGTTTTCAGAAGATAAATACATTTCTAACTATATCATTAATAGTCTGTATTCGGAAAGTAAAAAGAAAAATTACATTTTTTATCATCTTCCGGAGGGAAGCTTTGAAGAAAAGGTTATGGAACAACTTATTTGCGAGTATTTTCTGGAAGAACAAAAAAATATTGGAAAGATCACCGCATGCCTGCTCTTACTTTTTACGGAAATATCGAGAGCAGTTGGAGCAGAAGATGAGGCGGTCATCACACAGAAAAGCATCAAGATTCAAAAAGAGGTAATTGAATACTTAAAGAAAAATTATCGAAATGCAACTTTGAATTCTGTGGCAAAAGAGTTGTGCTTCCACCCGAATTATCTTAGTGCGCTGTTGAAAATGGAGGGGAATCGGGGGTTTAAAGATATTTTATTTGACATACGTATGGCAGAAGCATCTAATTTATTATGCAAAACAGATAGGAAGATAGAGGAGATTTCATCTGAAATCGGATATGCGAATGAAGGGTATTTTTATAAATGCTTTAAACAAAAGTATGGCGAGTCTCCGGATAATTACCGAAAAAAGCATAAAAATCTTAATAAAAAACAGTAAAAGCTTTATTTTCTATATGAAAAGAAGGGAGGAAAAGAGATATAATTTTTACCTGAGAAAAGTATTTGGAGGGTAAGATGAGTACAAAAGTAAAAAATTCAAAAATGGAAGCCACACGTGTTATTATGACACCACTTGGTTCCGCAGCATCGAATGTATTCAATATGTTGAATATGTCGTTTTTCCTTGTGTTTAGTACAGAAGCACTTGGGTTAAATATTATGATCATGGGGCTTGTAATGACTGCGATGAGAATCTTTGATGGGATTACAGACCCTGTCATTGGTTCGATTATTGACAGAACAGAGACAAGATTTGGTAAGTTCAGACCATTCTTAGTGATCGGATCGCTGATTATGCTTCTGGCAAGCTTTATGATCTATCTGTTTTCATTTGATATTCCACAGTCATATCGTATGATATGGGTAATTCTGTGGTATGCGGTATGGGTAATTGGATATACATTTATGACAACGGTAAATAAATGTGTATTGTCCATCGTAACAAAAAATCCAAAATATCGTCCGCTTTCAGGCGTGGCAGGAGGATGCTATTCTACGCTGCTTAGCTTGATCATGACAACGGCTATTATTCCGATTTTACAGAAAAATGGTGGACTCGGATCGCAAAAAGGGTGGATGCTTATTATCATCAGTGCGTTTATCTTACATGCAATTCTTTTAGTAGGTTGTTTGTTTGCGATTTCAAGTTCTGATAAGCCGGAGTTTTACAGACAAGATCCTAACAAAAAGGAAGAGAAGATCACAATCAAAGACAGTATCAATGTGCTTCGTCTGAATCAGCCGCTGCGAATGTTGATCTTAGCTGCATCCACAGATAAGATTGCGTCAACAATCCAGACTTCAGTCATGACATACTTTTATATTTATGCGGTAGGAAACATTGATTTACAGCCGATCGTAGGAGGAATCTCTACGCCGATGTCCCTTGTAGGTGCATTTGTTGCAGGTTCTGTTGCAGTAAAATTTGGATGTAAGAAAGCATCTCTGATCGGAGCTGTGGCAAACTTGACTTTAGAGGCTATTTTAATTATTTTTCGTCCTTTTGGAGAGGGAACACTGTTTGTCTTTGTGGCATTGATGGCATTGAATATGCTCTTTAGAAGATTCTCTGCTCAAAATGTAGATCCAATGATCGCAGAGATCATCGACTATCACAAATTAAAAACAGGAAAGTTTATGCCGGGATTCATCGGTGCTACATTTTCACTGGTAGATAAGGTGATCAGTGCATTTGGTTCTTCGATTGTAGGTATCCTTATGGGACTTGCAGGATACAGCGCAGGAGCAGAACCGACAACTACATTGTATATCGCAACAATCGCAATGTACCTTGGAGCTCCGCTGTTGGGAGATTTGGCGAGTGTGATCGCTCTGAAGCGGTATCATATTACGGCAGAAGAGTACAAAGAAATGTATGGAGATAAAGCAATTTTAAGTAAAAAAGAAGCTAACAAATAAGAGGTGAATAGGTTGAAAGAAATTTTATTGAATGACAACTGGCTTTTTCACAAAGAAAATGAAGTGGAAGGCTGTGTGACATTGCCTCACACATATAATGCTGTCGATGGTCAATCAGGAATTTCGATGTGGAGAGGAAAAGGCTTTTACAAAAAAGAGGTTCTTTTTTTCAGAAGAGGACTTAAAAGAAAAGATTTTCCTGGAAATCGGCGCATCTGCGATGAAGAGTACTGTGTATATGAATGGAAAAACTATTTGTCACAATACTTGTCCATACGCAATGTACAGAATTGCGTTGAATGAGCACATCATTGTTGGAAAAAATTTGTTAGAAATTGTAACAGACAATACGGCGACGGATGAAGTGTATCCGCAGATGGCAGATTTCTCGTTCTATGGAGGCGTCTATCGGGATGTAAAATTAGTGTTCGTGCCACAACAGCTTCATTTTGACTACTTAGATGGCAGCAGAGATGGTGTGCAAGTCAGAACACAGAAGTTGGATGGACAAAAGTGGGAAGTCACAGTAACCGGTTGTGTGATCAACGAAGGAAAAGATTGCGAAGGGGAAGTGAAAGTATCTGTTTTAGATAGGCAGGGAGTAGTCCTTGAAAAGACTCTTAGCATGTATTTCTCTGAGAAACAGGCATTTACGATCCGGACAGAAATAGATCATCCGCATTTATGGATGGGAGTAGAAGATCCGTATTTATATCAAGTACAGGTTGAAATCTGCACAAAAGATGGAGTGGAAGAAACACGCAGTATTGCAACAGGATTCCGTGAAATCACGATTGATCCGGAGAAAGGAATGTTTTTAAACGGAAAGCACATCAAGATTCGCGGGGTTGCCCGTCATCAAGATTTTGGCGGTGTGGGAAATGCAGTTTCCAAAGAGCAAATGGAAGAAGATCTTTCTCTTGTAAAAGAAGTGGGAGCAAATTCCGTTCGTCTTTCACATTATCAGCACGATGATTATTTTTATCGCCGCTGCGATGAAGAAGGAATTCTTGTATGGGCAGAAGTACCATTCATCAGTATTTTATCAGAAAGCGAAAAAGCAGATGAAAATATCAGACAGCAGATGGAACGTTTGATCAAACAGTGCGGAAATCACATCTCGATTTATTGCTGGGGTGTGCAAAACGAGATTACAATTGCAGGAGAGACGGCAGAGATCCACGAAAAGGTAAAAGCGATGGCAGCGTATACAAAGCAGTTGGATCCGAGCAGATATACAGCAGAGGCAAACATCTATTCCGTGGCAAATGAAAGTCCTTTGAATCGAATGGCAGATTTAGTTGGGTATAATCTGTACTATGGATGGTATTATGATAAAATGACAGGGCTGCAGCAGCGTCTGGATGAGTTCCATATGGCCTGTCCGGATGTTCCGCTGCTTGTGACAGAATATGGTGTAGATACCAATCCAGGCTATCACTCTTATGAACCGAAAACGAAAGATTATTCGGAAGAGTATCAGTTGTTGTTCTCGGAAAATGCGCTGAAAGCTTTTGAAGAGCGGGATTACTTTGTCGGAAGTTATGTTTGGAATCTGTGTGATTTTGGAAGCGCCAACCGTGATGAAGGCGGAAAGCAGGGACAAAATCAGAAGGGACTTGTGACGATTGACCGAAAGATCAAGAAAGATGCATATTACTTATACAAAGCAAACTGGTCAAAAGAAAGCTTTGTAAAATTAGCTGGCAGCAGATTTGTAAATCGTCATCAGGAAGAGAATACAATTACAGTATTGTCTAATCTTAAAAAGCTTGAAGTATATGTCAATGGAATGCTTGCTGGTGTGAAAGAGCAGCCAGAACCAATGACGAATTTCACGGTAGTACTTCCGGTGGGAGAAAACAAAATTACTGTAAAAGGCTTTGATCAAGCAGAGACAGTATATGAAGATGAGATGGTGCTTCATCGAGTGACAGAGCCGGATAAGAGCTATGAATATGTACAGAAAGATCAAGGCGGAAATGTCATTAACTGGTTTGAAAAGTTTGACTTGGAAGATGCCGGTACAGAGGAGATTGCATTGGATCCGGAGTGCTATTCTAGTATGGATAAGCTTGGAGAGATCATGAAGCATCCAAAAGGTGAAGCGATTATTTTGAAATATTTTGGAGAAATGGTAGATCACCCTAAATTTGCAATGATGAAAGTAATGACATTAGATGCGATGAGCAAATTAAAGAATTTGGGAATTCCGAAAGCATTAATTCTTGTCATTAACCGCGAATTGCAGCAGATAAAAAAATAAGTAAAAAAGAAAAATAGAAAATGCCAGACAGAAAGTCTTTATGAGAGAAGCTCATTTGGAATTACTGCCTGGCATTTTTGTTAGAAATATCGTATGTCTGTTCTGTAAAAGGGGAATTGGGGATACCAAAATCCAGAAATCAAATGGTTTGCTTACAAAAGTTGTATAGATTAAAAATGTGCAGGCAATCCCTCAGGATGTTTCTGATTGCGGATCAGCTTGGAATCTGCTATGATAATCTCATAGAATTCCTCTGTCAAATGGAGGAGTATCATGAGGAGAAAACATCGTTTAAAGGAACTTACAATCAAAGATAATTTCATGTTTGGTGCAGTGATGATGGATGAAGAAAACTGCAAAGGTCTTTTGGAAAGAGTGCTGGAGATACCAATTGAACGGGTGGAAGTAAGCAGGGAAAAGAGTATTGTATATCATCCGGAATACAAGGGTGTCCGATTGGATGTATACGCGAAGGATGAGCATCAAAGTCACTATAATGTGGAAATGCAGGTGGAACGGAAAGCGGCTCTTGGAAAAAGGAGCCGGTACTATCAGAGTCAGATGGATATGGAACTATTATTGTCAGGGGAAGATTATTCAGAAATTCCAAACACTTATGTCATTTTTATCTGTGATTTTGATCCGTTTGGAGAAGAAAAATACCGCTATGTATTTGAGATGCAATGCAAAGAATCTAAGCAGACTAATCTGGAAGATGGAAGGACCATTTTATTTTTGAACACGCATGGAAAGAATGAAAGTGAAGTTCCGAAAGAACTGGTAACATTTCTAAGATATGTAAAGGCAGACCTTGCGGAAAGTGAGGAAGCATTTGATGATCCGTATGTGGAACAGCTGCAGAAATTCATTCGGAAGGTCAAGAGAAGTAGGGAAATGGAGGAGCGCTTTATGATTTTTGAAGAGATGTTAAAAGAAGAGCATGCGCAAGGTCTTGAGGAGGGTCGTAGAGAAGGTCTTGTAGAGGGATGTATAAGTACACTGAAAGAGACATTGCTTCTGTTTTTAAAAAATTTCGGAGAAGTTCCAAATGAAATTTCTGAGCAGATTCAGTTACAGCAAGAGACAGAAGTATTGAAACATTGGATGAAGATAGCCTTTCAGTCAGAAACATTGGATGAATTCATACAAAAGATGTAAGAAAATCTATTTCTGATCGATGATCAGATCTGAAACTCTGGAAGTTTTACTGTTCTTGTAAAATTTCCGGGGATATGAAACAAGTCGATGCCATTTCAGGCAATAATTCAAAAATAAACAGGGGAATTCTATATTTGAAAGTATCAGATTCATCAATTAAGAATTGAAGAAGATTAAGAAAATAGAAAATGCCAGTCAGAAAATCTTTATGAGAGAAGCTCATTTGGAATTACTGCCTGGCATTTTTGGCTCTTTGTTAAGAGGTGGAGTGAAATATTTTTGGAAATATAGGAGGCTTATCCTGTAAGGAGAAATTGGGAAGATTCCTCTTAAAAAGCTAGGTAGCCAATCGTGATGAAATTCTATAAAGTTTCATCTGATTCTTTCTGAAGCATACAGCCGTGTCTGAAAATGTTTGCAAGAATCAGTGCGATACATCCGGCAAGAATCCATGAAAATCGTAATGGATTGTTGAAATAAAATGTTTGATACGCGATTCGAAATACAATCATCTGTAACAGGAACTGGCTGAAAATACCGAGAAATAGCATACTGTATGCAATCCGGTTGATATAGAATATAATTTCAGGAAAGAAAGGGGTTGAAGTTATCTTTAATTTCCGGAAAATTTTCTGAAACTGTACACAGATCAGAACTTTGGGCAGGTATTCTAGAAGAATATCCAGGATAGTCAGAGGGATACCAAGTAACTGTGCAGAAGTATTCATATAATTTGGTGGAAGATAGCTTTCAGAAAGCCTCAAAAAACCGAAAAGAAGCTGAATCTTTATGCCGTTTCCGGTATCAATCACGGAGATACTGTCTGCTGGTGAACAGCAGAGGAAAATAGTATTACAGACAGAACATACAATCATAAAAAAATAAGTAAAGCGTATAGAGGAAGAGAATCCACTTGCAAAGAGCAAGGGGCTGCTGTACCTGATCATTTGACCGTGGGTGAGAAAGGGAATCCGATATTGCCTTCATAGAAAGACCTCCTTTAATAAGGTAAAAAAGTACCGTTTGCTAGTATTATCTTTGTAAAAATATTATAGCAAGGGTATATACATATATCAATAATAAATTAATGATAAACATTAAAAATGCAGTCGTAAAGAAAAAGACAACAGAATAGGAAAATACCAGGGAGGACATCTTAGTGAGAGGAATTCAGTTCGATGTCCCGGTATTTTCTGGTTACGTCTTATTGTATAGAAAATTCCTTTTTAGGGGAAATTTTTGTGGATATTTCTTATTGTTTAATATCCTAAATCTTCTCCAATCAAAATGACCTTGATACGACCGGTATGTCTGGAGTGCCTTGTGACAACGACCTGACAGCACATACAGTCCGCAGAATGGCAGTCTGCACATGTGCCTGTTACTTTACAAGGTGTGTTTGTCTGAAGCCTTGCAGCATTTGCAGGAGTAGCAATATTTTGAACGCGTGCGATTCCGGATGGAACATCTGTGACAATTTTATTCATTCCTGCAAGGATGATAACATGCTCTGGTCCGTGAATCAGACAGGCAAGTCGATTTCCGTTTCCGTCGATATTAATCAGCTCACCGTCAATGGTAATGGCATTGGAACTCATAAAGAAGAAATCAGAAGCTGCACTTTTTAAGTAAACTTCTTTTCGCTCTTGCGGAGTGCGGGCGAGCCTGCGGTCAATGAGTGTGATATCTGCTTCGCGGAGCGCCTGGAGCATGCCGCTCTCTTCCAGTGTGACAGAGCCGCCAAAGCTTACTGAAGATTTTGCTGGGATAAAAGAAAGAGCCTGCTGAACGGCTTCAGAAGCAGTCGGACAGTAGTACCCCTCCATATTTCGCTTCTCCAATTTTTGAATGATCGTATTTGCCAACGCTGCTCGTGCTTGTTGTTTTGGTGTTGTATCAGTTGCCTGTGTCATAAAGAATACCCCCTTATAAAAGTGTGTGGTAAGAGTACTGCAAAATGAAAGCTGGTATTTCTTTTGCAGCAGCCTTATTTTTGTATTATCATACCGCAGTTTTTTTGCATGGGCAAGAGAAAATCGAAAAGCAAACTAGTTTAGTGTGCGTGTGCGCTTTAAAAAATTGTGCATGCAATACGAAAAAGCTCTCGAATAGATGATGATAGAATAAGAAAATTGTGAATAACAACGAAAAAATACAGAATATTAATTTAAAGTAGATAAAAAAACTGAAATATAGTATGATAAAAAAAAGAATACCTAAATCTCAAGTGCAAGCGAGCATTCACTTCTATGTAATTGCAGCGTCTGGAAGTGATGCGGTACATGGATTCGGAAGGAGGGGATTTTATGAAGACAATCAAAAAATGGATGGCATATTTTATGGCAGTTCTGATGTTATGCAGTATGTCTCAGGTGCGAGTATTAGCGGAAGATGCCTTGCCGACAGCGGACACTCCTAAGATTACAGAATTTAAGATTCAGGGAGTAAAAGGAACGGTGGATGATCAACAGCAGAAAATTAATGTGGCAGGGCTTCCGTGTAATACAGATCTTACAAGCCTTACCGCAGAGGTTACCTGTGATCCGGCAGATGCTATAGTACGGTTTGATCCGTTGAAGCCGTCAGCAGATGATGGGCAGAAGAAGCTGGAGCAGGGAAATGCATTGCAAACAGAAGACTTTTCAGTACCGAGAATATGTAACGTAGAGTATCAGGGACAAATAAATTCTTATACGGTGACAGTGAGTACCCTTTCGCATGCGGGAGATCCAGCGACTTGTACAAACGATTCCGTATGTAAAACATGTGGAATGTTACTGAGGAAAGGAAATGGGGCATGATCTTTTAGCGGCAACTTGTACCGAAAAAGCAAAATGTCAGAGGAGTGGTTGTAGTTATACAGAACCTGCCCTTGGTCATGATCTATCTAAGGCGACTTGTACAGAACCGGCAAGATGTCAGAGAGA
>ENA-OQCW01000784-OQCW01000784.1-human-gut-metagenome-genome-assembly--contig:-NODE-784-length-15552-cov-8.352480_pt1 | contig 15552 bp, 19 predicted proteins | sample MGYA00242767_ERZ504593 | MGnify/ENA primary metagenome ERZ504593 (study PRJEB26092, sample SAMD00036307) | human gut metagenome | host: Homo sapiens | study: EMG produced TPA metagenomics assembly of... | reverse complement strand
TATAAGTTGTGCATACTGATTTTATAACTTAATGTATTGAGCAACACTAAGTTACAAATAAATTCTTGTATGTACAACTTTTCTTTCATATAAATTTATCTATTATTTTAATTCCGCCAACGGGTTTCTATGAATGCTTCTACAGAACCTCTTTATGTATTGGACGGCGTGCCGGTAGCGTCTAGGGATATGAGTGGTCTAAGTGCCAATGCCAGTGCGGGAGGACTTGGTTTGATCGAGACATTAAATCCTGCGGATATTGAAAGTATAACCGTATTGAAAGATGCCGCTTCTGCTTCATTATATGGAGCAAAAGGATCTAACGGTGTAATCCTTATTACTACTAAAAAAGGGAAGGAAGGTAAAATGAGGGTGAGTATGCAGGCTACTTACGGTATTACGGATATCGCTTACAATTATCGTCCGATAATGGGGGGTGAAGAGCGTAGGGAGTTGATTTATGAAGGATTTGTTAATTATCGTTTGAATCAGGGGGATTCGGAAGCCGAGGCAAAGGCTTATGCGGATGGACAAATTGACAATTATGCTGCACGCCCGGCCAACGGATATGCTGATTGGGAAGATGCTTTATTGAAAAAAGGACATCAGCAGGACTATAGTTTGTCTGTAAGCGGAGGTAATGAAAAATCGAATTTTATTGGTACGTTAGGATACACCAATCAGACAGGTATAAGCATAAATTCAGGAATGGAACGTTTTACCGGTCGTATTGATGCAAACAGTAAATGGAATAAATTTGAGTATGGAATGAATGCTACCTTTTCATGGACTCGTAATAAACATACGCCGGAGGGACAGTATTATGCCAGTGCGCTTTATTCTTCAAAATATCAATTGACCCCTTCCATACCTATTTATAATGAGGATGGCAGTTATCATACGGGTTTCCAGAATAATGGAGGTATTAACCCGCTGTATGAGAATTCTGTAGATTCAAATTATGCACGTCTGGCACGTACAATGGCATCCGCCAAGGCTGCTTATCATATCTTGGACGGGTTGAAGTTATCTACTATCTTTACAGTAGACTATTCTTTAAATAAAGACTTTTTCTTTTACTCGCCTGACGGTAAGGATGGGGAAGCTACACAGGGATCCGGACAGATGATGATGATTGAGAGAATGAGTTATACTTCACAAACGAATCTGGCATATAATAAAACGTTTGGCAAACATAATATTAATGCGGTTTTAGCGTATGAGGTTATGAAATACGATTATGAGGATATGTATGGTGAGAAACAGGTTTACGGGCAAACACTTAATCCGTCGTTGGATAATGGCGCCAAACCTGCTGATCTTACTAATACGAGGCAGGAAGATGCTATGGTGTCGTATGTAGGAAGCTTGAATTATGGATATAATGATAAATATTATGCAGGTTTCAGTTTCCGTCGTGATGGCTCTTCCCGATTGGCGCCTGATACCCGTTGGGGGAACTTTTGGGCTGTTTCCGCTTCATGGAGACTCTCTCAGGAAAACTTCATGAAACCGTGGGAGAATGTGGTGTCGGATATGAAATTAAGAGCATCGTATGGTGTGAACGGTAATCTGCCGACCGGTTATTATGGTTATCATGGAACTTATACTACCGGAGCATTTTATAATGGAAAACCTGCTCCGTGGGAAGATGCTATTGCTAATCCTGATTTGACTTGGGAAAAGAACTATGCATTGAATCTGGGGGTTGATTTAAGTCTGTTCAGACGGGTTAATTTGACTTTCGATTGGTATACCAGAACGACTAAGGATTTATTGATGAGTAAGCAATTGAATTCTATCAGTGGTTTTGGCAGTATTCTTACGAATGTGGGCGAAATGAAGAATACCGGTTTTGAAATAGAGGTACGTTCAAGTAATATTCAAACCAAAGATTTTAGTTGGACAACTTCTTTAAACTTGTCACATAATAAAAATAAGATTGTAAAACTGGCGGATCTTCCGGAATTTATAGATGGAAATTATATCAGAAAGGAAGGTTGTTCGTATGCGACAATTTATTTGAGAGAGTATGCCGGAGTGGATCCTAATGACGGACGCCCGATGTATTATGACAATAAAGAAGACGAAAATGGCAATAGAAGCAGGAATATTGTGTATGACCCCAATGATGCCGACCGTGTGGAGTTGAAAGATATATATCCTAAATTGACCGGTGGATTGATGAATACGTTTAATTATAAGTTTATTGATTTATCTTTTAATTTGTCGTTTCATTTAGGTGGATATTCTTACGATGGTGCCATGTATGCTTTGCAGGATGACGGTTATACGGCACAATACAATAAGAGTACAGAGTTACGCCGCCGTTGGAAACAGCCGGGAGATATAACAGATGTTCCCCGATATGTGTATGGACAAGAGTATGGTGGCTGGTGGAACTCGTCACGTGGTGTTCATAGCACAGATCATTTGCGCTTGAAAAGTTTGATTGTTGGCGTTTCTGCTCCTCAGTCTTGGTTGAGAACCATAGGTATTAATTCTGCCCGTATTTATTTTTCGGGTACCAACTTGTTGACGTGGGCTGCATACGATCAATATGATCCGGAGTTGAATGGAATTGTAAGTTATTTTACTCCTCCTCTTAAAACATTCGCATTTGGACTTGAACTTAAATTCTAATCAATTAACACCGAACTGTTTATGAAAAAAAATATAATTATATTAGGCTTGATTTCTTTATTGGCCGTATCGTGCGGGGATGATTTTTTAACTACTCATCCTGGTGATAGCGTTTCTACGGATTTGGCACTGAGTACAGAGCAGGATATAGATAATGCTGTGAATGGATTGTATGATTTGATGTCCAGCTATGGCTATTATGGCGGAACCATGTTTTTTTATGGGGATATGAAAGGGGATGATATGCAGAGTTCTTATAATAGCGGGAGAACTTGTAACCGGTGTTACTTATATGATCATCGCTCTACAAGCTTAAATGCCGGATATTTATGGGGACGTCCTTTTTATATTATCCGTAATGCATGGAATGTGATCAATGCGATTGATGATGGAAAAGTGCAAGGTTCAGAGCAAAGATTAAAGGAATTGAAAGGTGAGGCGATGACTATCATGGCACTTTGCCAGTTTGACTTGACCCGTTGTTTCGGTTATCCTTATACTAAGGATAAAGGGGCCGGTTGGGGAGCTCCAATTGTAGATCATGCAATTACATTAGATGAAAATCCGCCACGCAGCACTGTTGCAAAGGATTATGAGTTCATAATCAGTACATTGGAGGAGGCTATACCTTTAATGAGTACTTCTAAAAATAACAGCCGGATGAATGCGTATGCTGCAAGAGCATTGCTGTCTCGTATTTATCTGTATCATGATGATAACGAGAAAGCGTTTCAAATGGCAAGCAACTTGATTGAAGAAGTGGAAGGAAATGGAATGTACCGTCTTTATACACGTGATGAATATGTTCCGGCATGGGATTTGAAAAATACGTTTGGTACGGAATCATTATTTGAAATTGCTAATAGTACAGATGATAATGGAGGACGAAGTTCATTGGCATATCTGATGCATTGGAATGGGTATCGTGAGATTTTTGCCACTCAGAAATTTGTGGATGAGTTATTGAGTGACCCGGATGATATTCGCTGTCTGTTGCTGGAAAAGAATGTTTATAATAAAAATGATGTATGGTGGTTGAAGAAATGGCCGGGAACAGATGCTACGACTCCATCTTTTGAAAATAATTATGTTATTTTCCGTTTGTCTGAAGTCTATTTGAATGCGGCGGAAGCCGGAGTGAAAATAGGTGGGGCATCTGCCGTAAAGGGCTTGAATTATCTGAATGCAATTGTGCAGCGTGCTAATCCTGCAAAGGAAGTAACGGCGGCTGAATATACATTGGATAGGGTGTTGGAAGAAAGAAGTAAAGAATTGATAGGTGAGGGGCATCGTTTCTTTGATATGTTGAGAAATGGAAAGACCATTGTTCGTAAGGGAGGATATCATTTACCGGGTATCGTGGAGGAAATAGACTGGGATTATTATAAATGTGTTTTACCGATTCCAACAGACCAGTTTACATTTAGTCCTGATATGGAGCAGAATCCGGGATATACTAAAAATTAATTTTAAATAATTATTAAATGAGAGGGTGTGGTATCACACCCTTTTTTTGTGTGGACAAATTCTACATTCATGTGGATTTATTCTACAATTTTACAGACGTTCCGTTTGTTTATTTGGCTAATATACAGTGATTTGACGGATGCTTCTTGTTGTTTGGCATATCTTTTGACCGGAACATGATAAATTATTATATAATTATATAAAATAAATCAATGAATAAATCTAGGTATGATTTTTTTATTTTGGCTTGTTTATTCGGTTTGTACGTGCAAGCTCAAAATAGAACAGTGAAAGGACGCGTTCTCTCAGCGGAGGATAAAGAACCATTAATTGGAGCTACTGTCAAAATACCCGGTACATCTATCGGTGTGGTGACAGATATAGATGGCAATTTCTCTCTGGAAGTTCCCGACAAAGACAAAACATTAGTGATTGAGTTTTTAGGTATGAGTACACTAACGGCGAAGATACCTGCCAATGGGGTGCTGAATGTATCTTTGCATCCGAATACACAACGATTGGATGAGGTTGTGGTGACAGGCTATGGTAATTTTTCCAAATCTTCATTTACCGGTTCGGCAAATACATTACGGGGGGACTTGTTGAAGAACGTTCCGGTTGTATCGGTAGAACAGAAGTTGCAGGGTATGACTCCGGGCGTATCCATTTCGGGAAATTCCGGTCAGCCGGGTGCTAATCAAAGTATACGTATCCGCGGTATGGGGTCATTCAATGCATCGAAAGAACCTTTGTTTGTCATTGACGGAGTACCGGTGACTTCCGGAAGCTTGAGTGGTGGCTCGGCAGATGCCGCTTACATGAATAATTCTAAAACGAATATAATGAGTACGCTGAACCCTTCGGATATTGAAAATAAATTCAATCTCTCAAAAATAGTTTATATAATGATTTGAAAATCAGATTGTTGAAAATTTCACGATTTTAATTAAGGAACAAACAAGAAACAAAATCGTTAATTAAAGGTATTTCCCAAATTTTTTGTTTTCACTCTGTTTCTTTCTTTGCACTTGCTTATAATCGGGACTTCTTGAACAGCTTCCCACCAGATTTTTTTCGTCCGATGGTTGCATGTGAGCTTCCAAGAACCACTGCAGCCAAAAGAAAAAAGCAAGTATTCTTTAGTTCATACAAAGATAAGGAAAAACTTATAGGCAGGCAAATTTGGCTGCCTAAATATAGTTTACTTTGATTTAGCATATATATAGGCTAATGGACTAAACTAAACCTTTTCCCGAACTTCGTAAAACACTCCGGTCCCATTGTACAGCCAAAAGAAAAAAACATTCCACGTCATATTTTTCTTTTCGCTGCAACCCCCTTTTTATAAACCATCAACCTTTTACACGAGACCTTCTCTTCCCTGTGTTCGCACATCCGCTTTCGGGCTGCCTGATATAAATTGTGTCGCAAAGGTACTTGTCATGTCTTTCTTGTATGCAAGGTCAAAGCCTAACGGTTCACGACAAAATCTCCACCCTCCGTTCCGCACGGGTAGTATTTAATCGTGAAACCTTGCATAAAGAGCCATGACACCTTTTGAAGCGACATAATTAAATCAAGCCCGAAAGTAGCTGGATGCTACAAGAGGGAAAAAAGAAAACTTAAAATTCAAAGTTATGGCAAACTACGCAACAAACATTTTCCACGCAAGTACGGAAAACAAACAAGACCTCAATAAGATAGAGGCATTTCTGGACGATATTTCAACGGCTTTGTCAACCGGTATGGCGACACGGTAGATGCCGAATTTGATTCCCGCTGGGAATACCCGGAAAAAGCAATCAACGAATTAATAGCCTTATTGGCAGCCAAAGACAAAATCTATATCCGCATACTGACATACGAGTTAGAGGACGAATACGTGAGCTTTCGGATATTCTCGCAAGGTAAATGGAACATTAAGTTATCCTAAACCTAAACACAATTCACTATGTACGAATACGAAGAAGATAGCGATATTATCGGTTTGTCCTGCACGTTGCTCAATCCATATAAAGGTTACATGGAAGGCACAATCGTGGGCGACTATGGCAATACCATAGTTGTCCGCCTTGAAAGCGGCAAGGAAATTTCAGAATACCGTGATGAAGTGATTATCCATGATTAAACGATAGCAAACGTATGACACAGATAGCAACAAAATTCGTCAAATGGGACATTCCCGAACTGGCGACATTGCAGGACAGCAAGGTTTACAAATTGCGGGTACACCTGAACAACGGAGGCAAGTTAAACCGGGAAGAAAAGAACTGGATTACCCGTAACGTATGGGAAAGTATCTATTTCAAACGTGGAATTGCCTTGAGCGGTTATCACTTTGACTTTTCCGACATCCTCAAACGGTATTTCGTCAAACAGCACGGAAGTATTCACGAGTATTATGCGATTGACAAAACAGCGTTACGCTCGATACTGTACGGCAGAATAGAGGATATTGTAGAAGTAAGCGGTTAAAACAACAAGGATATGGGAGAATACAAATTTTATCAAGACCGTAAGGTTACAAGTTGGGAACGGGATTATTTCAGTGTGAAAGCGGACAGTTATGAAGAAGCCGAGGCAATCGTCCGCTCATGGAACTGTGAGGACGTGTCGAACATCATTGACAACCGTCTTTGCTATGAAGAGTGGCAAGCATTGACCGATACATCGGAATCTATGCTCCCCGAAGAAAACGACGGCAACCCGACAATAGAAATTTTCAATCAAGACGGAGAATCAATAATGACTAATGTACCCGAAACACCTCAATCAAACCAATAGAACCATGAACGTAACAATCGAACACGTCTTTTGCCGCTATAGCGATGAAGCGGAAGAAATCTATTTCCGAATCATGAACACGATTCTTTTTTGCAACTGACGAAACCGAACTTCGGGCAAGTATGGAACGCTTGAAGAACGAAACCACGCTCGACGACTATTTCATATTCGGATACGGAGCACACCATATCTGGATTTATCACAAGAAAATAAAATCAAAGTAAGTCAATACTCTTTTTTATAATTGCTTGTTTTTCAGTGATACTTATGATAATAATTATAGATAATATCACTCCAAATCCTTATTATTGCATTGGGTTGGCAAAGTCGCCATCCATTAAATATTTAGGATTATGCAAATAAAATCAGTAGCCCGTAAAGATTTGATTCCTTTTGCGGAAAAGGTTTTTTGTATCTACAAATTATCGGCAGAGCAGATAAGATGCTGTCTCAAAGGCTGTGCCTTTCTTTGCAGATACATGGAGTCATATAATGTATGTGAATATGTTCCCCAAATAGGCGAACAATGTATCAACAATTTATACGAGCAAAGTGTAAACAAGTACAGATGCAGACAAGTAATACCTGCAATTCAGGCATTAAATGCTTATATTGAAGGACAAGAAACTTTTGTTATCCAACAACATTCTCGATACCAATACAAGGATTACCCATTTCCGGGGGAAATCGGTTTGGCTGCATTGGAGTTTATAAAAAGTTACAGCGAGGAGAACCGTGTCCGTAAAGAAACGATTCGACAATACAGGTTTCAGCTGAATAACTTTTCAGTATTAATGGAGATGCGTGGAGTTACACTTTCTACATTGTCAGATACGGATATTTATGCTTTTATCAGTTCCCGGCATAATATACAGTCTGACCGTTTTTCTTCTTTAAGACGTTTTCTATCCTATCTTTTCACGGCAGGCAAAACGAATAGGGACTTGTCAGAACTCTTGTTTGGTATGGTACGTCAAAAAGGAACAAAACTTCCTTCTTATTACGAGAAAGAAGAAGTGCTGGCTATTGAAAATGCGGTTTGCAGAAGTAGCTGTAAAGGAAAAAGAGATTATGCCATGATATTGCTCGCTTCCAGATTGGGACTGCGAGGATCTGATATCGTTAATCTCAATCTTAACAATTTAGACTGGGAGAATAATGTTATACGATTGACCCAACAAAAAACAGGACAAGAAGTTATCCTTCCTCTATTGACTGAAGTCGGAAATGCTTTGGCAGAGTATCTCCGTTATGTGCGCCCTCAATCAAATATTAAAACGGTCTTTTTATCTCTAAGCCCTCCAATCAGACCGCTGTCAATAGGAACTTTCAGATGTATTTTAGTGGAATATTTTCGGGAAGCAGGTGTCAAATTCCAAGAAAAACATCACGGACCTCATAGCTTAAGGCATAGTTTGGCATCACGAATGTTAGAAAATGGAATCTCAATGCCAGTTATTTCAGAAGCGCTTGGGCACAGTACAACCGAAACTACGCTTTCGTACTTAAAGATTGACATTAATGCCTTGTTGCGGTGTTCTCTTTCTGTACCTCCGGTTAGTGATGACTTTTATAATCAGAAAGGAGGGGTACTATATGGTTAATCAAATGAGATATAATAGTGTGCTTTCTCCATATATGTATGCGTATATAAAGGAGAAAGAAGCAATCGGACATACAGCAACCCAAACCAAATGGTTTTTCCATGAATTAGATATCTATTTTCAACAGAACAGTCTGACCTCCACACAGATTACCAAAGAAATGTATGATGGCTGGTATGAATGGGCATCTGTTAATCGGAAACGTACCACAATACACACCAAGGTACTGATGATGACAGCTTTTCTTAAATATATGTGTACGGTCGGAAATGATTGCTACATACCGTATCCACATAAGAATCCCTCGTCAGATTTTATTCCCTATGTCTTTTCACATGAAGAAATGGAAAAGGTCTTCAAAGAGTGCGACAAGCTAAGAATTACAAGTCAATACCATTCACATACAATATTAATGGTATTACCTTCATTAATAAGATTACTTTATAGTACAGGCTTGAGAATAAACGAAGCATTGAATATTCGTAATCGGGATATTCATTTTGAGAAACATTTCATTGTTGTGGATAGTCTCAAAAACCATATTCAGCGTTTGGTTCCTATAAACGATAGCCTTGAAATTGTGCTACGACAGTATATAAGTTACAGGAACAGGCTATCCATTCCAGACATTACTGCTCCGAACAGCTATCTGTTCGTTTCCGGTACGGGAAAAAGAGTCGGTTCCAGTACGGTAAGCCGTTGGTTTCATAAGATAATAATCAATGCAGGAATACCTTATATCGGAAACCATGACGGGCCAAGGGTACATGACCTCCGTCATACGGCATGTGTTCATACAATGGTTAATATGGTTCGCAACGGAATGGACATATACTGTACGCTTCCAATTCTTGCAACTTTCATGGGGCATAAGAATCCCATAAATACAGAACATTACTTAAGACTTACCCAAAGTATGTATCCGGATTTAATAAGCAAATTTCCAGACGTTACATCCAGTATGTATAAGGATATGTGTCGTACAAAAACATTTAATATTATACAAGAATGAATGAATATGAAGATTTTGCAAGGTGTGTGGAAAAATTTTTCATGGAGTACCTTGTTAAGGAACGTGGAACAAGTCATCATACGATACGTTCATATCGTGACACTCTTGTCTTGTTTATTACTTACATGCAGGATAAGGAGCATGTGAAAGCGGAGAACCTCTCATTTTATCATATCAATCGAAAAACGGTTATGGGTTTTCTTAATTGGCTTCAGGATGAACGCCGGAGTTCCGCAAGCACCCGAAATCAAAGATATGCGGCAATCCGTTCTTTTTTCAGGTTCATGATTTGCGAGGACCCAAAGCATATGTCACAATGGAAAGACATCTGTACCATACGGCTAAAAAGGGCTTCTAAGAAAAGTATTTCCTATCTCACGATTGATGCTGTAAAGTATTTATTGGAACAAATACCCAAAGACACAAAATACGGGCGAAGGGATATGACATTGTTGGCTTTAATGTATCATACAGGAGCACGGGTACAAGAAATCATTGATTTAACCCCTGAATCTGTCAGGACATCAAAACCATATACTGTCGAATTATTGGGCAAAGGAACAAAAAGAAGAATTGTTCCAATAGAGGACGGAATTATGCAATTATTAATGGAATACATGGAGGAACAGAACCTTAATTCGTTTTCAACACGAAGCCGCCCCCTTTTCAGTAATTGTTGGGGAGAAAAGCTCACCACTACGGGCATGACATACATATTGCAAAAGTACGTTTCTATAGCCAAAATAAAAAATGCGGAATTGTTCCCCGGTGTTGTAAGTCCTCATGTGCTTCGACATTCCAGAGCAATGCACTTGTTGCAAGCGGGAGTTAATCTTATATACATAAGAGATATGCTCGGACATGTTTCAATACAGACTACTGAAATTTATGCAAAAGCGGATTCTAAGCTAAAAAGAGAAGCATTAGAAAAGGCGTATGAAAATATAGGAACCCCTACAATAGAGAAGTCTTGGGAAAAAGACCCTAAACTGAAGGCTTTCCTGAAAGGGCTTGTTTAATACTAATAAAATCAAAAGTGAAAAATAAAAGAACTTGTTTGTGAATCAATCGTTTATGTTAATAAGTTCAATATCACTTTGATTTATTTTCTTGTGATAAACCCATTTATCAAAACCTTTTGATAAATGGGTAAAGCAACGGCGACCGAGCGATAAAAACAGGATTTTCAAACATCGGATTATGGTAGCCCATTTCTGACAGGAACAGGCAAAAGACCTCCAATGCGCTTTGCGGGCTGAACCGGAACTACCAGCTTCAGCCCGTTCCTCTTTCTCGCAATAGACATGCTGGCACAATCCCCCTTTTATCCTCACGATCAATTTTTATACTGCCCCGGAATACCCGTTTATATTTCTCTTTTCGCTGCAAACCCTTTTTATCGCCCATCAACCTTTTACACGAGACCTTCTCTTCCCTGTGTTCGCACATCGCTTTCGGGCTGCCTGATATAAATTGTGTCGCAAAGGTACTTGTCATGCCGTTCTTGTATGCAAGGTCAAAGCCTGACGGTTCACGACAAAATCTCCACCCTCCGCTTCGCACGGGTAGTATTTAATCGTGAAACCTTGCATAAAGAGCTATGACACCTTTCGAGGCGACATAATTAAATCAGGCCCGAAAGTAGCAGGTGCTACAAGAGGGAAAAAGAAAACTCAAAATTTTATAGGTTATGACAAACGATGTAACAAATTCAAATGGAAGAGTAACGGTAGACGAAGTAATACACAGGGATTCGGTTTTCAGATACCAACTGTTAGACCGCTTACGGTCAGACTGCGAGTATTACCTCAATTACGGTAACAGACACCCCAAAACCTTATGGGCTGGCGACGAAAAATTGCAAATTGAGTTTATGATAAAACTGCATGATAGCTTCAAGGAGGGAGAAAAACCGGAGTGGCTTACGATGGATAAAATTTTGGAATACAGTAAGAGAATGATAGCTCAAGAAGAATAAAATTACTACTAAGGAACAGACTAAAAATGTGATATTATGGCATGGTTGGCAGTAAATAAAGACGGAACAGAATGGATTATGCCCGAAAAGCCCGTTCGGGGCCGGTGTGGGCATTGGGAGTATTTGGAAGAAGTGTACAATGTACCAATCGAGATAGAACTCCCCAAAGGGACTGTTTACAAACTTCTCGGCAAAGAACTGACATGGGATGACGAGCCGGTAGAATTACAGACCAAAACAGAAAAAAGGTAAATGTAGTACGGGCTGGAGTACCAGTTTCAGCCCGGTTACACCGGCTAAAATCTAAAACAGATACGCGGGTGCGATACCCTCTTTTATTTCCGAACAGACACTCATACCGTTTCCTTCGGAAATACCCCTTTATACATTTCGGCTGCGCCATATCCATTTTATATCCGAACGGCCACTCATGCAAAGGCGGCTTCTCCGCTTTGTTCAAGGCAGACTTCGGCCATTTTTCCTTTACCTCTTCTTTCCCTCATTTCTCTTGCCGGATAGAGACAGCGATATCGATACGTCGCACACGCCTTTTGCCGGATCTTCGTCCGATAGTATTTTCCACGATGCAGCGTATATGGTTGTTAAACGGTATATCGTTCTTGCCGCTTCAACCCCAAACAGCCGATACACTTTCTCGCCTGATGTTCTTCCCGCCCACCTGCCGGAACGGGAGCGGTCTTGTGTCGGTGGACGGACAGGTCTTTCATGTTTCCGAGTCCGCTGCGGATTGTTTCGCCTCGACTTTTTCGCGACCGCTTTCTATTTGAAGTCGCCATATCGTTTTTCGTTGCAAAGTTAGTATGCAGACGGGCGCGACCCGATGGTCTTGACCAATGGCGTATCGCACAAATCTTCCTTTATCGGGCCTGCGGTTTGGGGCTTCGCCTCCAAAAATAAAGAGTATTTATGCGCTATCCTTGGTGCAGCCCTTTACTGCACCTACTTTTATGCACCGTAAAACTGATTTATTAACTTCAAAAAGCAATCGCAATGAAAAAGATCGAGAACAATTTCGCAGTAACCGGATTCGTGGCAAAAGATGCCGAAGTCCGTCAGTTCACCACCACAAGTGTCGCACGTTTCCCGCTGGCAGTGGCCCGTCAGGAGAAGAACGGCGAAGATACCAAGCGTATATCCGCTTTCATGAACATTGAAGCGTGGCGCAAGAACGAGAATACCGGGTCGTTCGACCAGCTCACCAAGGGCACGCTGCTTACCGTGGAGGGCTATTTTAAACCCGAAGAATGGACCGACAAAGACGGCGTGCTGCACAACCGCATCGTGACGGTTGCAGTCAAATTTTATCCGGCTGTCGATAAAGAGGAGGAAGTTCCTGCGGAACCGGCAAAGAAACCGAAGAAGGGCAAGAAGTAATTCCTGCCTTTTTGAGACAAAGCGGCCCGAAGGCCGCTTTTGTTTTGCTCGTTACCGTTCCGGAACGTCTATACTTTTATACTCCTTCATACTCCACACGAAGAGTCCGCCGTCGTCCATTGATTTTCCCGTGCAAAGTTAAGGCGGTCGGGAACCGGCAAGGCGCGGCTTCATTTGAGGTTAACAACCATCAACTCGCAAGCTCGTCAATACTTGTTCAACACAAATGAAATCGTCCATAGGACTATCCGCTTCCTCCTTGCCTTGTTTCCCTTCTGTCCGCCTTGTGGTCCGCACGTAAAATCAAATCCCGCCGGACGAGGGAAACCCTCCGAAGGCAGGGATAAAAAAACAAAAGTCAAACTTAAAATTCAAGACGTATGAAACAGATGATTTGGTCAAGCTATGACCTGTTGGACGAAACGGCAAAAGAATACTATCAAAATTCACAACGGGAAATATTGGACGATGACTGTTACGAGGTCAGCGATGAAGAATGGGCAGAAGAAGTATATCGCTGGCTGGACGACGAACGGAGCAATCTGAATAAAGAAGTGGACGGCATTATTGTCGTGTTCGGCAACTTGGGATTATGGAACGGCCGGAGACAAGGCTATCAAATATTGGGCAGCACCATTGCCGATATTTTGAAATCCCAGTGCGACGATGCAGAATGGTACGGCGACGGCTATAACATTCGCGGACGGATGGGCCATCATGACGGTACGAACTACACCTTGTATCGTATCGCCAAAGACCGTGATGAAGCGGAGCGTATCGCCGATAAGATTTACAACCGTGAAATCGACGAAGAAGGTTTCCGCCGGAGAACACGTTCCCTCTATCCGTATGTAGCCGCCGTGTACGGCTGGAAAACAAGGCAGCGCAAGCCGGACAAGGCCGCATAAAATGCTGTCCACAAAATACCGCAACGCATCCGCCAGAGATGGTTGCGGTATCCTTTATCGAATGGGCGAAACACAGAACCGTCTCCTTTTATAATCAGCTCCATTCCTTTTTATCACTACTCACGGAGCAATATCCGCCTTTTATACCGACCCCGGTCTTTCGTATATCTCCCGTCTTTTCTTCTTTCCATCACCGGTTTGGTTTTACCAGATGCAAAGGTAGGCCGTCGCACTTGATCCGGTGGCTTGAAGTGCATTTCTTGCAAAATTCTTCCTTACCGGGGTAAGAGTAATTTTCCAAGGAAAGCCACCGTATGAAGTTTTCCCGACAGCCGTGTACCGCATCCGTAAAACCCCAAAGCGGTTCAGGAAGAAAGAACCGACAAAAGGGAAAATAAGTATTAACAATTTCAAAAAACTAAGATTATGCCTAATCATGTGACAAACCGTTTAGAAATAAACGCAGACCGGGAAACAGTACAAAAAGTAATGAATTTCTTAAAAGGTAAAACCGATGATGACAATACGCCTTGTTACATCGACTTCAACAACATCATTCCTATGCCTGAAGAACTGTTGATAGAAAAAAGCAGCAGTGGAGATTTGGGTATGAAATACCTTGAAGCAATGCAGTTGAAGCCATTCTATTTTTTATTGGACGATGATGCTTTGAGAACCATTCAATGGATAGAAGGATTGGCGGAAAAGGACAGAAAAGAAGCGCTGCAACTTGGAGCATCGTATTTGGAAAATCGGAAAAAGTACGGTTATCCCACTTGGTACGAGTGGTCTACCGCCACATGGGGTACAAAATGGAATGCCTATCACCAAGACTTTGAAGAGCCGAACATACTTTGGTTCGATACGGCATGGAATGGAGTGCCACTGCTTATCCAAAAACTTTCCGAGATATTTCCGGATGTGGAATTCCATTACGCCTATGCGGACGAAGACTTAGGTTTCAATACGGGAAGAGGAACAGCCCGCAATTGGAGAAATCAACATGACGATACCCGAAGGTAGAAGCAACGAAGCCTTTGAAATCATGTTTTTGTGAAACCGGGAATGGACGAATATTTTGAACTGACGGACGAAGGTTACAAATGGGTTTCCTAAACATTCGGTACAGATAATGACCGGTGCAGGTTCGGGATACATTGACAATGGATGTGTCCTGAATCCTTTTGCCGGAATTCCCCCTTTATATCTTCATGGCTCTTTCCCTTTTATCGAAACGCGGTCCGTTCCCCTTTGTACCGTGACTATCCAGCCGGAAAGTAATCCTTTTATAACATTTTAGCTTCCCCCGTTTTATCCTCCTTACAGCCGTTTCCCAACACTCCATGCCGAAAGCCCGCTTATTTTTTCTGCAAAGTTCGATTGCCGCTTGTCTGTCCTGTCAAGAACCGCTTACGCTTGCTGTCGAAAAATCTTCCTCCCCGACTTTGTTGGAGAGTGTATTTTTCGCAGCCTTCTTGCCTGGACCGACCGTCAATCCTATAGGCAGAAAAATAATCAACCTTTCGGTACAGGATTGTACCAAAGGGAAAACAAAAAATAGTTCAAACTTAAAATTTAGAGCGTATGACATTTAAAGAATTTATGCAAGAGAACGGTTATGAGTTACAAACAACCTTTTGGGAAGACTTCTCAATAGCGGACAGATTTGGGTTGGCGGCTGTTTTGGACACTTTCAACCGGGCTTTCAGGGAGTGGAAAGGGGACTATAAGTTCTTGACGGAACTGACATTGGTACTTAAC
>ENA-OQCW01000780-OQCW01000780.1-human-gut-metagenome-genome-assembly--contig:-NODE-780-length-15603-cov-3.735461_pt1 | contig 15603 bp, 17 predicted proteins | sample MGYA00242767_ERZ504593 | MGnify/ENA primary metagenome ERZ504593 (study PRJEB26092, sample SAMD00036307) | human gut metagenome | host: Homo sapiens | study: EMG produced TPA metagenomics assembly of... | reverse complement strand
TATGCAAAATGGATGTATATGTATGTATGAATATGCATAAAGAGATGAATAAAATGAATATTCATTTTTTGTGCATATATACATTTTTCAGAAATTCAGGGGAGAATGTGACATATCAACCGCCAAACACCGATAATACAGCGAAAACAAAGCAGATTTCGGTCAATTTGTACCTAAAAATGCAAATTTGAAAAAACATTAGAATATTTATTCAAAAAAACACTTGATTTTTTTGAAAAAATCGGTATTTATCCTGTTTCAAAAAATGGATATTTTTACCCTTCCAGTATGCAGGCATCCAGTGTACAGGAAGTTTTAGAAATGGAAGCCCGTTTTTTGAAAGTAAAAATCAAATGCAAAGAGCATGTGAAAGAAATTAAAATTTCAGACACAAAAGAGAACCCACGGTTTTCGGTAGTAACCGAGACGTGGCAATATCCTGCTGATGCAGTTATTCTTGCCTGCGGTTCACAGGCTTCGGAAAATTGATGGAGCTGACGGCAGCGGTTACACTTTGGCAAAACAATTAGGATTAAAAGTTATAAATCCCCTTCCTGCTTTGGTTCCATTAAAAGGAAAAGGAAATTACTTTTCAAAATGGGCTGGTACTCGTATTTACGGAAAAATATATTTACAATCACAGAATGAAATTGTACAGACAGAAGAAGGAGAATTACAGCTTACCGATTATGGTATTTCCGGTATTCCGGTATTTCAGCTTAGCGGACTGGCAGCCAAACTTCTGCAACATCAACACTCTGTTACTCTAATGCTAGATTTCTTACCGGATGTTACACCAAAAGAGCTGGAGGAGCTTCTGTTAAAAAGAAAAGAGCTCTGCCCATATAAAACAACAAAAGAGCTTTGTATTGGTCTGTTTCCCAAAAAACTAATTGAAGTCCTTGTAGATAAAAAGACAGACCTTTCAACGTTGGCTGAGAAAATCAAAAAATTCTCTATGGAGATTGTAGGGACAAAACCTTTTTCCAATGCACAGGTATGTCAGGGCGGTGTATCTTTGGAAGAAATTTCCCCTAAAACAATGGAATGTAAAAAAATTCCCGGTCTATATCTGGCAGGAGAATTATTAGATGCCGATGGTATTTGCGGAGGCTACAACCTTCAATGGGCGTGGTCCAGCGGTGCCTGCGCAGGAAAGGAGGCTGCTTTATGGTAAAAATTCAACAGATAAAACTTCCTGTTTCTCATACAAAAGAAGACTTAGAGAATAAAATCAAAAACTCTTAAAAATTTCTTCAGGAGATTTAATCTCATGGACAATTCGACGTCAATCTTTAGATGCAAGGAAAAAACCAGAACTTTTCTTTGTCTACACAGTTGACGCAGAAGTAAAAAAAGAAAAACAGGTGTTGAAACGAGTAAACAATAAAATATTATGTCAACAAATCCCGTGAATTTTTCTTATTTAAAAACAGATACCGCAGTTTCTCAAAGACCTGTAATTGTAGGCAGTGGACCTGCTGGACTTTTCTGTGCTTATTATTTGATACAGGCAGGCTTAAAACCACTGATTATAGAGCGTGGCGAAGATGTGGAAAATCGTTTAAAAACCGTAGAAAAATTCTGGGAGACAGGCGTATTAAATACGGAGTCCAATGTTCAATTTGGGGAAGGCGGTGCAGGAACTTTTTCTGACGGAAAACTAAATACATTGGTAAAAGACACAAAAGGACGCAATCAGGAAGTTTTAAAGATTTTTGTAAATTTCGGAGCTCCTGAAGAAATTTTATATCAGCAAAAGCCTCATCTGGGAACAGATATGTTAGTTGGTATTGTAAAAAATATGCGAAATTATATTGAAAATGCCGGTGGAGAATTTTGTTTTTCTTCTAAGATGACGGATATTCAAATCGAAAACGGAAAGGTATGTGCAATTATCATTAATGATACTCAAAAAATAGAAACCGATTGCTTGGTTCTGGCTATCGGACACAGTGCCAGAGATACCTTTTCTCTATTAAAAAGTAAAAATCTGCCTATGGAAGCAAAGGCTTTTGCAGTGGGACTGCGTGCAGAACATCCGCAGACTTTAATCAATCTCTATCAGTATGGACAAGAAAACTCTCCTTATCTTGGAGCTGCTTCCTATAAACTTACACACAAATGTAAAAATAACCGTGGTGTTTACAGTTTTTGTATGTGTCCGGGTGGTTTTGTAGTCAATGCTTCTTCCGAAGGAAAAAAACTGGCGGTAAATGGTATGAGCTATCAAAATCGAGGCTCTGCCAATGCGAACAGCGCTTTAATCGTTACGGTAACACCGGAAGATTTTCCGGGAACAGACGTGCTTCGAGGCATGGAGTTTCAAAGAAAGCTGGAAGAAAAAGCTTATGAACTGGGAAAAGGAAACATTCCCCTTCAATTATATGGTGATTTTGTACAGAATAAAACATCTGAGACTTTCGGCAGCGTAATTCCATGTATGAAGGGGGATTATGCTTTCGCAAATTTAAGAAAATTACTTCCGGAAGAATTAAACACAGCATTGATAGAGGGCATTGAGTCATTTGAAAAAATCATTCCCGGCTTTTCAGGAAAAGATACTGTTTTGAGTGGGATTGAAAGCAGAACATCTTCTCCTATACGCATTATTCGAAATGAAACTTTCGAGTCCGAAATTCATGGTATTTACCCCTGCGGAGAAGGAGCTGGCTATGCAGGAGGGATTACCTCTGCAGCTATGGATGGTTTAAAAGTTGGCGAAGCAATTATGAAAAAAATCATAAATTTTTTTTGAAGGCATATACATCGTTTTTAATCTGTGCTACAATAAAACTTGTTATAGCCAACTGCCGGAGAGCTTATAACAAAATATGACAAAATATACAACAATCAATCAAATGCCCGAAGAGGACAGGCCTTATGAAAAGTGTCTTCGTTTGGGTGCAGAATGTTTAACGGACAGCGAACTTTTAGCAGTTCTTTTAAGAACAGGAACAAAGGGTAGCCCTTCCGTTGAAATGGCAGAAGAGGTTTTAAAGCTTTCTAAAGACAGAGAAGGACTTTTGGGCCTGCATCATTTAAGTCTTGCACAGCTTCAGGCAGTCAAGGGAATTGGAAAGGTAAAGGCAATACAGATTAAATGTATTGGAGAACTTTCCAAACGAATTGCCACCGCAACTGCAAAAAAAGGGCTTTCTTTTCAACATCCTGCCAGCATTGCAGATTATTATATGGAACAGCTTCGCCATGAAGAACAGGAACTTTTAATCTGTATGATGCTGGACACAAAAAATCATCTGTTAGGAGATGAAATGATTTTTAAAGGAACTGTAAACAGTTCTTTAGCAAATCCCAGAGAAATTTTCCTTTCTGCTGTTTCTTATCATGCAGTGGGAATTCTTCTGGTACATAATCATCCCAGCGGAGACTGCACACCCAGTCAGGCAGATGTTGATTTTACCCAAAGAGTAAAGGAGGCAGGAGAGATATTGGGAATTCCTTTACTGGATCATATTATTATCGGGGATTGTAAATATTTAAGCTTTCGTGAACAGGGGATTTTTTAAATGTTAAAAGATAAAGGGGAGCATTCAAGTGCTATTACACAAAACGTTTGGAGTAGACCTCGGAACAAGTACCGTAAAAATTTATTCACAGGATAATGATACAATTATCACAGAAAAAAACATGATAGCCATTCGAAACCAAAATCAGATTTTGGCAGTAGGAAATGAAGCATATAAGATTTTTGAAAAAAATCCGTCTAATGTATCTGTAATTTCACCTATGGCTTATGGAAAAATTGCAGATGTCAATCATACTGAGATGGTTTTACAGGCTTTACTTGAAAAGATAAACGCAGGTGGATTATTTAACAATAATTTATACCTGGCTGTTCCTTCAGATTTATCAGAAATAGAACAGCGTGCCTACTATACCATTGGAAATTCCAACAGAAAAAATAAAATTTATATGGTAAACAAGACCATCGCAGATGCGGTGGCTCTTGGAATTCCCATCAATAATACAAAGGGAAGCATGATTGTCAATATAGGAGCACAAAGTACAGAAATTTCTGTAATTGAAAGAGGAAAAATTGTTCTAAGTAAAATTATTGCTATGGGCGGGGCACAATTAAATGAAGCCATTGTAAATGGAGTACGAAAAAACTATAACCTTCATATTGGAAACAGAACAGCCAGACGGCTGAAGTTTTCTTTGGCATATTTAAAAGAAGATATTAAAGAAGCCCGAAAGGTTGTAGGCGTTGACAGTCTTTCCGGACTGCCCAGAGAGGGAGTTATTCCTTCTGATATGATTTATGAGACAATTTTAGGACCGGTTCATACGATTTGTCAGGAAATCCGCTCCTTTCTGGAAAGAACACCTCCTCAAATTTATCAGAATATTCTTGAAGAAGGCATTTTTCTTGCTGGAGGGAACAACGAGAATTCCTGATATCGACTGGTTTTTAAGTCAGGAAACCGGGCAAAAGGTACGTTTGTCCGGATATTATGAGCATTGTACTATATGTGGATTAAAAGAAATTATCGGGAAATCGTAACCTTGCAACAAATGGGTTCATACAAAAAAGAAAAAGCTGAGGATTTTAAACAATGAAAAAAAAGCGTAATTGGACATTAAAAAGTAAACATGTCCTCATAGCCATGGGCTTAGTTTGTATTAGTCTTATGATTTTCGCAGCGGCAGTAAAATTCCCCGTTGCCCCCATAAGAAATGCGGCAGGCTATGTCATTGTTCCTTTTCAGAAAGGAATTAACCAAATCGGAAAAGTTCTGGACAATGCAACAGCCGGATTTCAGAATAAACAAACGTTAGTAAAAGAGAATAAAAAACTTCAGAAAAAAGTAGATGAATTGACTGCAGAAAACAGCCGCCTTACACAGGGATTAACAGAGCTTGCACGCTTACAGGAACTGTATCAGTTAGACCAAAGCTACAGTGAATATGACAAAGTAGCTGCCAATGTTATTTCCAAAGATGCGGGAAACTGGTTTTCTAATTTTACTATTGATAAAGGTACGGCAGATGGTATTCAAAAAAGACTGCAATGTCATTGCCGGAAGCGGATTAGTAGGAATTGTAACAGAGGTCGGAAAAAACTGGGCAACTGTACGTTCGATTATTGATGACACCAGTAATGTCAGTGCCATGACTATGAGTACTTCTGATCGTTGTATTGTAGCCGGAGATTTACGTCTGATAGATGAAGGAAAGCTTCAATTTATTCATTTAAAAGACGAAGATAATAAAATTCAGGAAGGTGAGAAAATACTCACTTCAGATGTCAGTGACAAGTTTTTAAAGGGTATTCTTATTGGCTATGTAAGCGATATCAAAGAAGATCCCAATAATCTGACAAAAACAGGAACCTTAACACCTGCCGTTGATTTCGAACATTTAAGTGAAGTTTTAGTCATTAAAGAAGTGAAACAACAGAAAGGGGATACTGAATGAGAGTCAAACGAAGAATAGTGGAAGCTGTCATTATTTTACTATGCTTTATTTTACAGGGAACTGTTTTTCAGGCATTGTCCATTGGCTCTATTACCCCAAATCTTCTGCTGATTATTACAGTTGCTTTTGGATTTATGCAGGGAAAACTATCCGGACTTTGGATTGGATTTTTCTGTGGCATTTTGCAAGATGTTTTTTATGGAAACCTTTTAGGTTTTTATGCTTTCATCTACCTGTGCATCGGTTATGCTGCCGGATGTTGCTGTAAAATTTTCAATGAAGAAGAAATCCGTGTTCCGATGCTATTAGTAGCTGTGGGAGACCTGCTGTATGGCGTAATGGTTTATGGCATGCAGTTTTTGATGCGGGGACGTTTGGAATTCTTTTACTATTTTGGAAGAATTGCCATTCCCGAAATGTTATATACCGTATTGATAACTGTTATTTTTTATAAACTTTTATTTAGATTGAACAAGAAAATGACAGAACTGGAAATGAAAGAGAGAGATTCCATTTGGCTAAGAAAATAAAAAAACTATTGAAAAAAATCGGATTAAAAAGAACCACTGTACTTATTTTAGTATTTTGTATTCTATTTGGTGTACTTCTGCAAAGACTTTTTTCCTTACAGATTATTCACGGAAAAGAATATGCAGAAAATTTTAATTTAAGCATCACAAAAGAACGAACACTAAAGGGAACCAGAGGAATTATTTTTGACAGAAATGGTAAGCCTCTTGCCTATAATCAGCTTTCTTATTCTGTTATTCTGGAAGATAATGGAACTTATGAAACCACCAGAGAACGAAATCTCACATTAAACCATATTGCTTATGAAGTACTTAATATATTAAAAAAACACAATGAAACTTTAAGCGTGGATTTCCATATTGTTCTGGATGAAGAAGGAAACTATGCTTTTGATACCACTGGTTTTAACCTCAATCGTTTTAAAGCAGATGTCTATGGACAGGCAAATATTGAAAAGCTGAAAAAAGAGGAGCTCAATGCAACTCCGGATAAAATGATAGAAGATATGTCCAATGAAAAACGTTTTGGACTTATCAATGAAGAAAAACCCTATAGCAAAGAAGAATTAGAAAAATATGGATTGCCGGAAACTTATACCAAAGAAGAAACCTTGGATATTCTTAAAATCCGATATATTCTTTCTACGAATAGCTTTAAAAAATATGTTCCTGTAACATTGGCAACAAATGTCAGTGAAGAAACTGTAGCGGAAATTATGGAACGCAAAGATGATTTGCAAGGTCTGGACATTGAAGAAGATTCTATCCGTGTCTATGATGAAGCTGAAGCTTTCGCTCCTATTATTGGTTATACCGGAAAAGCTGACGCTGATGAGCTGAAAGAATTAAAAGAAGAAGGGCATAAATATTCTGCTGATGCAGTGATTGGTAAATCAGGAGTTGAAAAAATAATGGAAACCCAGTTACGGGGAACAGACGGTTCCGATAAAGTCCTTGTAGATACAATGGGAAAAGCTTTGGAAACTGTTAAAAATTCCAGAAAAAATCCGAAGTCCGGAAATAATATTTACCTGACGCTGGATAAAGATTTACAACGAATAAGCTATAAAGTCTTAGAACAAAAAATTGCCGGTATTTTAGTTTCTAATATTATTAATGCAAAAGAGTTTAAAGTAGAAGAAGGAATGGATACTGCTGCAATTAAAACTCCTATTTACGATGTTTATAATGCGTTAATTGAAAACAGTGTACTGAACATTAACCATTTTAAGGAAGATAATGCCACAGAACTGGAAAAAACAGTATATAGTATTTTCCAACAGCAACAGGAACACGTTTTCCAACAGATTAAAGAGGAGTTGACAAGAGAAACTCCTGTGGCATATAAAAATCTTTCAAAAGAAATGCAGGAGTATCAGAGTTATATTGTCAATGAGTTTCTGACAAGAAAAAAAGAGATTTTATCCATGGATGCCATTGATGCTGCAGACCCTACTTATATTGCATGGTCTAAGGATGAAAGCATAAGTTTAAAAGAATTTTTAACTTATGCTGCCGGAAAGGACTGGATTGATATTTCACAGTTTTCAGCAGAGGGTGATTATCTGGATTCTTCTCAGGTATATACGGCTTTATCTGATTATCTTACTAATTCTCTTGCTGATGATACCGGATTTTCCAAGATTATTTATAAATATATGCTCCAGTCAGATTTGATTTCCGGTACACAGCTTTGTATGCTTTTATATGACCAGGGAGTTCTGGAAACAGATGAAACAACTTATAATGCCTTGCAATCCGGTTCTATGACAGCGTATAATTTTATGATAGAAAAAATCAGCAATTTAGAGATTACGCCTGCACAGCTTGCATTAGACCCATGCTCCGGTTCTCTTGTAATGACAGACGTGAAAACCGGAGAAACACTTGCCTGTGTCACATATCCGGGATATGACAATAATCGTCTTGCCAACAACATGGACACTGAATACTTTGCAAAGCTGTCTCAGGATTTATCAAGACCGTTTTATAACAAAGCAACCCAGCAGCTTACCGCTCCCGGTTCTACCTTTAAAATCGTAACTGCGGTAGCCGGTATGGAAGAAGGAATTGTAGACAGCAACTATGGCGTTGTCTGTAGCGGTCATTTTGATAAAATTCCAAATGGTCCATATTGTTGGAACCGTTCTGGGCATGGATACATGAATGTAGTATCCGGTATTACAAATTCCTGTAACGTATTTATGGGACAGGTAGCTTATGACTTGGGAACAGATACAAACGGCAGTTTTTCTGATTCTCTTGGCATTGATAAGCTTCAGAAATATGCAAATATGTTTTTATTAAATGAAAAATCTGGCTTGGAAATTACAGAAGCATCTCCTCAAGTTTCAGAAGAAGATGCCATTCGTACTTCCTTTGGACAGGCGAAAAATAATATGACAACTTCCCAATTGGCCAGATATGTAACAACTATTGCCAGTCGGGGAACTAGCTATGAGCTTACCCTTTTTGATAAAGCAACAGATGCTGACGGTAATTTAATAGAAGATTACCAGCCAACCGTAAAAGGTGAAATGGATGTTGCAAGCAACACTTGGGATGCCGTACATAAAGGTATGTATGGTGTTGCAAAAAACAGCCCTATTTTAAGCTCTATGAAGCTTTCTGTTGCAGGAAAAACAGGTACAGCTCAGGAAGATATGAGCCGACCGTCCCACGGTCTCTTTATTGGATTTGCACCTTATGACAATCCTGAAGTAGGCGTGGCAGTCCGCATTGGTAACGGATATTCTTCCGGTAATGCGGTAAGTGTAGCAAAAGATATTCTCAATTATAAGTACAATTTTGCAGATGAAACCGAAATTGTCACAGGCAAAGCAACTGCCAGTGACACAACAACAACGCACAATGACTAAACAGAAATCTGTAGAGCACATAGGAAAAAGAAAAAGAGAGTATCAGGAGGATTTTGTATGAGTGAAATTATTGTAATTACGTCTGGGAAAGGCGGTGTGGGTAAAACCACAGTAACAGCAAACATTGGTTTAGGTCTGGCTAAGCTGAATAAGAAAGTCGTTGTAGTAGACACCGATATCGGACTTCGAAACCTGGATGTTGTGCTGGGGCTGGAAAACCGCATTGTCTACAATCTCATTGATGTAATTGAAGGAAGCTGCAGAATGAAACAGGCGCTTATTCGAGACAAGCAGTGTGACAATTTGTTTTTACTGCCTTCTGCTCAGACAAAAGATAAAACTGCGATTACGCCGGAACAGATGGTAAAGCTTACTGAAGCACTGTCCGAAGAATTTGATTATATTCTTTTAGACTGTCCTGCCGGAATTGAACAAGGTTTTAAAAATGCCATTGCAGGAGCAAGCAGAGCAATTGTAGTAACAACTCCGGAAGTTTCTGCTATTCGCGATGCTGACAGGATTATCGGACTTTTACAGGCAAATGAAATGCCTCAAATTCAGTTGGTTATTAACCGTCTTCGTATGGATATGATCAAACGCGGAGAAATGATGTCAGTAGAGGATGTCTCTGAAATTCTTGCTGTGGATTTATTAGGTGCTATTCCTGATGATGAGGCAGTAGTAATTGCAACCAATCAGGGGGAACCTCTGTGCGGCAAAGATTCTCTATCAGGAAAAGCATTTGAAAATATTTGCAGACGAATATCGGGAGAAGATGTCCCTCTTATGGATTTCCGTACCAAAAAGGGTTTTCTCAAACGAATTACCGGTATTTTCAAAAAATAGAAGAAGGAGGATTAGGAATGTTTCGATTTCCAGGCAGACCATCCGGTTTTGTTGCAAAAAACCGTTTGAAGCTGCTCCTTACTTCTGAGCGGCTGGAATGTACGCCACAAATGATGACCATGCTGCAAAACGACTTAATTCGTGCTGTAAATAAGTATTTTGCTGTACACGAGCAAAAAGTAGAAATTCGTTATCGAAAAGATACAGCCACGGTAACAGCATATATTCCTTTACAGACAGATATTAAAAATTCATCTCCGGGTATGCTGTTTCAGAGATGATAAAAAGAAACTTTAAAGATCAGAAGAAAAATAGGTGTTTTCATGATTAGACAATACAAATTACAAGATTACAATTTCAGATTGGTAATTGTTCTTATAACATTGACCTCAATGGGTGTCCTGCTGGTAGGAAGCGCAGATCCAAGTTTACAGAAAAAACAGTTTTTAGGAATGATTTTGGGAATTATCGTTATGATCATTGTATCCCTCATTGATTTTAGCTGGATTTTAAATTTCAGTTGGATTATGTATGGAGGAAACATTCTTTTATTGCTTTTAGTAAAAGTAATGGGTACAGATGCAAATGGAGCTCAGCGTTGGTTAAATGTCGGTGGCTTTCAGTTCCAGCCTACCGAGTTGGCTAAAATTATTTTAATCTTATTCTTCGCCAAGTTTTTTATGGATCATGAAGAAGATTTAAATACCCTTCGCACTTTAACAAAAGCAGTTGTTTTAATTGCCATTCCACTGTCCTTAATTTTATCTCAGCCGGACTTGAAAAATACCATTACGGTTGCTATACTTTTTTGTATCATGATTTATATCGCAGGATTGAGTTATAAAATTATCGGCAGCATTCTTTTAATTGCTGTTCCCATGGCAATTGTTTTTCTGTTTATTGTTGTACAGCCTGATCAAAAGTTAATTAAAGATTATCAACGTGATAGAATTATGGCCTTTTTAAACTCAGAAGATGATGCTTATTCCGATGACGTTTTACAACAGGAAAACTCTGTGACAGCCATTGGTTCCGGACAACTTACAGGAAAGGGATTGAACAATAATGAAGTAGCTTCTGCAAACAAAGGAAATTTTGTTTCTGAAAATCAGACAGACTTTATTTTTTCTGTGGCAGGAGAGGAGCTTGGATTTATTGGTTGTACTGCGATTTTACTTATGCTGCTTTTAGTAATTTTGGAATGTATTCGCGTCAGTCTTCGGGCAAAAGATACCTCAGGCAAACTTATTTGTTGTGGTGTTGCATCTTTAGTCGGAATACAGACGTTCATCAATATTGCCGTAGTAACAAAAATTCTGCCAAACACCGGAACACCCCTTCCTTTTGTCAGTTATGGACTGACCTCCATTGTCAGCCTTTATATAGGAATGGGACTTGTATTAAATGTGGGATTACAAAAATATAGAACTTATAGGGAGGTTGAAAAATCATGAACATCGGATTAATTGCACATAACTCAAAGAAAAAACTGATGCAAAACTTTTGCATCGCATACAGAAATATTTTGTCCAAAAATACATTATATGCCACCGGCACTACAGGAAGGCTGATTGAAGAAGCTTCCAATCTCACTGTTCACAAATTTCTTGCAGGACATTTGGGTGGAGAACAGCAATTAGGTGCTATGATTGAACAAAATGAAATGGATTTAATCATCTATTTACGTGAGCCTCTCGCTCCACAAAAACAGGACCCAGATGTAAAGCGTATTTTTATGTTATGTGACACCCATAATATTCCTATGGCAACAAATCTGGCAACTGCAGAAATGATGATTCGTTCCTTAGGAAGAGGAGAATTGGATTGGCGTGAAATGTATAAATAAAAAAAGAAAAAAGCACTTTTTTTTAAGCTGGCAGCTGTGATTTTATTTCTTCTTGTAGTTTAGGGATTATTTTGTTTTTCAATAGTAAAAATTTTAAAGAAGAATATCCCTATAATAAAAGCATACAGGCTTTTAGAACTTCTGCAAGAGAAGATACTTTGGTAGCTCCCGGACTTTCCAGTAATCTCTGTGTAGGAGAAGATATTACTCCATTGGAAGGTATTCAAAGTATTTCTCAAGAAATGGCTGGATTTTTTTTCGCTTGAAGAGGGTACAATTCCATTTTTCCAATCATCTATATGAAAAGATAGAGCCTGGAAAAGTAACACAGCTTCTAACAGCTTTACTTGCAGCGGAACACTTAAATTTAGAAGAAGAAACAATCATTGAAGGGGAGGACAGAGTCTATGGAAAAAATGCTCGAAGCTGTGGTTTACAGGAGGGCGATCGCATTGTTATAAAGCAATTGTTAAATGCCGTTCTTGTTTCTTCTTCTGAGGATGCCTGTCAGACTCTTGCTCGACTTATCAGTGGTTCACAGGAAAGTTTTGTTACCTTAATGAATGAAAAAGCCACAGAGCTTGGCATGACTAATACCCATTATGTAAATGCTACCGGGTATGCTTCGGATGAGCAATATACTACAGTCTATGATATTTATTTATTACTCAATGAGTTTTTAAAATATCCTGATCTGTTAAATGCTCTTTCTTTACCTGACTATACAATGAATTACACCACAGGAAAAGGTGAATTAAAGCAGCGTTGGCTGGATAGTGACAATCTATTTACTTCAGGAAAGGTAACTGTGCCTAAAGATGTTACTGTATTAGGCGGCAAGACTTTCGTTGCAAAATCTACCAATTATGCAGCTTTATTAACACAAAATAAATATGGTGAATTTTATATTTCTATTGTATTTCACGCTGAAACAGAAAGTGCACTACTGGAAAGAATGTCTGAAATGCTGACTCAGACAAATAGATAAAAAATTACTATATTTTTTCATTTTACCATTGAATTTTCAAACAATATGCACTATAATTATTTTAACGATAACCACGTTTTTGGTAAATATACATATTACGTGCGGCTAAGGAGGAAATTGCGATGGTTCAGTTAATTGTAGGCGAAAAAGGAAAAGGAAAAACAAAAATACTTTTAGACAAAGTAAATAAGGAGATTAAAGAAGCAACAGGTACATTTGTTTATCTTGATAAAAGTAAAAAACACATGTATGAGTTAAACAACAAAGTACGTCTGATTGATTTATCTGAGTTTGATATTCAAAACAGCAGTGAATTTATAGGATTTCTTTCCGGTATTCTTTCACAGGATAATGATTTGGAAAGAATTTTCTTAGACAGCTTTCTTAAAATCTCAAAAGTAACAGATGAAGAACTTGCAGATGTATTAAAACGCCTGCAGACAATGGGTGAGAAATATCAGGTTTCTTTTGTACTCAGCGTATCCAAAGATGCAAGTCAGTTGCCTGAATGTGCAAAAGAGATGATTCTCGTATCTATGTAATAAGCGATTTTCCTATTATACAATTCTACAAAAGTTCAAAAGTAAAACATACAAAAAGCCATCACACAAGCTTGTTTTTGCGTGGTGGCTTTTTGGTGGTACTACATCTTTTCACCCAAAGCCTGAATTCTTCCAAATAAGGTAAAAAGATACAATCCACAAATCCCAACCAATGCATAAATAATTCTGGTCACCCATACCATATCTCCGAATAAGAAGGTTACCAGATTGAACTGGAAAAATCCTATAAGTCCCCAATTCACTGCACCGATTAAAGCAATTACTAATGCTGTATAGTCTAAAGCTCTGCTATTCATAAATGAAGCCTCCTTTATCCTTATTTAGTGTATCCGCAAATTCTTGTTTTATACAAATTTTTTTCTATTGTGCTTCCATATAGAAAATGTTAAAATATAATATAATGCTGAAAAGACAATTAAAACAAAGGAGATTAAAGTTGTCAATCGGAAAGAAAATTTTTAAAAAAATCAAGCACTTTTTTTTATTTTTGAAAAAGCTGCTTACCTTTAATATTACAACTATTATGTTTGGCGTTTTGCTGCTTTACATGATTATTACGGTTATTTTATATACTACTTCCAGCCATGTAACTTCCTACCAGGTTACCGTAGGACCTTTAACAAAAAATCCTGTTTGTAATGCTTTGGCACTTCGAGAAGAACAAATTGTTCCGGCAGGCGGTTCCGGATATATTGATTATTATGCTCGAGAAGGTATGCAGGTACGAAAGAACGGTTCTGTATATGCACTGGATAATGAAAAAACCGAAGCTTCGGATATAAAACTTTCTGCTGAACAATTAGAAAAAATGAGAGCTACTATGGAAAAATTTTCTTATGGCTTCCAAGGTAGTGATTTTTATGATACATATAGTTTTAAATATGAGTTACAGGGAAGTATTCTTCATGCTTCCGGAATAATGGAGCAACAGACAGCTACTTCCAATGAAGATACTAACGAAGACAGCAATGTTTTAAAAGGACAAGCCATAGGGGAATCTGTTTCTTTGGGAAATCAGAAAGTCTTTACTTCACCGGAAGCCGGAGTTGTAGTTTATTCCTCAAGACGGCTAGAGTAAAAAACACCATGACGATTTTAAAAGAAAAATGACATTTGATGAAAAAGCCTATAAAAAAACAGAACTTTTAACTAATAAAAAAGTCAAAAAAGGCGAACCCGTATATAAAGTAATTACCAGTGAGGAGTGGACCTTAATGGTTCCTCTTACAGAGAAATTAGCCGCTACTATTGCAGATCGAAGTAGCATTAAAGTAAAATTCTTAAAAGACGGAGAAACTCAAAATGGAGCTTTATCCATTTCTACAATTGGTGATCAAAAAATCGCACAAATTGATTTAAAAAATGGTATGGCACGTTATGCTTCCGATCGTTTCCTTGAAATTGAACTTGTTGTTAATACAAGAAGCGGTTTAAAAATACCTGTAAGCTCCATTATTACGAAAGAGTTTTATCTTATTCCAAGAGATTTTCTGGCAAATGGAAATAACACAGAAGGAAAAGGATTTATTCGAGAATTACAGCATAAAAACAAAGCAGCTACCACAGAATTTGTGGAAGCCATAATTTATAAAGAAGTCGATGCTGAGGGAAATGAAATTACTTATGATACGGCAGATACTTCTGGCGGATATTGCTATGTAGATAAGAAAACTTTCCATGAAAGTGATGTTCTGATTAAACCGGATTCCAATGAAACCTTTGTAGTCGGAGAGGTGGATTATCTGGAAGGTGTATATGGTATGAATAAGGGATATGCGGTATTCCGACAAATTGAAATTCTCGATCAGAATGAAGAATACTGTATTGTAAAACAAGGTACTTCTTATGGACTTCAGCCATTTGATTATATTGTCTTAGAGGGTGAAACTGTTCAGGAAGAAGATATTTTGTCTGGTACTTATTAGAAGGAAAGGAGAACACAATGAGCGTCTGTGAAAATTATAAAGAAGTAGAAAAACATGTGGAAGACGCCTGTAAGCGGGCAGGAAGAAAACGTGAGGAGGTTACTTTAATCGCAGTAAGTAAAACAAAACCTGTTTCCATGATAGAAGAACTTCTTTCTTTACACGTTATGGATTTCGGAGAAAATAAAGTACAGGAACTTACTGCAAAAGCAGAAATTCTCCCTTCCGATCTTCACTGGCACTTAATCGGACATTTACAGAGAAATAAGGTAAAATACATTGTTGACAAGACTTGTTTAATTCATTCTGTTGACTCCTTACGTCTTGCTGAAGAAATTAGCAAAGAAGCACAAAAAACAGTTACAGCAAAAATCTTAATTGAAGTAAATGTAGCAGAAGAAGAAAGTAAATTTGGCGTATTCATACCTGAGGTACTTCCTTTAATTGAAAAAGTATCTCATCTTCCCAATATTACAATTCAAGGTCTTATGACTATTGCCCCTTATGTGGAAAATCCAGAAGAAAACAGATGGATTTTTCAAAAATTAAAAAATTTAAGTATTGACATTAAAGGGAAAAACTTT
>ENA-OQCW01000776-OQCW01000776.1-human-gut-metagenome-genome-assembly--contig:-NODE-776-length-15665-cov-4.385764_pt1 | contig 15665 bp, 10 predicted proteins | sample MGYA00242767_ERZ504593 | MGnify/ENA primary metagenome ERZ504593 (study PRJEB26092, sample SAMD00036307) | human gut metagenome | host: Homo sapiens | study: EMG produced TPA metagenomics assembly of... | reverse complement strand
TCATGGCTGAAAAACTGATGAAGTACGCCGATGCCACCAAGAAGTACGATGTGGTCTTCGGTCTGGAAACCCACGTGGAGCTGTCCACGAACACCAAGCTGTTCTGCCCGGCCCACATCGAGTTCGGCGGCGAGCCGAACACGCAGCTGACCCCGGTCTCCCTCGGTCTGCCCGGCTCCCTGCCGGTCATCAACAAGACCGCGGTCGACTACGCGATCAAGCTGGGTCTGGCCCTGCACTGCGAAATCGCCGAGTGGAGCCAGTTCGCCCGTAAGAACTACTTCTACCCGGACATGCCGCGCGACTACCAGATCTCGCAGTACGACAAGCCCACCAACGGCAACGGCTACCTGGATGTCGAGCTTGAGGACGGCACCGTGTTCCGCGTGCCGATCGAGCGCGCCCACATCGAGGACGACGCCGGCAAGAACACCCACGTGGGCGGTGCCGACGGCCGCATCGAAGGCGCCGACCATTCGCTGGTCGACTACAACCGTGCCGGCGTGCCGCTGATCGAGATCGTCACCAAGCCGATCGAGGGTGCGGGCGACCGCGCTCCGGAGATCGCCGGCGCTTACATGCGCGCTATCCGCGACATCGTGCGTGCGCTGAACATCAGCCACGCCCGCATGGAGCAGGGCAATATGCGCGCCGACGTGAACGTCTCGCTGCGCCCCTCCGCCGACGCCCCGTACGGCACCCGTTCGGAGACCAAGAACGTGAACTCGTTCCGCGGCATCGAGAAAACCATCCAGTACGAGATCCGCCGTCAGGCGGCGCGTCTGGACGACGGCAAGGAGATCCTGCAGGAGACCCGCCACTGGGATGAGGCCACGCAGACCACCGCCGGCGGCCGTCTCAAGTCCGACGCCGACGACTACCGCTACTTCCCGGATCCCGACCTGGTCATGCTCCACATCACCAAGGAGCACATCGAGGAGATGAAGGCCCAGATGCCGGAGATGCCGCGCGAGCGCCGCAACCGTCTCAAGGCCGAATGGGGCCTGAGCGACCTGCAGATGCGCGACATCCTCAACGCCGACGCGCTCGACCTGATCGAGGAGACCGTCAAGGCCGGCGCCAAGGCCGCCGGTGCCCGCAAGTGGTGGCTGGGCGAGCTGAGCCGCGAGGCCAACGCCAAGGGCGTCTCGCTCGAAGAGCTGCCAATCACCCCGGCCGACATCGCCGAGGTCGAGAAGCTCATCGCCGACGGCAAGCTCAACGACAAGCTCGCCAAGCAGACCGTCGAAGGCGTGCTCAAGGGCGAAGGCACCCCGGATGAGGTCGTCAGGAAGCACGACTACAAGATCGTCGAGGACAACGGCGCCATCGAGGCGGCCGTCGACGCGGCGTTCGAGGCCAACCCGGATGTCGTCGAGAAGCTCAAGAGCGGCAATATGAAGCCGATGGGTGTCATCATCGGAGCCGTGATGAAGGCCACGCGCGGCCAGGCCGACGCGAAGGCTGTCACCAAGGTCGTGATGGGCAAGATCAAGGGCTGACGCCCCGCGGGTTCGCCGGAATCCCGAGACCCTGAAATTCCGGTTTGAAGAACGGCCCTTGGCCGCGGTGCTGAACCGCGTGTCGAGGGCCGTTCGTCATGCCGCAGGCGCTCCCACGGCCGGCAGACACGTGGGCAACTCCTTCACAGCAAACGGTCAGTCGGGTAGGATATCTTCTGTACCGACTTCTACCAGCGTCAGTTGAGGAATAACGAATGTCTGAAAATGCCGCATTACCGCTCGATCAGGACGTATCCCGTGAGCTGCCCTCGCAGATCACCATACCGCCGATCAAGGGGGAGATGGTGCACCTGCGCCCGGCCAGCGTCGACGACCTGCCGCGCATGGATGAGCTGGACGCCTACTATGGCGCCTCCAAGATCACCGGCAAGGACGCTCAGGCGGAACGCGCCGTCGTACACACGTGGGTGAGACGCTCGGTGGCGTGGGCGAACGGGCAGAAGCCCGACGAGTCGGGCGTAGGCGATCCGGAGTCCCGCCGCACCATCGCATGGGCGGTACTGACCGACGCCGACCATGACGAGGACGGCGAAATCGACGCGCAGTCGACAGACAACGTCATCGGCATGATTTTCCTGATCGACATCGATGGCTGGTCGCGCTCCGCCCGCATCCAGGTGGTGCTGGGCCGTGACTACCGCGGGCGCGGCTACTCGCGCGACCTGATGCCGCGAGTCATGACGTACGGTTTCGCGCCCGAACCGGCCGGCCTGGGCATGCACCGCATCTGGGTGGCGGTGCCCGAGCAGAACTCGCGTTCGTGCTCCGTCTACCAGTCGCTCGGCTTCGAGCCGTCCGGCGCCTCGCGCGACGCTCTGTGGGATGCGGAGAACAACAAATACCAGGATCTGATTGTCATGGACACGCTGGTGGACGAGTATGATCCCATCCGCTCTCTCGACGCGTTCGGCATGCACGTGATTGAGGACAATCCCGGTGTGCAGGAGGCGATGAGCGCCCGTGAGCACTCGATCGCCATCAGGAAGAACATCGCCGCGCAGGCCGAGCCCGCGCCGGAGCCCGCCGCGGTCGAGGAGAGTGCGGATGCCGAACAGGCGCCCCGAATCGAGAAAGTCGCCGCAGCCCGAGTGCCGGAAGCGCACAATGACGATGAATTGGCCGCGCCGGGTGAGGGAAGCACCTGGCCGTATGGGCAGAGCGAACGCAAACCTTCGAAGGAAGCTTGGTGGCGTATCCTCGGACGTGGCCGTAAACGTGATATGGAGGATGACGAATGAGTGCCGAGGATCTTGACAATTACGAAACCGACGCGGAACTCACCCTGTACAAGGAGTATCGCGACGTCATCAAGCTGTTCACCTACGTGGTGGAGACCGAACGGCGTTTTTATCTGGCGAACAAGGTCGATTTCAACGTGCGTTCCGCCGGTCAGGACGTGTATTTCGACGTGCAGCTCACCGACGCATGGGTGTGGGATGTGTACCGGTCGTCGCGTTTCGTCAAGAACGTGCGCATCGTCACGTTCAAGGACGTGAATGTCGAGGAAGTGCAGAAATCCGATATCGACATCCCCGACGATATGAATTGAGGCGCTGACGGTCGGACCGGCTGATTGCAGGCCGACTGCGGTCGGCCGTCCGCCGTCATTTGCCGGTGCCGTGTGCGCCCCAAACCGGCACGTCGCCGTTTCCCGCTCTCGTTTTCGTTGCGATACGCGGCTTCTCGTGTATGGCGACGGAAGGTTTTTGTAAGCAAAACAACAAAATCGGCGTGCGTTTCCAGCGGTTCATATATACTGTCTCTGATTCAGCGATAAGGAGACCTCACGTGACGCAGAAGCAATCTGTGGTGATCATCGGCGGCGGCCCGGCTGGCCTGACCGCAGCATGGGAGTTCGTCAACAACGGCGGCTCCGACACATACGATGTGACCGTACTCGAAGAAACGCAGGAGTTCGGCGGCATTTCGCGTACCGTCAAGCACAACGGCAACCGCATGGATATCGGCGGTCACCGCTTCTTCTCCAAGGACGACCGGATCATGGACTGGTGGAAGGACGTGCTGCCGCTGCAGGGCGCCCCCAGCTATGACGACAAGAAACTCGGTCGTGAGCACGACATGGAGCCGGGCGGTCCCGACCCCGAAACCACCGACCAGGTGATGCTCAAGCGCCACCGCGTCTCCCGCATCTACTGGAACCGCCGGTTCTTCGACTACCCGATCTCCCTGTCCGCCAACACCTTCAAGGCGATGGGCTTCAAGCTCACCATGGTCGCGGGTTTCAGCTACCTCAAGTCCATGTTCCATAAGCTGCCGGAGACCAGTCTGGAGAACTTCTACATCAACCGGTTCGGCCGCAAGCTCTACTCCATGTTCTTCGAGGGCTACACCGAGAAGCTGTGGGGGCGTCATCCCTCGCAGATCTCCGCCGATTGGGGTGCCCAGCGCGTCAAGGGCCTCAGCATCCTCGGCGTTCTCAAGAACGCCTTCCGCAAGCTCAGCCCCAAGAAGCGCAAGGGTGAGGTCGAAACGTCGCTCATCGAGGAGTTCTGGTACCCCAAGCTCGGCCCCGGCCAGCTCTGGGAGACCGTGGAACGCCGGTGCGTCGACGCCGGTGCCACCGTCATCACCGATGCCAAGGTCGTCGAGATTCGTCAGGCACAGGGCCGTATCGAATCCGTGGTCTACGAGTCCTCGGACGGCAAGCGCACCGAACTGCACGCCGACCAGTTCATCTCGTCCATGCCCGTCAAGGACCTCGTCAACGCCATCGATGCGGCGTCTCATGACGATGACGCCGAAGCGTCTTCGGCGCCTGTCCCGCAGGACATGACCCACATCGCCAACGGCCTGCCCTACCGTGATTTCGTCACCGTCGGACTGCTCGTCAAGCACATGCGCCTCAAGAACACCACCGACATCCCCACGCTCGGCAACCCGCCCATCGTGCCCGATTGCTGGATCTACGTGCAGGATCCCGGTTACAAGGTCGGTCGTCTCCAGATCTTCAACAACTGGAGCCCCTACCTTGTCAAGGATGTCGACGATACCGTCTGGATCGGCCTCGAATACTTCTGCAACGAGGGTGACGATTTCTGGAACATGACCGACGTCGAGGCCACCAAGTTCGCCATTTCCGAACTGACCCGCATGCGTGTCATCAACGGCCCGCAGGATGTCCTCGACTCCCATCGCGAACGTGTCAAAAAGGCGTATCCCGCCTACTTCGACACCTATGCCCAGATGTCCGAACTCGTCGAATACCTCGACTCCTTCGGCAACCTTTACTGCGTCGGCCGCAACGGCCAGCACCGCTACAACAACATGGACCACTCCATGGCCACCGCCATCGAGGCCGTCGCCAACATCAAGTCCGGCAAGACCTCGAAGCAGAACGTGTGGTCCGTGAACACGGATAAGTCCTACCACGAACAAAAGTAACCCACACCAGATATCGCCCCCGCCAGCGGGGGCATTTGTTTATGTCTGCGACTCGGCGTCCGTTTTTGCATTGGTCTCCAGCCCGTTATACAGTATGGAAAGTCCGAAACGCATGGAGTGCGTCGGACGTTCAAAGCGGCAAGACCGCAATCATTCTTAGTGCAGGGACCGGTGCAATACGGTCTGCTAAGGAAAGGCAAACGAGTGGCAACTAGCCAGAATCTTGAAGGTATGAAGCTGATCGAGCTCAAGGAGCTCGCCAAGCAAATGGGTCTGCGCGGTACGTCGACGATGCGCAAGCCGGAATTGGTCGCCACCCTGCAGGCTGCACGATCAGGCGGCGAGGCGCCGGCGGGCGTTACCGTGCGACCGGTGAAGGGCGCCGCAAGCAAGCCGACCCAGCAGACGCAGCCCGCTGCACAGGCCGCGCAGACTCCGGAACAGGCTCCCAAGGCGGAGCCCAAGGGAAGTGCACCGGTGTCAGCGGCGGATGATGCGGTGGCCGGACTGGTCGCGTCTCTGCCCGAGCCCGATGCAGCCTCGACCCGCACGCCGCGTATCTCCCGCCAGAAGGCCGCCGAATCCGACAGCAAGGACGACCGCGCCGCGGCTCCTCGCCGTCGCACCCGCGACGATGCAAAGGCGGGCCAGGTGGCTGCCGATCTGTTTGATGAACTTGACATCGCGCCGGCGGACGATCAGCCGCGTCATCGCGATGATGCGGCTGATTCCGGCATGATGCGTCGTCGTCGCCGTACCATCGAACCGCGCGAGCGCGACCAGCAGAACGACACCGTCCGCGACCTCGACGATATTCTCGCCACGCTTCCGGTACAGAACGCCAATGCGGACGCCGCCCGCGGCACCCGTGGTGACCGTGATAATCGAGATGACGACGAGCGCGAATTCACCCGCCGCAACCGTAGCGACCGCGCTGACCGTTCCGACCGCGGCGACCGCGGCGGCGATCGCAATGACCGTGGCGACCGCGGTAACGACCGCAACAACGACCGTCGCCAGCGCCGCATGCGCGGCCGCGACCGTGGCGGCCGCGACTACGATGATCGCGACACCCGCGAAGTGCGCATCTCCGACCATCAGGACAACGGCGGCGACGATCTCGTGCCGGTCGCCGGCATCGTCGACGTGCTCGACTCCTACGCCTTCGTGCGCACTTCCGGCTACCTGCCCGGCCCGAACGACGTGTACATCTCGATGGGTCAGGTCAAGAAGTACGGCCTGCGCAAGGGCGACGCCGTGACCGGATCCATCCGCGCGCCGCGCGAGGGCGACCGCCGCAACCAGCGCCAGAAGTTCGTGCCGCTGCAGTCCGTCGACACCATCAACGGCATGAGCGTCGAAGAGGCGGCCAACCGCCCGCAGTTCGCCAAGCTCACCCCGCTGTACCCGCAGGAGCGTTTGAAGCAGGAGACCGCCCCGAACAAGCTCACCGGCCGTATCATGGACATCGTTTCCCCAATCGGCAAGGGCCAGCGCGGCCTGATCGTCTCCCCGCCGAAGGCCGGCAAGACGATCACGCTGCAGAACATCGCCAACGCGATCACCACGAACAACCCCGAAGTGCACCTGATGGTCGTGCTGGTGGACGAACGCCCCGAAGAAGTCACCGACATGGAGCGCACCGTGGCCGGCGAGGTCATCTCCTCGACCTTCGACCGTCCGGCCTCCGACCACACCACCGTCGCCGAGCTCGCCATCGAGCGCGCCAAGCGACTCGTGGAGCTCGGTCAGGACGTGGTGGTGTTGCTTGACTCGATGACCCGTCTCGCCCGCGCCTACAACATCGCTGCGCCGGCCTCCGGCCGCATCCTGTCCGGTGGTGTGGACGCGCAGGCCCTCTACCCGCCGAAGAAGTTCTTCGGCGCCGCCCGCAACATCGAAAACGGCGGCTCGCTGACCATCATCTCCTCCGCGCTGGTGGAGACCGGCTCCAAGATGGACGAGGTGATTTTCGAGGAGTTCAAGGGCACCGGCAACATGGAACTGCGTCTGAGCCGCGAGCTGGCCGACAAGCGCCTGTTCCCGGCCATCGACGTGAACGCCTCCGGCACCCGCCGCGAAGAGCTCATCACCTCGCCGCAGGAACTGCCGATTATCTATCGTCTGCGCCGTCTGCTCGGCGGCATGGAGCCCGAGCAGGCATACCAGACGCTGGTGCCGCGCCTGAAGAAGACCGCGACGAACCGCGATTTCCTCGCCGCCATTATCCAGCAGAGCAACAGCAACCCGGTCAACGGCAACTGATCCGGCTGCCGTCTGCCGGGCTCCGGCACGACGGCCTGAACGAGAGGAGCCCCACTTCGGCATTGAAGCGGGGCTCCCGTCTATATCCGGCCTGCTTTCAGGCCATGATCTGCAGATGATGGTATCCGGGCGTATGCGGCCCAGCGCGGGGTTGACGTGACGTTCGGCGAACACGCGCATCCGTCGCACGCCCTCGCGCAGCTCACGCCCGTCCCCGGCGTAGGAAAGCCTCACGAATCCGGCCCCCTCACTGCCGAAGGCCGTTCCCGGCACCACGGCGACGTGCTCCTCGTCCAGCAGCATACGGCTGAACCTGTCGCAATCCATGCCGCAGGCTCGCACGTCCACGAACGCGTAGAACGCGCCCTGCGGCTCGATCAGGCGCAGCGCGGTGCAGCCGTCGAGCTCGTCCAGCACGATCTGCCGCTTGGCGCAGTATTCCTCGCGCATGGCCGTGACATGCTCCTGCGGGCCGGTCAACGCGGCCACGGCGGCATATTGCGCCGTCGAGTTGACCGATGAGTGCATCAGCTCGGCGAGCTTGCTGGTCTGTTCAATCAGCGGCTCGGGGCCGAGCAGGTAGCCGATACGCCAGCCGGTCATGGCGAAGGTCTTGGACAGGCTTTCGACGACGACCGTGCGCTCGTGCATGCCGTCGATGGCGGCGATGGAGGGCGCGATTGACGCGGAGCCGTCGAAGACGAACGGGTGATACACCTCGTCGGAGATCACCCAGATGTCATGCCGGATGCAGACGTCGGCGATGCGCTCCAGCTCGGATAGCGGCGTGACGGCTCCGGACGGGTTGCCGGGGGAGTTGAGAAGAACGGCCTTCGTGCGCGGCGTGATTGCTGCTTCGATATCGTCGGCGTTCAGCCGCATCTGGTGTTCCGGTTTGAGCGCGACGGGCACCGGCACTCCGCCGCACATCAGGGCCTCCGCATCGTACGAGGTGAAGTACGGCGACGGAAGGATCACTTCGTCGCCGGCGTCAAGCAGCGCCTTCATCGCCAGGAACAGACCGATGGTCGCGCCGTCGACCGCCTGTATCTCGGTGTCGACGTCGTAGCGCAGCCCCTTCACCTTTTCGGAGTATGCCGCCACGGCCTCGCGGAACGGCTCGATGCCGAGCACGTTCGTGTATGTGGTGTGTCCTTCGCGGATCGATCGGCATGCGGCTTCCACGATATGCGGCGCCGCGGTGGCGCTGGGTTCGCCCACGCACAGCGAGATTGCGTCAGGCACGTGCTCGACCCGGTCGAATACGTCCCGGATGCCGGAACGGGGGACGCTGAGCGAGTGCTGCGAAAGTGCGGGCATGGACATGGTGTCACCTTTCAATCATGAACAAGAATATAAAATATACAGTAGTACATTGAAAAACAGTAATTATTACTATATAATTCGTAAATAACAGTAAGAAATCAATGGAGTAATACTGGATTGACATCGCGATAAGCTGTCATCAGACAAGTTCGCGCCGGAACCGCTCCACATGCAGGTTGCGGCGAACCGTATGACCCGGGAGGACGTGATGGCACAGGCGAATACGCGCAATGACGAGGAACCGGACGCGGCATCGCGCAAGGTGGAGATCAGGCCGGAGGGCTCCGCCATGCTCGACGCCACGGACGAGTCCATCCTCGATGCGTTGGAGGAGGACGGGCGGGCCACGCTGGCTCAGCTGTCCCGGCTGTCCGGCCTGTCGGTGTCCGCGGTGCAGTCCCGCGTGCAGAAGCTGGAGAAGCGAGGAATCATCAAGGGGTATCGCGCGGTGCTCGACTATGAGCTGCGCGGTCTGCCGATCAGCGCGTTCGTGTCCGTCACGCCGCTGGACTACTCGCAGGAGGCCGATATCCCCGGCAAGCTGCATGAGCTGGAAGGCGTGGTGTCCTGCTACTCCATAGCCGGCGCGCCCAGCTTCATGCTGGTGGTTCGCGTGTCGTCACCCAGCAAACTGGAGGAGCTGCTGAACCGCATCCATCGGACGGTGCCGGTCAGCACCGAAAGCACGGTGATCCTGCAGACGTATTTCTGACGGATGCCATTCGCCGTAGGCGTTAGACATCCCGGCCGGCATTGACCATATCGTTCCATCGTTGAGGAATAGCCGACAGTCCGGGTTCGGCCCACGCGCTATGGTAGGCAGTATGAGTGAACCCGAGAACAGCGATTGGGCGAAGCCGTCATCCCGCGAGGTGGGAGGCGGCGGATCCGAAACCGTCATCGACGCCGACACCGCACGGCATGATCCGCAGACCGCGGTCACCGTGGCCAAGATCAAGGCGCTCAGGCAGTCCATCGACAATGTGGACACGGCCATCGTCTCCTTGCTCGCGGAGCGGTTCAAGTACACGTCCCAGGTGGGCGTACTCAAGGCGCGGGCCGGATTCGCGCCGGCGGATTACAAGCGCGAGGACTACCAGATCGAACGGCTGCACCGCATCGCCATCGACGCCGGACTCGATCCCGACATCGCGGAAATGTACCGGGAATTCGTGGTGGCCGAGGCCAAGAAGCGGCATCAGCGCATCGCCGACGCGGGAGGGGATCCCGGCGTGCTCGACGTGTTCGCCTGATCGGCGGAGATTTGCCGCTCTGCCCGCATCGTCGGTGGCGTGCATATGCATGCCTGTATTCGGCATGCGGGCCGCGTGATGATGAATGAAAGGGGGAGCGACGATGGCGCATATGACCGGGGTGATGACGCGAAGCCTGGCGGCTGCCGCCACGCTGGCCCTGACTCTGGCCCCTTCAGCGGGCGGGCCGGTCACGGCCGGTGCCAATCCGGCTGAAGGAGATGCCGGGTATTCCAAGACGCAGAATGTCATGTCTCTCGCCAACTCGGACGGGGTTCCGGGACGCCTGTACGTCACCAACCAGTTCACGGTCTCCCGCGGCGGCGACATCGTCGACTACGTGGCCGGCAACAGCGGTGACGGTTCCATGCTCGCGGCGGAATACAAGGCTGTGGAAACCGGCAAGACCACACAGGAGCGGGTGAAGGCCGGGCAACGCGTGTTGCCGTGGTCGGTCAGCATCGCCTACGGCCTGAACGGCCCGCAGGTGAAGCCGTCCCAGATCGCCGGTGCCAGCGGACTGGTCGATATCCGTATCACCGTGGAGCCCAATGCGGCCGTGTCCAACGGCTACGCGGAGAACAGCATTCCCGTGGTGGCGTTCACCGTACCGTCTTCCGTCTCCGACGATATCACCGTCGGAGACGGCATGACGCTGACGACGCAAGGATCCGACATGCTTGTCAGCGGCGTCGGGGAGCCCGGCAAACGCACGGTGTTCGACTGCTATATGAACGCGAAGAACTTCTCGATGAGCCAACTGGCGTTCGTGACCGTGCAGGCCGATGACACGGCGTCGTTCGTCGACGAGGTCACGGCTGTCTCCGACCGTGCTGACGCACTGGTCAACACGCTGGTCGTCACCGGTTCCGCGTCGGACCGCAAACTAATCGAACAGCTGACCGCCATGCGCGATCGCGAGCAGAAGCTCGGCGAGAAGGCGATCAAGGAGAAAACCGCAGCGCACAAGGCTGCGTTCTCGTCGTATATGGCGCATTACGTGGGGTCGTACACGACCCATCTGTCCGGCAGCATCGGCTCATCCACGCAGATGCAGGCGCTGATCGGCACAGCCGGCGAACTGACCGGCGACACCCCGATGGCGCAGGCGGTCACCGACCTCGCCAACGCGGTCAACGCGGTCAGTGCCGCGCATGAGCACGACGGCGCAGTACATGCCATAGACGACCTGATTCAGCGCATCCGTCAGCGCGGCACGTCGGGACTCGCCGATGAGATCAGCCAGACCATGGCCCAGGAGTCCACCGAGGGCGCAACGGCGTACAAGGCCGGGCAGAGCCAGCTGTCCAACGCGATGATCCCCTATTCGATGGCCTACACCGACGTGTACACCAAGCATCTGAGCGAGCTGACCGGAGGCACGTCGGCGGGAGCCGCGCGGTATCAGCAACAGGCGATTGACGCCGCCAACGAGGAGTTCTCCACCAGCGCCGACCTTCAGGACGACAATCAGAAAGTGCAGTCGGCGATGGACGCCTTGGCGGCGGCATCCGAACATACGGGCGCGGCGAACGCATTGCAGCAGATCAGCATACAGTTCGCCGGCGCACTGACCAGCACCGCCTCCACCGGCGATGCGCAAGGCGGCGATGCGGCTGCGGACCGGGTGCGTTACGGCTGGGCCGGTTCCGACACGACGTCGATGGCGGCGAAGGCCGAGCGCAAGCGGCTGGCCGCCGTCAGCAAGCAGGAGCGTGAGGAGGCCGAGCGCAAGGCGCAGGCGTTGGCCAGTGGCAAGACCGATGACGACTCGCAGTCAGGCATGAGTATCGGCGATGTGATGGGCAATGCCAGCGGCCTGGGCATGCTCGGCGGCGCCGTCAAGAGCGACGGCAAGGGCGGCAACAAGGATAGCGGCGACGGCAAGGATGGAAACGCCAGCGGCAGCGGCTCGTCTTCGGCGACGGGCACGGCATCCGGTTCGAAGTCGGCGTCGGTTCCGAAGTTCTCGCCAGTATACGGCATCGCCGGCATGAACCCCAGATCGCCGTTGCAGAGCACGTCGTCTGAGCTCATCGACGAGACAGTGGCGATTGGTGACGTCTCCGACATGCTGGTTCAGGCCGCGCAATCGTTGGCCGGCAGCGGCGGCGGCAGCGCGGCCGTTGACGGCAAACCGGTCGCGCGTCTCGCTGCCGCGTTGAGACGGTTGTCGTGCGACGGTGCCAACGCATACTCCGACCACTGCATCGCCGACGGGCGGCACAGTTACGACGTGCTATCCGACTGGAACCGGCATACCGAGGATCTGCGTCTGCTGATCATCATGCCAGCCGTGTGACGGGTGCGCGGCATACGGCGCACGGCCGGCATGCCGCCGTCACGATGCCGTGGATGCAAAACGGCCCCCTCGTGGATCCGAGGGGGCCGTTTCCGTTCGTGAGAAGCAGGTTACTTCTTGGCCTTCTTCGCCGGCGGCTCACCGAGCTCGCTGGCATCGATGACGACGGTATCGTCGCCCTCGCCTTCGGCCGCGGCCTCCTCGGCGTGCTTTTCGGCGAGATCGAACTTGCCGATCACGCGGCCGGCCTGCGCCACGTCGTCCAGAGCGGACTTGATGGCGTCGATGCCGTCCTTGACGGCGGCCAGCGTCACCGACAGGATCGGGGTCTTCATCGAGACCTTGGCCTCGGACTTGATCTTGCGCAGCTGCTCGACGGCCTTGCCGGCCCAAGCCAGCGTCTCCGGGGAGGCACCGGTGGCTGCTGCGGCATAGATGTCGGCCTTCGGCCAGGCGGCGCGGTGCACGGACCCCTCGCCGGTGTGCATCCAGCTCCACACCTCTTCGGTGGCGAACGGCAGGTACGGGGCCAGCAGGCGCGCGAAGGCGTCCAGGCCTAGGCCCAGCGTCGTGCGCGCGGACTTCACGGCCGCGTCGCTCGGCACCTTGCCGTGCGCGTCGGCAGTGCCGTACGCGCGGTTCTTGACCAGTTCGATGTAGTCGTCGCAGAACTGCCAGAAGAAGCTCTCGATGACTTCCAGCGCCTTGGAATGCTCGTAGGCGTTCAGCGCGTCGGTGGCCTGGCGGATCACCAGCGCCAGCTTCGCCATCACGGCGCGGTCGAGCGGCTCGGTCACGTCGACCGGGTTCCAGACGGCGTCGGCCGTCTCGCCCACATGATGGTTCTCGTCCTCGCGACCGATGGCCAGCGCGAACTTCGAGGCGTTGAGCAGCTTGATCGCAAGACGGCGGCCGATCTTCATCTGGCCTTCGTCATACGTGGCGTCGAGGCCGAGACGGGCCGCGGCGGCCCAGTAGCGCACCGCGTCGGCGCCGAACTGCTCGATCGGCTTGTTCGGCACGACGACGTTGCCCTTGGACTTCGACATCTTCTTGTGGTCGGGGTCCAGAATCCAGCCGGACAGCGTGGCATGGGCCCACGGCAGGCACTTGTTCTCCAGATGGGCGCGATCCACGGTCGAGAACAGCCAGGTGCGGATGATGTCCTGACCCTGCGGACGCAGATCCATCGGGAACGTGGCCTTGAACAGCGCCTTGGAAGCCTCGTCCGGCTCCTCCCAGCGGGTCACGATCTGCGGGGTGAGCGAGGACGTCGCCCACGTGTCCATGATGTCCGGCTCGGCGGTGAAGCCGCCGGGCACATCGCGCTGGGATTCGTCGTAGCCTTCCGGCACGTCATTGGTCGGGTCGATCGGCAGACGGTCCTCGCTCGGAGTGATCGGATGATCGTAATCCGGCTCGCCGGAAGCCTTGACCGGGTACCACAGCGGGAACGGCACGCCGAAGAAGCGCTGGCGGGAGATCAGCCAGTCGCCGTTGAGGCCATGCACCCAGTTCTCGTAGCGCACGCGCATGAAATCGGGGTGGAAGTTGAGCTCCTTGCCGCGCTCGATCAGCTCGGCGTTCAGTTTGGCGTCGGTGCCGCCGTTCTTCAGGTACCACTGACGGGAGGTGACGATCTCCAGCGGCTTGTCGCCCTTCTCGTAGAAGTTTGTCATACGCTTGGTCGGGGTCGGCTCGCCGTCCAGGTCGCCGGCCTCGCGCAGCGCGTCGACGATGATCTTGCGGGCGGAGAACGTGGTCTTGCCGGCGGTCGCGGCGAACATCTCACGGCCGGCCGGGTCGGTGATCCAATCCGGGGTGTCCATGACGATGCGGCCGTTGCGCTGGATGATCGGGCGGGTCGGCAGCTTCAGGTCGCGCCACCATTCGACATCGGTCACGTCACCGAAGGTGCAGCACATCGCGATGCCGGCGCCCTTGTCCATCTCGGCGGCCGGGTGCGCGAGAATCGGCACCTTGACCTTGAACAGCGGGGAGTACACGGACTGGCCGAAATACTGCTTGTAACGCTCGTCGTTCGGGTTCGCGATCAGCGAGGTGCAGGCCGCGAGCAGCTCGGGACGGGTGGTCTCGATGTAGATCGGCGTGCCGTCCTCGAAACGGAAGGCGACCTTGTGGTAGAAGCCGGGGGTATTCGCGGCTTTCCAGCTCGGCCTGGGCCACGGCGGTCTGGAACGTCACGTCCCACAGGCCGGGCGCGTCCTGCTGATACGCCTCGCCGCGCGCGAGGTTGCGCAGGAACGCCTTCTGCGCCACGCGCTGCGGGTGCTCGCCGATGGTGTGGTAGGTCTGCGACCAGTCGATCGACAGGCCGAGGGAACGCCATAGCGCCTCGAACTGCTTCTCGTCCTGGGCGGTGAGCTTCTCGCACAGCTCGATGAAGTTCTTGCGCGAGACCGGCACCTGATCCTTGGCGTCGATCTTCTTGCCGTCGGTGCCCTCGAACGGCGGCTTGAAATCAGGATCGTACTTGAGTGACGTGTCCACGCGCACGCCGTAGTAGTTCTGCACGCGGCGCTCGGTGGGCAGGCCGTTGTCGTCCCAGCCCATCGGGTAGAACACGTCATAGCCTTGCATGCGCTTGAATCGCGCGATCACGTCGGTGTGCGTGTAGCTGAACACGTGGCCGACATGCAGATGGCCGGATACGGTGGGCGGCGGGGTGTCGATGGAATAGACGGCCTTGCGGTCGCGGGTTCCCTGGAACTTGTAGACTCCGTCCTCGTCCCATTCGCCGCGCCACTTGTCTTCGAGCCCGTCGACGCCGACCTTGTCGGGCAACGGGGTGAGGTGTGCCTTGATGATGCTGTTATCCTGCTCTTCGGTCATAAGCGACAGTCTAGAAAGCAATCGTGACAACAGCCGCGCGGCTGCGTCCGCCGGCGGGCGGGTCCGGGCGCATACCCCCGAATCAGTCCGTGGTGGTCATATCGGCGAGCGGCAGCTGCGTGTAGGTCATGTTGACGGGCACTCCGGTGATGTTGCTGCGGTACGCGCTGATCGGCTTGCGCGTGCAGATCCAGTCCACCGGCGAATCGTCGTCGAGCGTGCCGATGAACGACTGGAAGTTCTTCGCGTAGTCGTCGCTGCTGAAGGATTTCAGCGCCTTGCTCCACGCGCTCTGCGAGTCGGTGCTGACGAAGCCGATGTACGAGTTGCTGTTCATCAGGAGGTCCAGATCGTCCTCGCCGTCGGTCTCGTAGATCGTGAAGTCGTATTGGTGGTCCTGCGTCACGGTCTTGCTCCATGTGGCATCGTCGACCATCGACACGGACACGTCCGAATACGCGGGTTCGGCGTACATCGTCTGCTTGACCTGTTCGCCGATCTGGGAGCCGTATTCCTTCGGATAGACGAAGGTCAGCGGTCGTCTGGAGACGCGGAAACGGAAGTATTTGATCAGGTCGTTGCCCTTGCCGATGTCGTGGCCGAACGTCTCATCCGTCTTCTGATATCCGTCGTCGAGCGGTGACAGCGGCCCGGTCATGACCGTGCCGCCGCCCAGCGCCTCGGTCATCGCGTTCTTGTCGATGAGGTAGCGCACTGCCTGCCGGAACCGCTTGTCGGAAA
>ENA-OQCW01000773-OQCW01000773.1-human-gut-metagenome-genome-assembly--contig:-NODE-773-length-15715-cov-3.603990_pt1 | contig 15715 bp, 16 predicted proteins | sample MGYA00242767_ERZ504593 | MGnify/ENA primary metagenome ERZ504593 (study PRJEB26092, sample SAMD00036307) | human gut metagenome | host: Homo sapiens | study: EMG produced TPA metagenomics assembly of... | reverse complement strand
TGCTTCACTTTATAAAGCATTTCCACCATCAGAAGCAAGAAGGATCATAAAACGACTGGAAATCCACTATACGCCTAAACATGGAAGTTGGCTTGACATGGCAGAAATTGAGCTTAATGTAATGACATGATAGTTATTTGTAGTTCCATATCTATGCTGCAATGTAATCTGTGCCTGCTGGGCAGGTGTCAGTTCCAGATAAGCTTTACCCTGCAGATAATCCAGCGTATAAATGGTTTCAAATACTTCTTTATAATAACTCTTGAACTCTTCCTGAGAATTAATTCTGTCCGGAGTCAGGTTCGTAACCATGGAACTGTCTCTTGAATAAGTTTTCATAAAGTTCATGTTGTAATCAACATTTGCCTGATTAGCAAATCCATTGGAATAGTCCTCTCCATTACGTCCCGGACGTTTTCCTTTATTTTCCATCCAAATCCACATATCTGTGACATGGCCCATTTCATGATTTAAGACAGTTAAGTCACCTATAAAATTAGAGCTATTATAGTAAATATAATCATGATTTGGATTTCCGAAAATAACGGCTACCGCACCATTGTTACTCTGCCAGAGAGTCTGTAACGGTCTGTAGAATTCCTTAAACACATCCTGATTGTGATTCTTTTTCGCAGAGGAATCCACAATTAAAAACTTACTGTTATTAATTGAATCTGCACCATTTGAAGCAACCTGTGCAAAATTATCATAACTTGTCTTAAAATCATTAACCTGACTGATAATCTGCTGTTTTTTCTGTTGTCTCCATTCTTCTGTATTCTGGTATCCACCATAAATCTCCAGATTACCATACACCAAAGATGATGGGAAAGAAGCCAGATACAGGTTCTTTGAAGTCTTGTAAGATAATACAGGAAGTATCAATTCATTATTTTTTTGTACTGTATTATTCTTTAATATTCTCCATAATCTGGAATTAATCTTTGGATTATTTGCTCTGGCTTCTACAATGATGCCACCCTGGAAGTTATCAATAATCCAATCATTTACATCTGAATAACCGGCATAAGCAGTCATAAAGTATTCTACAAAAGAAGCAATATTGTTAATTCCTGTATATGCGGAAATTCGATTTATGTAGAAGGAAGGTGTACTATTTCCCTGACGTCCTACACTGCTGCTTATTTTTACAATTTCCGTAGGAAGATTTCGTACAGTTCTGCTTGTTTTTAATATGGAATTATCAAAAATAACTACATCTCTGAGATTAATACCGCCAATCTGGAAATCATACCAGCGATCTACATAGTTATATGCATACAGGAAATCTTTCAGATATTCATTTGTAATAAAGGCATCCGTCACGATTTTTTCAGCTGCTGCACTATTACTATTTATTGGATACTGTGGATTGGTCGCTGCCATAGAAACCAATACCTGTTCCATTTCTTGTTTTACTACTTCATCATAGTTTCTTCGGTATACATTTAAAACCGAATCGCTGTCTCTTTGGGAAACTCTTGTTTCAATATCTCTATCAAATGTATATGTGCCTGCTGTCTCCAATAATTTCTGGAACTGAGGCGTTTCTGTATTTACCACATAATTTCTGAAATTAAAGTGTACCGGTATCTGAGATACTTTATATGAAGCAATATTTTCCCTTGTATCAATATAAGAAATATTGTAAATCAATGGTGTTGTATTATCAGTAAACTGAATTCTCAGTTTTTTCACTGTTTTCACTGTTTTATCAGATAACGCTACAATACGATTTCCCTGTGCATCCATAGGATATACAGCAAGTACCGGAGCTTTATTCAATGGATGAGATATATCAACCTGATTTCCATCTTTAACAATCTGCTCGCGATGATAAAATGGCATAAACAGTCTGAGATTTTCATAAATCTGCTTACGCTTTGGATCATAACCGGAGATATTTTCCAAACTATCAAAAGCTGCTGCTTCCTCTATTGTTCTTGCTTCAATTGCACGGATAATTTCTTCCGGTTTTTCCGGTTCTGCCTGTGGATCTTCTAATACATCGCTTTGTACTGCTGCCTCCAGATATACAACTTCTTCGGAGGACGGCTTGTCTTCCAGACCATACACATCTCCTTCTGCCAAAAGACGTGGTCTCTTACCACCTGCTACATCCTCTAAATACCAGATTTTTTCATCCCATGAAAGTGTTGTTAAATAAAAATCTTTGCTGATAATCTGGTCTGCGGATGCTTTGTCTATTTTTCCGTTTAATTTAGAAGTTGTTACATCATCCTGAGATGAAGCTAAATCTGCGTATTCATAATTTCCTGTATAAGTATCTAACCCTGTTTCGGCAGTAAGGTTTCCTGCAAAAGAATATGCTGCCGGCCCAAAGGAAATATTTTTCTCCACCTTTGTCGGAGCCTCTTGCCCTACGCCACTTTCGCCAATGAAATTTCCTACATTATTTACAGCTGTTAGCGCTTCTTCTTTTTCTACAACACTCCAAGAAAGCTCACCAAAGTTTTTGATTAACTGAGATTTTTTCACAACTGCTGCAAATCCACCCTGTGGGGCATTGGTTGTTCCAAATCCATTTTGGTTGGCAATTCTTTTCGCATAAGAGTTGCTGACAACAGAATTTTCCAGAATTTCTGCTGCAAATCCACCTGCTTTTTGTCCATTTACTGTTGCATTGACAGAGCATTCATCCACGGTTGTGTTTTTCAGTACAGCTACCATACCTGCTACAGAGCTTCGACCGGCAACTGTCATATCTCTTACATAGACATTTTTAATTGTCGTTCCTGCCTCTGCTGTTTTTGCTAAAGCCGCAACCTGATCTGTACTCTTTTGCTCAATCTTTCCCTGTGTGAGCTTTAGATTTTCTACAGTTGCACCATTTAATTTTTCAAATAACGGAGCCTTCTGTCCGATAATCTGATGACCATTTCCTTTTAACATTCCTTTAAACGTACCGGAAATAATCACATTATTACTTGTTGTTACTTCCGATACATCAATATCTGTTGTTAAAGAGTAAACGCCTGAAAGATCCTTTTTGATATTCTGAAGATCTTCTACAGATGAAATTTCTTTCATCTCCAGCATGGTTGTCATGTTGGAGTCACCATTTTTTAGAACAGGAGTTTTTCCTTCTTTCAGCGGAGCAAAGTCCCAAACATCTTCGTCCCAACCCATTTTTGTATAAAACTCTTTTTCCAAAAGTTCATCTACAGAAACTTCTGCTACCTTAGTAAACTGAGATGCTCTACTGGTTTCTTTTTTTAGTTTACTTTCTTTTAAAGCATAAAGTTCAGAAATACCTTGAACATTATATTTATCTGCCGTAGAAGCCCCATCAAATTTATAACCAGATGTGCCATTGCTATAAGAAATATTATTTTTTAATATTCCCGTAGCATCAGATTCTCCTATATTTCCAATAAATCCTCCTGGCTCCATTCCATTTCCTGTACCGCTTACTTCTAAAGTAACAGCTGCATAACAATTTGTCACAGAAAAATTTGTCTTACAGTTATGCCAGCCAATCAATCCACCAATTGCACCATTTGTCTTATTTCCGCTGATGCTTCCCACTGCATAGGAATTCTCTATAATATTCGGTCCACTTTGCTGATTGGACATTTGTCCAATTAAACCACCAGTAGTATTGAATGAGCCTGTAATTTCCAGATTAGTAGAACACTGACTTACTTTTGCATAGTCCATACGTCCTACTAGTCCTCCAAGAAGCTCTCTACTGTTATTACTTTTAAGACTTCCATTGACATGAATTCCTTCGATTACTGCATTATTTTCTGCTTTATTTGCCAGAGTTCCGCCCCCTGCACTTCCATAATTATTAGTTTTTGTAATCGAAACATTCTCCAATTTCATATTCTTTACTGTACCGCCTGATACTGTACCAAATAAAGTAGTAGTGAGACCTTTAATCTTATATCCTTTTCCGTCAAAAGTACCGCTAAAATTCGGAATCAAGCAATCTTCTTCCTGTACTGCACTGGCATCAATATCGTGTTCTAAAGTATAGCTTCCAGCTGGATTTTCTTTAATCTTGTCGATTAAAGACTGCATAGTAATATACTTTGTAGAAGCTTCACCCTCTGAAGCTGTTCCAAATTCAACGATTGCTCCCTGTTTTGTCTGATTAGCTTCTTCCGTAACATAATTATCCAGTTTCAGTTTAAAACTCACCCGGTTATTCTCTGATACAATTACTTCAGAAATCTCGGCAAACAGCTCCGGCTGGTCTTCCGTTTCTACTTTTACCAGGTATTCCTCTGGTTTAAAACCATCCACTTTAAAACGAGATACTTCTTCCACCTCAGCATCAGCTTCAGATTTATGATATAAAGTCACCCCTGAAACTTTTCCCAACTGGAAAGGAATTTTTTTATCCTCTTCCGGTATGCCTTCTGGATTATCCACCGGATTCAAAATATTCTCACGAAGCCACTGTTTATTTTCTTCTGTCTCCACATTTCCATCTACTGCATCCTGTGCAATCTGATATACCTGACGGTCAATAGCAGCATCACTGTACAAAATCTCTGTTTCTTTTTTTGAAGTTCCATCCTCCTGGTCAACTGTTCTCGTAATTTCCACATAAGCTCTTGCTGCATAATCATTTTTATATCTTTCTTTTGCAAGATTTGCCAAAACAGCAGTAAAGTAAATTCGGTCATCCTTTTCTGCAAATTTCTTCACTGCCGGAACCTTGGCAGCTTTATATACAGAACCATTATAAAGATATTTTCCATCAATCTTCAGTTCCTGATCACCTAAATATGATTTAGGCAGCAAAACAATACCATATTGTACTATTGCACCTGTATTTTCTAATTCCTGAATATAGGATTTCTTGATACATCCTATCATTCGTAATCCCATAGGAGTAATGGTACGAATCTGTCCTCCCACCATTTGTATATTTGCATCTGTAATTTCAGGTGTAGACGCTTTTACTGGAACAATATATTGCCCTAAAAACAAAATTGCCAGTAAAATCATCCATATACCTAGTCTCTTTTTCCTTTGTTTCATCCCTTACTAAATCCTTCCTTAATATATACCTGTAATCCATCCTGGTTCATTTACCTGTGGCAAAGCAGGCTTAGACGGTTGTTCATCTGGTGTTGATGGTTGTTCGTCTGGATTAGACGGCTGTTCATCTGGTGTTGATGGTTGTTCGTCTGGATTAGATGGCTGCTCATCTGGTTTCAATGGCTGTTCATCTGGTGTTGACAGCTCTCCATTCGGCTTTGATGGCTGTTCATCTAAGTTAGATGACTGCTCATCTGGCTTAGATGTCGGCTTTGATGGCTTCTTTTCTGGTTTCGATGACTGCCCATTTTGTCCTGATGACTGACTACTGGAACTTGAAGCTTCGGATTGTTTTGATGCTTCTTTTTTTATTTCCTGTTTTTCTTTCCAGGTTGCTTTCTCTCCCTCAAAAAGATTTTCTGCATCTACAACATTGTCCTTGGAGTTCAGATTTTCGATTTCTGCTACTTCATCAGATACCACCTGAGTTTCCCTTTCCTTATCCTGTACCTTCTTATTATCGCCATTCCATGTAAATATCCCCACACCTGCAATCACACATACCGTAATTCCTACAGCAACACAACCGATAATTTTCTTTTTCTGCCTTCTCATATATCTCCTTCCTCTGTACATAAATATAACTGGAGAGTTGTTGAATTAATCTAGCAAGACTCCAGTTATTACTTATGTCCTAATACTATTTTAATGTTAATATACTTGTTTTTTCTTCTTAATGCAAGCTTTTTTTACCAAAAACAGAAAAATTGTACTAATTTACTACAGATTTTAAGGAATACTCTTTTCAGGGGCTATTTTATAACTTTAATGCTTTCAATAATTGGCTGATTTTCAGGTAATACTGTACCATTGTCGTCAATGACTTTTGCTTCACTGCAAATTTCATCTACAATTTCTAATCCGTCTGTTACATGTCCGAAGGCAGCATATTGTCCATCTAAAAAAGTACTATCTTCATCTACAATAAAAAATTGAGAACTGGCGCTATCTGGAGCTTGGGAACGAGCCATGGACAGGGTTCCTTTTTTATGTGAAATGGTATTATTAACACCATTTTGAGAAAATTCACCTTTAATCGTTTCTTCTGAACCCCCTGTGCCATTTCCCAGAGGATCTCCACCCTGCATCATAAAACCATCCATAATACGGTGAAAAGTCAATCCATCATAAAAGCCTTCTTCTGCCAGAGAAATAAAATTTTCTACCGTAATCGGGGCCTGTTCCGGATTTAATTCTGCTTTAATAGTTCCATAATCTTTAATATTAATCTCTACTTTAGGATTATCGTTATTATCTTTTTCACCGCATCCGGCTAATACAAGTCCCAGTACACTGGCTGCTGCAATCATTCGAGTCCATTTTTTCATGAATTTATAATCTCCTTTAAGCTTTTATTGCCCATCTCATCTTTGTGGAACGAGAACGGCTGTTTCTTGCACATTCCTCTGCAGAAGGTCTGATAACATCTTTTGAAATTTCACTGTAAACACCTTCCCTGTAAAAACGCTGGAATGCTTTTTTTACTAGACGATCCTCTCCGGAATGGAAAGTCAAAATAGCAACACGAGCTCCCTTATTTAAAACCGTAGGAAGTTTTTCCATAAATGCTTCTAATACTTCAAATTCACTGTTTACATCGATACGCAAAGCCTGAAATGTTCTGGCACAGGATTTCTTCACCATCTCTTTGCGTTCTTTTTCCGGAACACGCACTAAAGCTTTTTCAACTGCTTTTTGAAGCTGTGTGGTAGTCGTTATCTCATTTCCTCTTCTGATTTCAGAAATAATCGTATTGGAAATTTCTTTTGCATAAGGCTCATCTGCATTTTCAATGAGCATTCCTTCCAACTCCGGCTGAGAAATATCTTTCAAGCGTTCTGCTGCTGAAATTCCCTTTTCAGGATTTAAACGCAAATCTAAAGGTCCTTCAAATTTGTAAGTAAATCCGCGTTCAGGATTATCAATTTGCATGGAAGAAACACCTAAATCTGCCAGAACAAAATCAAAACCGCCGGCCTCTTCTTTTAATTGGTCTACATCAGCAAAATTCATCTGTTTAATTGTGAGAATATCTTCTCCGTATCCCATTTTTTCCAAACGTGCTTTCGTCTTTTTATCTCGATAGGATCTACATCCAAAGCATATAAGTGCCCTTTTCCTTCTAAGCAGCTTAGCATCTTTGAAGAATGTCCGCCATATCCTAATGTTGCATCAAGCCCTGTCTGCCCCGGCTGAATTTGCAGAAAATCTAAAATTTTCCTGTACGCAGATAGAAATATGCATACCAGCAGGTGTTCCGCCTTTTTGGATACCTTTTCAATGGTATCTGCATACTTTTCCGGCTGTAACTCTTTATATTTTTCTTTATAGCTTCTGGGATGTGTTCCTTTATAGCGTACTCGTCTTTTATGCTGTTGTTCTTGATTTTCCATTTTTTACTCCTATCTTGAAAGATTTACTTCTTTTAATTTCATGATTTTAAAAATTTCTTCTTCACGCACCACATTAAAATCGTGCTGAATCATCAATTTCATTATACTGGCTGCAATAGAAAAATCAATGAGTTTCTGTGGAGAAAATTCCTTTACCAAAGCGTGTAAAAGTCCTGCGGCAAAAGCATCTCCTGCACCTACTGCCTCTAAACTGTGTACTGTGTGAATCGAGCTTTCATAAAATTTTCCATCACACAGATAAATTCCCATCCATTGTCCGTCTTCTACTGTATGAATGTTTCTTAAAACACTGGCAACTGCTTTACAATTAGGATACTGTTTTGTGATTTCTAACATCCCCCGCTTATAGTCATCAATCTGATCGATACCATGAGATAAATCTCCGTCAAAAGCATGAATGCCAAGACTTGACTCAAAGTCTTCATCATTTGCAATACACAAATCTACATAATTCATTAATTTCTTCATAACACTCTGTGCTTTTTCTGTACTCCACATTTTTCCGCGGTAGTTCAAATCACAGACCACCTGAATGTTATGTTCTTTACAGTATTTAAGAGCTTCTGTTAAAGCAATCTCAATGTTGTCGCTAATTGCCGGTGTGACACCGGAAAAGTAAAAAATGTCTACATCTTGAAGAATATTTTCCCAGCAAAATTCTTCTGGTTTTGCTAAAGATATTGCACTGTATTCTCTATCATAAACAACATTTGTCTGACGAATATTACTTCCTTTTTCAAAGTAATAGATACCCAGACGTTTTCCGCCTTTCAAAACAAGGTCTGTATTTACACCATAACCACGAATTTCTTTTAAGGCTGCCATGCCTACAGGGTTATCCGGTACTTTTGTAAGAAAAGAGACATTATCCTCCAGCATTGCCAGAGATACTGCAACATTGGCTTCTGCGCCTCCATAGCTCGCCTCAAAATTTTGTGATTGAATAATCCGTAAATGTTCCGGCGTTTTTAAACGGAGCATAATTTCTCCGAAAGTTACTATTTTCATTTCCCTTCACCTCACACTATCCGCTTATTTTAATTTCTCATAAATACATAAATCTTGAATTTTCCCGTTTTTTATCACTGCATTTTTCATCATTTCTTCCAATGCAATTTCTCTCATGACTGTATAATTCTGCTCCATTCTTCTTCAATGTCTGTATCAATCATGTGTTCTACATATTTTCTATGTTCTACTTCATTACGTATATTTTGAACGGCTCGAAATCCAAAATCAATTAGTCCCGGTATGTTCATAGTCAAAAGAAATTTTGCTAAATCAACACCCTTTCCGCTTTTTAAATAGGCATGACCAAGATCCAAAGAAGAAAATGTGGCAGTTGAAATCAATAAAAGACGCGCAACTTCTCTAGTATTTGCAATTGGAAGACTGTCTTTCAAGCTATATCCATAATAAAAATGCTGTTTCATAAACCAATATGTACGAATCAATGCTTCATTTACAAGTACTGGAATTAATTGAGCAGTATAAGCTCTTACATCATACCCATTTTTGTAGAGCCATTCAGCAACATTTGCTATCGTCATATCTTTTCCATTAATTGGAATACTGCCAAATTGCATTTTTTCCAAAGCAGCCCATCCTGGAACGGGTAATCCTGCTCCCCTACCTTTTGAACCAGAACTTCCAGCTATATCTGACATAACATGTCCAAACCAATTTTGCACCGCATTGCCTATAGAACCTATAAGTTTCTTTCCACTCTCTACGCCTATTTGTGACGTTTCAATTTCTTCGCGAATAATTTTTCCAGTTTCTGGAGAAATAAGTGTAATTTTTCCAGTTAACTGATCCATTAAGCCAACAATTAATCCTAAAATACTAGGTTCATGTGCAAAAGACAATAAATGATGATTACTTGGATTTAACCATGGTTTATCACCATCATTTGTAGATAAATCATAGTTAACTTTATGCCGTCTCTCTAAATAGCTAATACTTTGCTTTTTATCCCACGCCTTCATTTTATCGAGCTCTTTTGCCATTCTCGCTTGTATTTCTTTTTTATTATTTGGAGATTTTAAACAAGCTTCCTTTTCCCTTTTTTTCAACTCAAAAGTACGCTCTAATTTGGCATAACACATTACAACCTTATCAAAGCATTGATCAACTTTCTGCTGTAAAATAGACTCACTAGAATTGTTTCCTACAGTTCCAACCAATATAATATCAACCATTCCAGCTATCACACCCGTTGCCGCTGCCATATAGTAATCCATTGTATCAAGGCGACATAACTCAAATTTTTCAACTAATTGGTGGTTAATTTGAATAATTTCTGTTTTAGAAAACATACTATAATAAGGATTCGAGAGGTCTATCCCTTTATTTTTTGCATATTCTCTTATTAAACATAGATTTTTATCCCAGTCATCTGTTGTGTCAAGTACTTCAATTTCCTTAGAATCGAAATGAATTTTTTCTGTTTCTAAAGAACTTTTAGTTTTGCGAATATTATCTTCTAATTCTGGCAGAGAAATAGCGTTTTTAGAATAAGAATTTTTTAAGGAATATAATATATTTTCTTGTAATTTAATTACATCTGAAAATTGTTTATCTATTTTTTCTACAGTATTTATGTTTTCTTCTAATTTTTTTCTGCTGCAAATTTGACGTTCATTTTCTACTGTCAATATTTCAGCGATTTCATTTAAAAGTTTAGAATTTATTTTTTTACTCATTTTGTTGATTTAGTATCCCCTTTAAATTTCCAAATCCCTTTTTCATAATGGCATTTGTTTTTGCAACAGCCGATTTCGCAGTATCAAAATATCCAATATTTTCAAGTATCTGTTCTAATTTTTCTAAATATTCTTCATCTTGAATATCACCTAAAATGTATTCACCATCTGAATTTTCTTCATAACATGAAAAAACAAATTCATCATAAATCGTTTGATATTGTGTTTTCTTAACTAATTCATTATACTTATTGATGTCTAATTGTTCTGGTAAATGACTTAAGTAAACATTTACACGTGTCTTTTTTTCTTCCTCAAACATAATACGTGAGCCAATATCTAATTCTTGAGCCATTTGTATATAGTTTAAAAGCTGATCATAATTTTCTAAAATTTGGTCTTTTTTCTCAACCAAATCTGCTATTTTTGATGTTGTCCAATTGATATCTTCTATTAAGTAATTTTCAGAATTTTGTAACTCTTTTATTTTTTGCTGAAGCATTGTAGAACGTATTGCATACCGTTCAGACTCTGCTGTTCCTGAAAAATATTTGACACTTTTATAAGCACCATAACCTAAACCACCTATAGCTGCTAAGCCTAAAGCCATTCCACCAGTCGATGCCATAGATATTGTAAATAAACCGCCCCAAATACCTGTAGAAATTCCTCCTGTTACAGTTAAAGCTGCTAATGAAACTCCAGCGGCAGCGCCAACTGCAGATATTTCGGATATTGCTTTTTTATTGTATTATCATCAATCTTTTCTTCTATTATCTTTCTATCTTGAATAAGTCTTCGAACAAAAAATTCAATTTGCGCATCTGACACATTAAACATTCTTTGATATTTTATAAATATTTCATCTTGTTTCCAGTTTTCGGGATCACTTCTTCTAATTGATAAAATATCATTTACAAGAGATTGAAATATGGTATTAATACTTCCACTTGGGATATAATCTTTAATTTCTTCAATTAACTCTGACGTTTGTTTTGTATCATTTCCAATTCTATAATCTCTTAATTTATCAGCTAAATCTTTAGAAATATTTAATCGGCTCATTAAACCAATTAATTCTTTATATTCAAAATTATCAATTATTCCATCATCTTCTCGAAGATAGTTCATTATAATTTTAAGATATAAAGCAATACATTCTTCTTCCATATCTTTTAATTGCAAAAGTTGATTAGTTGTTTCAATATTTTCCACATCATGAATTGTACTATTCAAAATTTCTGAAAACAGTTTTAAAGGAAATTCAAATCCATAGGTGTTTGATGAAAACCTTTCTATATCTCCTGCTTTTTTTTCGATAGTTAATATCCTCTCAATTTTTACTTTATCGTTAGAGTCTCGAATTTCTTTTTCATCGTATTTTATATTTTTCAAAAAAGCGTATTCTATACAAATTGGTGTACCAAAAGGAGGACGAAGAAAAGCTCTGTCACCCATAAAAAGAATTCCCTCTTTTCCTGAATGTAGAATAGTGGTATCTACAAGTCCGACTACTTCCATAGTGTTAACACCTTTTCCTATAACACTTGCAGCATTAACTAGCTTTTTTTTCTGGAATGTCCGGTGCAATAAAAATTTCGGCTTTTTCATAGGAAGCTTTTTAATTTACTTTTTATCATTTCTTCAGAACTTTGATATTTAATTTTTTCATCTGTTTTCTGATATTGTTCCACTTTAAAACCACATTCTGGGCAAAACTTCTCATTTCCCTCAAATTTAAAACCACATTCTGGACAAAATTTCATTACCTTCTCTTCCTTTCACATATATTTTTACATTCATAAAAAAATAGATTTTAGCTTCTTACCTAATCATTACAAATATATTATACAAACTCTTAAAAAAAATACAACTATACGTTGTGTTAAGTATTTCCTACTTATGATATGGTTCTCCTGCCGCAATACGATATCCACGATAAATCTGCTCTAATAAAATCACACGCATTAACTGGTGTGGGAATGTCATCTTAGAAAAACTAAGTGCATAATCAGAACGCTTTAATACTTCTGTTCCTAATCCAATAGAACCCCCGATAATAAAAATAATATGACTCTTTCCCTGAACCCCTAATTGCTGGATTTTTTTCGAGAATTCCACAGAGTCTACCATGGCACCTCCAATTTCCAAGGTGATTACATAAGCGTCTTCTTTTACATATTTTAAAATTCGCTCCCCTTCTTTCTGGCGAATTTGATTTTCCACTACTTCACTGGCTGCATCCGGTGTCTTTTCGTCTGCAACTTCTATGATTTCCAACTTGCAGTATTTACTAAGTCTTTTACTATATTCTGCCACAGCATCTTTTAAATATTTTTCTTTTAATTTTCCTACGGTAATAATCGTAATTTTCATAAACTTCCTTCCTAAATACGAATATAGGCATATCCTTCTTCTTGTTTTTCTATAAGAGTCAGAATACCAAAAGGTACGGTTGTTACCAAAGACAACAATTCTGCATTTGTAATTTCCAATTCTTTCATAGAGTTTTCACATACCAAAAATTTTACACCTTTTCTATACAGCTGTAGGGCTATTGGATGATCTTCTAATGATAATAGTCCTTTTATTGCCTGATTTGCTGCCAAAATCTCTAAAACGCATACTGCGTTTTGATTACAAAGTTTCTCTGCATACAACATTGCCTTTTCTAAACCCTGTACATTTTCTACATGAAAAATTCACTTTTCCCTTTGGCTGAGAAACAGACTCTTTTCCTATAATTTCATACTCTATTTCATCAATAGACAGTGGTATTCCCGTATTACTGGTTACGTTAATACCGCCGTACCAGGTACTTTCCACAGTGAAAATATCTCCCTCCTGATAATCAGAAGACCATTCATTCATTTTCTTTACAATTCTAACTTGATCACCTTTTACTGCTTTCATCTATTTTCTCCTCATTTTTTGTAAACGTTCTTTGTTTTCTTTCGTCACACGATAGGATTCTCGAATTTTTTGAATGGATTTATTATGAGTGAAATCATCTAAAAGATTTTCTTCCAAAATTTTTTCTGTTTTTTTCTGGAAATTTTACATAACATACAGAAATTGCCCATGCTACTGCCATTTTTACATAATATCCATCGTGATGAACCTGCACTAATACATCCAGAACCTGTTCTATATAAGTTTCATTGACAAAAAAATTCCAAAAGGGCATACAACTGCAAAACGCAATTTATATTCTTGTTTACTGGTTAAATATGCCTTAATAAACGGCATCCATTCTTCTGGAAAATCACGCATAAACTTATAAGTAGCACAACTACAATCACAAATTGCCCAATTATTGATATAAGGAATAAAAGTTTCAAGTTCTTGCTTACGCTCCTCTATAGAAAGCTTTGCATAGCCTAAAATCATCCCCCATAGCATCAATTCTTCATAAACCTGTATATCGACATTTTGAATAAACTCTCTATAATTGTCTTTAGCTGCCTTTTTTTGCAATTTCTCTTAGCTTCGGAACTCGCACACCTAGAATATTAGAAATACCGGGGACAAGATGAACTGTGGAACTCTTTATAAGAATCCTCACTGTTTTTATATAATTCATTTCTTATCCATTGCGTAATATTTGACATTCTTTTCTCCATTTATAGAAAAAGGCCCGCATTTCGTACTGGACCTTTTCTGAAATCGGAACAACACAATCATTTCACGATTTTATTTTTCTTTATTTTTAATGAATTCATCAATACCTTTTGCTGCTGCTTTACCTGCACCCATAGCCAAAATAACAGTAGCTGCACCAGTTACAGCATCACCACCGGCATAAACACCTTCTTTAGATGTTTTTCCGTTTTCTTCGTCTGCAATGATACATTTTCTTCTGTTGATGTCAAGACCTACTGTTGTAGAAGAAATCAATGGGTTTGGAGAAGTTCCCAGAGACATAATAACAGTATCTGCTTCCATTTCAAATTCAGAACCATCAATTACTACAGGACGTCTTCTTCCTGATGCATCTGGTTCACCCAGTTCCATACGAACACATTTAACGCCTTTTACCCAACCGTTTTCATCAGCCAGAATTTCTACCGGGTTTGTCAGAAGGTCGAAAATAATACCTTCTTCTTTGCATGATGCACTTCTTCTTTCTTGCAGGAAGTTCTTCTTCACTTCTTCTATATACAACATGTACTTCTGCCCCAAGACGAAGAGCCGTTCTTGCAGCATCCATAGCAACGTTACCGCCACCTACTACTACTACTTTTTTACCTGTTACAATCGGAGTATCGTAGTCTTCACGGAAAGCTTTCATCAGGTTACTTCTTGTTAAGTATTCGTTTGCAGAAAATACACCGTTAGATACTTCACCTGGAATTCCCATAAACATTGGAAGACCTGCACCGGAACCGATAAATACAGCTTCAAAACCTTCGTTTTCCAGTAATTCGTCTACAGTTGTAGATTTACCGATAATAACGTTTGTTTCGATTTTAACGCCTAAAGATTTTACATTTTCTACTTCTTCTTTTACAACTTTATCTTTTGGAAGACGGAATTCAGGAATACCATATACTAATACACCGCCTGCCTGATGTAATGCTTCAAAAATAGTTACATCGTAACCCATTTTTGCTAAATCACCTGCACAGGTAAGTCCTGAAGGGCCGGAACCGATTACTGCTACTTTATGTCCGTTTTTCTCAGCAGGAGCTTCCGGTTTAATGCCGTTTTCTTTTGCCCAGTCTGCAACGAAACGTTCCAGTTTACCGATAGAAACGGCTTCGCCCTTAATTCCTCTGATACATACACCTTCACACTGTGATTCCTGAGGACATACACGTCCGCAGACAGCTGGAAGAGCACTGGACTGACCAATGATTTTGTATGCTTCTTCGAAATTTCCTTCTTTTACTTCATGAATAAATGCAGGAATATTAATGGATACTGGACATCCTTTTATACATTTTGCATTTTTACAGTTTAAGCAACGAGCTGCTTCTTCCATTGCTTCTTCTTTACTATATCCAAGACAAACTTCTTCAAAGTTTGTTGCTCTTACCTGAGGATCCTGTTCTCTTACAGGAACTTTTTCTAATACGTTACCCATTATTCGTCACCTCCGCAGTTTCCACATCCGCCATGATGTGTATCGCCTTCGCGTTCTTTTAATAATGCACGACCTTCTTCTGTCTTATACATCTGCTGTCTTTTCATAGCTAAATCCCAGTCGATTAAATGACCATCAAATTCAGGACCATCTACACACGCAAATTTAACTTCTCCGCCAACAATTACACGACATGCTCCACACATACCTGTTCCATCAACCATGATTGGGTTCATGGATACGATAGTTGGGATATCATATTTCTTTGTTGTAAGGCAACAGAATTTCATCATGATCATAGGACCGATAGCAACACATCTTGTATATGTTTTTCCTTCAGCAACCAAGTCATCAATTACTTTTGTTACCATACCACTGCGTCCGTAAGAACCGTCATCTGTTGTTACATAAAAGGTTTCCTGCTACAGCTTCCA
>ENA-OQCW01000769-OQCW01000769.1-human-gut-metagenome-genome-assembly--contig:-NODE-769-length-15836-cov-2.556114_pt1 | contig 15836 bp, 16 predicted proteins | sample MGYA00242767_ERZ504593 | MGnify/ENA primary metagenome ERZ504593 (study PRJEB26092, sample SAMD00036307) | human gut metagenome | host: Homo sapiens | study: EMG produced TPA metagenomics assembly of... | reverse complement strand
CTGTCTTTTTGTGCTGCATAAATATAAGAGCAAGTTTTTATAAAAGAAAAATCAGGCAAAGATAGTGAATTTTCTACCTCTGCCTGATAGGAATACATCTGCTTAATGTCTTAACTAAATGACATTGGTCCACAGGCAGCACCTTCATTCCCGGAGCTTTGCTGTCACACAGTTGAAGACATGAAGGTTATGGATGCAAGAGATTTGATTTATTTTCGTGTTTCAGAAGAGGACTTAAAGGTTCAGGAAGAAACGATTATTCCGTTTTGGGAGAAACGTTCGATTCGTCATAAAATTCTGGAAAACATGAGTGAGGAATGGAAAGACGCCTATGCCGCAGGTATTTTTACGGAATTTATGGAACAACGTGGTCCGGGACATACGGTTGGCTCTGAGAAGATTTACAAAAAAGGTTTTCAAGATTATAAAAACGATATTATTGAGGCAAGAAATCGTCTTGACTTTTTAAACGACAAAGAAGCATTTGATAAGAAAGCACAGTTAAATGCGATGGAAATCTGCTGTGATGCGATTATGATTTTAGGTGAAAGATATGCGGCCTATGCAAGAGAACTTGCAGAAAAGGAGACAGATGAGATCCGTAAGCAGGAATTGCTGCAGATCGCGGCAAACTGCGATGTCGTACCGGCGCATGCACCGAAGACGTTTTGGCAGGCGATTCAGATGTACTGGTTTGTTCATCTTGGGGTGACAACAGAGCTCAACCCTTGGGATGCGTACAGTCCGGGAAGACTTGATCAGCATTTGAACCCATTTTATCAGAAGGATACAGAAGATGGTATTCTGGATGATGAGAAAGCGCTTGAGCTGCTTGAATGTCTGTGGGTGAAATTCAATAATCAGCCGGCGCCGCCAAAAGTTGGAATTACTTTAAAAGAGAGTGGTACTTACACTGATTTTGCAAACCTGAATACGGGTGGCATCACACCTGATGGGGAAAATGGTGTCAACGAAGTAAGCTATCTGATCTTAGACTGCATGGATGAGATGAAATTGCTCCAGCCAAGTTCGAATGTTCAGATCAGTAAGAAAACGCCGACAAAATTTTTGAAACGTGCGTGTGAGATTTCGAGAAAAGGATGGGGACAGCCTGCATTCTATAATACAGAGGCGATTATTCAGGAATTATTAAACGCCGGAAAATCGATTGAAGATGCAAGACGCGGAGGTACAAGCGGCTGTGTGGAGACAGGTGCATTTGGAAATGAGGCATATATCCTGACGGGATATTTCAATCTGCCGAAAATTTTGGAACTCACCTTATACAATGGTTACGATATTGTAAGTAAAAAGCAGATTGGTATTCCGCTTGGATATGCGAAAGATTTTAAGTCATATGATGAACTATATGAGGCATATAAAAAACAGGTAGAGCATCTTATCGACATTAAAATAGAGGGAAGCAATATTATTGAAAAAATCTATGCGGAATATATGCCGGCTCCATTTCTTTCTATTATTACCAACGACTGCATTTCAAGAGGAAAAGATTACAATGCGGGCGGTGCAAGATACAATACAAATTATATTCAGGGTGTTGGTATCGGAACGATTACAGACTCTCTTGCTGCAATCAAATACAATGTATTTGATGAAAAGAAATTTACAATGGAAGAATTAATAGAGGCACTTGAGCACAACTTCGAAGGATATGATATGATTGCCAATTTGGTACGCAATAAAACACCTAAGTATGGCAACGACGATGATTATGCAGATAACATCATGAAAGATGTGTTTAATTTCTACCAGAAAACAGTTACGGGAAGACCGAATATGAAGGGCGGTACATATCGTGTTAATATGTTGCCAACGACTTGCCATGTATATTTTGGTGAAGTAATGAATGCAAGTCCAAATGGACGTCTTGCACAGAAACCGGTATCAGAAGGAATTTCACCGGAAAAGGGCGCGGATGTGAACGGACCGACAGCAGTTATCAAATCATGCTCAAAAATGGATCATTTAAGAACCGGCGGAACACTTCTGAACCAGAAGTTTACACCTAGTGTTGTAAAAGGTGAGGAAGGACTTGATAACATGGCGAACTTAGTAAGAGCTTATTTTAACATGGACGGACATCATATTCAGTTCAATGTAATTGACAGAGAAACATTGATTCGGGCGCAGCAAAATCCAGATGAGTATAAAGATTTGATTGTGCGTGTTGCGGGATATAGTGATCATTTCCGCAACCTGAGCAAAGCGCTTCAAGATGAGATTATTGAGAGAACAGAGCAGTCATTTAATTAAAAAGCAAGGAGAATAAGATTATGAAATTAGGATTTATAGGCGCCGGAAATATGGCGAAAGCAATGATTGGCGGTATTTTAAAAAATATATTTTTAAGCCGGAGGAAGTGATTGCATCTGACTTGTATGAGCCGGGCTCAGACAGGCAAAAGAAAGTCTTGGAATTCATGTTACTACAGACAATAAAGAGGTTGCAAGAACAGCAGAAGTGCTCGTTCTGTCTGTGAAACCACAGTTTTATGATGCAGTAATTAAAGAAATCAAAGAGTTGATTACAGAAACTCAGATTATTGTTACTATTGCACCGGGTAAGACATTGGAATATCTGGCGGGTGCATTTGAAAAACCGGTAAAACTTGTACGTACGATGCCAAATACCCCTGCTCTGGTAGGAGAAGGAATCACAGGTGTTTGCCGCAATGATTTAGTTACAAAAGAAGAGCTTGATTATATATGTAATATTTTGAGTGGATTTGGAATGGCTCAGGTATTAAGTGAAAACTTAATGGATGTGGTTGTATCTGTCAGTGGAAGTTCGCCGGCATACGTGTTTATGCTGATTGAGGCAATGGCAGATGGAGCAGTTGCGGATGGAATGCCGAGGCAGCAGGCTTATCAGTTTGCAGCACAGGCAGTGTTGGGAAGCGCAAAGATGGTGCTTGAGACAGGAAAGCATCCGGGAGAGTTGAAAGATATGGTATGCTCACCAGCCGGGACAACAATTGAGGCAGTTCGAGTATTAGAAGCAAAAGGTTTCAGAAGCAGTGTAATAGAAGCAATGAAAGCTTGTGTAAAAAAGGCAAAAGGGCTATAAGATATAGGATCCGCACATCGGAATGATGTGCGGGTTTTTAAATTAAACGAATATTAAGAAATTTCCTATCTGCCTCTTAAAATTTGTTTGATAATCTTGTATACTACAAGGGAGGTGATGATTATGTTTAAAATATTAGTATGTGATGATGACAGAGAAATTGTGGAGGCAATTGAAATATATTTGACACAGGAAGGTTATGAGGTATTAAAAGCCTATGATGGAGAGGAAGCGATTCAGACATTTGAAAAAAGAGCACGTCGATCTCCTGATTATGGATGTGATGATGCCAAGACTGGACGGAATCAGAGCAACCCTTAAGATTCGTGAAGAGAACAGTCTGCCAATTATTATTTTATCTGCAAAATCAGAGGATGCAGATAAGATTTTGGGACTGAATATCGGAGCGGATGATTATGTTACAAAACCATTTAATCCGTTAGAGCTTGTTGCGAGAGCAAAATCGCAGCTTAGAAGATACACACAGCTTGGAAGCACAGTGCAGGATGAGAAGAAAGAAGTGTACGAAGTCGGCGGACTTTCGATTAACGATGAACTTAAAGAAGTGACGGTAGATGGTGAATCGGTAAGACTGACACCGATTGAGTACAATATTTTGTTGCTATTAGTAAAAAATCAAGGGAAAGTCTTTTCTATCGACCAGATTTATGAAAATATCTGGAACGAAGAGGCGATAGGAGCGGACAACACAGTTGCAGTTCATATTCGCCATATTCGTGAGAAAATCGAAATTAACCCGAAAGAACCAAGATATCTGAAAGTTGTGTTGGGGGGTAGGATATAAGATAGAAAAGCTTTAGAAGGGAGTATTTATGAAACATTGGTACAAATCAGCACCGATGAAAGGAATTCTTCTGATTCTGGAGCATATTTTTGCAGTACTGGCAGTGCTTTGTGTTGTATTTATTTTGATTTATCCGGGACAGGAGTATGGGAAGAATCTCAATGATCTTTCAAAGGGTGAGTATAAGGAAACCAGAGGGTTTGAAGAGAATCTGCAGTCGGCATCGCACACTATTTTGAATCAGATTGATCTTCAGAAGAATTTTGAGACAGACGGAAAATATGATGCGAATAAGCTTGTGGATATTATGGCATATATGGATTCCCAAAAGATTACAGGGGAAGATGAATCCGGAATCGCATATCGCTTAGGAGATTTATCGGACTGGGTTGACAATTGGGGAACGGAGGAAAGCTCTGGAGACAATATTATCGTATGCAAAAAACCGGATGGTACATACGCATACTATACGGAAGAAGAGTTTGCAAAGCTGTTCAAAGAAGGACTGAAGTTCTCAGACGATACTTCTGATGTTGATCAGATGGAAGAGTTGGAAGATGGATATGTAGAAGAGAATTATTATGATGAAGATGTGATGCAGGTATTGGATGCGGATGGAAAGGTAGTCTATACGGATTGCTGGAATATGACTGCTATTCCGGAGCGCTATATGACGGCAGATGGAAAGTCATTGCTGCAGATTGTAAATGAGAATCCAAAGTGGAATGGAAAGCTCAGTGAGATTTATCGAGCATTGAGTAACACGCTTTCTAATCTGGAAAGTGAACTGAGTGCATATGAGCAGTTCCAGGAATATTGGACAGAAGGAAATACAAATCTTACCTATATATTTGCAGATTTTAACAGTGGAAAATTATACACGAACCGACAGGTATATACGGACATTAACAACATGCAGGAATATGTAAAAAATCTCACCGAGAGTGGAAAGTATGTAGTTGTGACACCAAAACTTGCGGATTTCAAGACAAATCTGGATACGGAAGCGGACAATTGGTCTTCGAGAACAATGGCCGGTACAGGCAACTATATGTATGTGGTTTCGGTTGATACGAAATATCCGATTCAGGACAGCTTTTATTTGCAAAATAAGCTGTTTGATAAATATGCGCCAATGATTAACACAATGCTTGCTGTCGCACTTGTTTCGATTGCGGGATTTTTTATTGGATTTGTATGGCTCACCATTATTGCAGGGCGCAATGGAAAAGATGACGGTGTGCACCTTATGTGGTTTGACCGGGTTAAGACGGAGCTTGCGCTTGCGTTGATTGTTGGTGTGTGGGTGTTGGCACTCTCTTTTGTCTATGCGCTTATTGACACGTGGGGGGTGAAATACTGGAGCAATGGATATCGAACCTATGCGGCGACGATTTTGGAACGAGGATTTTTAGATGATGATTGGATCTTGCTTGGTTTTGCAATGCTTTTATGCTGTGTGGCATTTTTTATCGGCTATCTGAGTATTGTCCGAAGAATCAAGGCGAAAATGCTGTGGAAGAACAGTGTTCTGCGCTGGCTGATTCGTGGTCTGAAGAAGTTTTTTGCATATAGAAGCTGCACATTTAAAGTGACAGCAGGTGCACTGGCATTTATTGTGGTACACTGGATTGCGATCGGTACAATGGGAACCGGCGGCTGGATGTTTGTCATGTTCCTCGTTGAGGGAGTGACCCTGTATTATCTGATCCGAAAAGCGATTGCAAGACAGAAACTCAAAGACGGAATTCGTCACATTGCAGATGGAAATGTAGAGTATCAGATTCCGACGAAGGGATTGAAAGATGATGAACTTGATATGGCATTGCACATCAACCATATCGGGGAAGGATTGAGCAAAGCGGTAGAGAAAAGTATGAAAGATGAGCGTTTGAAGACGGATCTGATCACAAACGTATCTCATGACATTAAGACACCGCTTACATCAATCATTAATTATGTTGATCTGTTGAAACGTGAAAATATTCAAGATCCGAAGATTCAAGGATATTTGGATATTCTGGAGGCGAAGGCCCAGAGGCTGAAACATCTGACGGAGGATGTGGTAGAAGCGTCGAAGATCAGCAGTGGAAATATTACGATGGAATATATGAATATCAATTTTGTGGAAATGATTAATCAGACAACCGGTGAGTTTGCGGAGAAATTTGAAAAGCGAAATCTTCAGATTGTGCTGAATGTTCCGGAGAAGCCGGTTATGGTCCGCACCGATGGAAGACGGATGTGGCGTGTAATTGAGAATATTTATAACAATGCGGCAAAATACGCGCTGGAAGGTACGAGAGTTTATGCGGATTTGATTGAAAAGAGCATACAGTGGAGTTTTCGTTGAAGAATATCTCTGAGCAGCCATTAAATATCTCGGCAGATGAGCTGACCGAGCGGTTTATCCGGGGAGATGTATCAAGAAGTACGGAAGGCAGTGGTCTTGGTCTTTCGATTGCAAAGAATCTGACAGAATTACAGGGCGGAAAATTTGAACTGTATCTGGATGGAGATTTATTCAAGGTTACGATCGTATTTCCGAAGGCGGTTGTCGGACAAAGTGTGACAAAATCTTAAAAGAGGTTACGGTTTAGTAACAAAATGAAAGGCAGGGGATGAAAAAATTCCTTGTCTTTCTTGCGTTTCGTGTGCAGAACTTGTAGAATAATGGGTGATAGTTGAAAAAAGTAAAAGAGGTCAGTTTTATGGAAAAAATAAAAGAACTGTTACAACAGAGTTTGAATATAGATTTTATTGCAGCAACGCTTAGCAATCCGCGAGAGAAAGACGGGCTAAAAAAAGTGAAGGTAAGACCGATTTTGAAAAAGGGAGTGTTGCTGTTTCAGTGTGAGGAACACCAAAACAATCAGGTGTTTCATGAAAATTGTGATGCAGATCAGGCGGTGTCTGTACTGAGCGGATATATGGAGGAGTTTCGCCAGATGCAGCTGGAGACAAAAACAGTAAAATACACAGTGCTTGTGAGTAAAAAAGGGAAGGTGACGATTCAGAAAAAGCAGCAGACTAGCTGTGTAAAAGAAGTGGATCTTTCTCATAATAGAAGTAAGCGGTATATCTTAGAGGAAGGAACAACAGTTCCGTTTCTGCAGGATTTGGGAGTCATGACGGCAGAAGGAAAGATTGTCAGGACAAAATTCGACAAGTTTCGTCAGATTAACCGGTTTCTGGAATTTATAGAAGATATCCTGCCACAGCTTGACAGGGACAAGGAAGTGACAATTCTTGATTTCGGATGTGGAAAATCTTATCTGACATTTGCAATGTATTATTATCTGCATGAATTAAAACAGATAGATGTTCGTATTATAGGATTAGACCTGAAAAAAGAGGTGATACGTCATTGTAATGAGCTGAGTGAAAAATATGGATATAAAAAGCTGAAGTTTTTGGAGGGAAATATTGCGGACTATACGGGCGTGAATGAAGTGGACATGGTCGTGACGCTGCATGCCTGTGACACTGCAACAGATTTTGCGCTTGCCAAAGCGGTCGGATGGAATGCAAAGGTAATCTTATCCGTTCCGTGTTGTCAGCATGAATTGAACAGGCAGATCAAAAATGAGATTCTTGCACCGATCCTGAAATATGGTCTGATCAAGGAGCGATTGGCAGCGCTTGTGACCGATGCGATGCGGGCGGAATATTTGGAAGGACAAGGCTATGATGCACAGATTTTAGAGTTTATCGATATGGAGCATACGCCAAAAAATATCCTGATTCGTGCGGTGAAGAGTGGCAATCAAAAAAAAGAATGGGGAGAAATTGGAGGCCTGCGAGCAGTTTTTGAATATCGCGCCTACATTGAAAAAGCTATTAGAAGAAAAAGAGGTATAGTAAATGAAAGACAGAATCATTAAAATAGGGGTTTTGACGGCTGTTTTTATCGTTGCTGTGATCGTGTTCAGTTTTATCACGAATCAGGGCAATTCTGACATGACAGTCGAGATGAATGCAGCGACATTCCCGACGATTTCCTTTGTGACAGACGGAGATGAAATCAATCATCTTGTGGGATATAAGGATGAGATGAATATTCCGGCAATGCGCGATACGATCACACCAGTGAATGCAGATAACACAGTAGAGATTCGTATGAATTTGTATGAGATGGATCCGGAGTCGTTTACGTATGAGGTATATACATTAAATGGAGAGGACCGGCTTTTACAAAAGACGGAGAAGACACTTAAAGAAACAATGACCTTGAGTGTCGGAAATGTTCTGACCGAGGGGACAGAAGGTATTTTGAAGATTACATTGAACATAGATAAAGACAATAAAATTCGCTATTATACAAGAATTGTGAAGTCAGATGAATACTATGTGAAGGAATGTATTGATTTTGCAAACACACTTCACACGAATATGTTGAATAAGTCAGACACAGACAGTATTACAGCTGTGATTGAACCAAATGAAGAGGGAGATAATACCACACTTCAACATGTGACGATCCATTCAGATCTGGATCATGTCACATGGGGAAAACTTTCACCTGAGATTTCCGGCGATATCCAGTGGGATATTAAAGAAACAAATTCTACTTACACGGCAATTCAGTTGAAATATCAAGTTAAGTGTAAAGGAGACGACAATGATCAGGAGACATATAATGTAAGAGAATTCTTCCGTGTACGCTATCTGAAAGGAAAGCTTTATCTTTTGGATTATGACAGGACGATGAATCAGATATTGGAGTCTTCTAACCAGATTTTATCGGGAAAAGGAATCAACCTTGGAATTGTTCCGAAAAATGTTCAATATGAGACAAATGAGGACGGAAGTATTGTGTCATTTATTCAGGAGAGAGAACTGTGGTGCTTTGATAAGAATGAAGATTCGTTGGCGCTTGTATTTAGTTTTGCAGATACGGAGAAAGAAGATGTGCGGAATCTGTATGACCAGCATGCGATCAAAATTATTTCCATGGATAAGGATGGAAATACGACATTTGCAGTCTATGGCTATATGAACCGTGGGGAACATGAAGGAGAAGTAGGTGCGGCGATTTACTACTTTAATCTGTCTCAAAATGTTGTGGAAGAGAAAGCGTTTATTCCAAGTAATAAATCTTTTGCAATCGCAGAAGAGGAGCTTGGGAAACTGGTATATTACAACAATGAACAGAACATGTTGTATGTGTTAGTGGACGGAACTATTTATAAAGTAAATTTGAAGACCGGTGAAAAAGAAGCGGTTGTAGAATCGTTAGCAGAAGGTCAGTACGTTGCGGGAGACGACGGACATCTGATTGCTTACCAGGATAATGGAGGACTCAATGATTCTACGGAAGTGACTATTTTGAATTTCATGACCGGAGAGACACAGAAGGTGACAGCGGCAGAAGGTGAAAATATACGACCTCTTGGATTTATCTCAGAAGACTTTGTGTATGGAACCTTAAGGGCGTCAGATGCAGGAAAAACAGTGTCCGGTTCTGAGATACTTCCAATGTACAAGCTGGAAATCAAGGACTCTGATGACAAGATTGTAAAGACATATGAATTTGAAAATGTTTATATTTCAGATGTATTTGTGGAAAACAATATGATCACATTGAACCGTGTGACAAAAAGCGGAGATACTTATACTTCAATAGACAGAGATTATATTACAAATAATGAGGAGAAGGCGGAGAGCAATATTTCTTTACAGGAATACTCGACCAGTTTGAAAGAGCTGCAATACCGACTTGTATATGCAGATGGTATCGATGATAAGAAACCAAAGATTTTAAAACCGAAGCAGGTATTGTATGAGAATCCTACAACGGTTGCGTTTGACAGTGAGAGTGGAAAAAAGGAAAATTCTATGTATACGGTCTTGGACAGATGCTTGGCTTATATGACAAAGCCGGATATGCAGTTCAAAAGGCCGATGAGGTATCAGGCGTAGTGGTATCTTCAGATCAGGCGTACGTCTGGGAGAGAGGAAACCGCGATCTTCGGTATGAAGTGGAGATGGAAGGATTTACGGTTCAGGAAGGTGAGTCGACCTTTGTGGCATGTATTCGCCAAAATTTTGGCGTTGGAGGGCAAGAACGTCAATGTGGCAGAGGAGATGAACGCAGGTAAACCGGCAATTGATATTCTAAGTGAATATTCCGGCGGAGAGGGAATGGATCTGACTGGATGCACAACAGAGGAGATGCTTTATATTATCGGAAGAGGAACTCCGGTCATCGCAATGACAGACAGTTCCAATGCAGTACTTTTGATCGGATATGACACATCAACAGTCACTTATATTGATCCGGCAGACGGAGCAGTCAGAACAAGTACAGCAGAAGAAATTGATTCTATGGTAGCTGGCAGTGGACATACGTTTATCGGTTATGTCAAGCCATAAAAATAGGTAGGTGCGCTATGCGATATCCCAATTTTTTTTTAGTATCATGTATGTGTCGGATAACACATTTTTGTACCGATAAATGCTGAGTACAATTCCCAGAAGAATGTAAGTTACAACCATAGTAACGCCCCCATAGGAGAAAAATGGTAAAAAAGTGTAGGTAGGAAATACAAGTCCAAGTGTAACTAGCACATTCCAGAAAACGGAGACAAAAAATACCATTCCACATCCGTATCCCATCATCATTCCAAGCTGATTTTTCTGCGAGGAAGAAATCTGGAATATTTTTCTGATCAATAAGAAAATAAGAAGAACGGCAACAAGCGCCGCTAATATTCCGTAATAAGCGGAAAGTGTGGATAGAATATAATCACTGTTTTGCCCTTCCTGCAGCAGTGATTTCTTATTGCTTGCGCCGATAAAAGCGCTGTTTGTTACGATACTGCGGAGTGTTTGCAGTGCATGGTTTTCCACCGTAGGATCAGACAATGCGTGAATACGTGCGGTCTGATATGGCGCAAGCTTTCCGGTCTGCATCAGAATCGCAACACTGGCAATCGGGAATGAAATAGAGATTCCCCAAAATGCCGTCAAAAATTTCTTTTTATGGAATGTAAACCATCCTTTCCATACAGCAATGGTCAATAGGCTTGCCAGCATGAAAAATAGTGAAATGGTTACCCCGAGATTCGGCAGTTCCAGCGTTAAAAAAAGCGGAAGAGCCATCCAAATGAAAATTTTTGGAACAACGCGCCAGCCCTTTCCTCGATACTGATATAGGATTGCGCCGAAAAGCGGCACGTACAGAAAGAAGAACGGTGACATTATAAGCACTTTGGATAAAATGCGCATATAAAGAGTTCCGTTGAGGCGCATCTCCACTATAAATATTTGGAAAGCGAAAAACAATAGGAAGATCGTGGCAATCCACTTGGAATATTTTCCGATCAGGCTGTAATCGATCCTATAGACTACAATCATCGCACTAAAACTGATTATTGCATTAAATATATGATGGCGGAAAAAATATGCGTTATTGTCTGGAATATATCTCGTGACGAGATACTGTATCAAAATGCTGAAAAGTGTCAGTATACCGATTGCCACAATTATGCGCCAAGCCATCTGCGGGCGATGGAGCTGATCCATCTCCACACCTGTCTGAACAGGATCCCCCATATCATTTAGCGCCGCTTTTTAAAGCATCGTCTTTGCTCATGCCCTCTGCTATATTGTCTGCCACCTGTTCTTCGATGTGCCCCCTGATTTCATGATAAATGGAAGCATGTGCTTTTTTACAGCGGATTTGTTCTAATAAAGTTTTCAAATATTCCTCCATAAGCGCTTACACCTCCAATAACATGACGTCAGCTACAGCACCGACATATTCGTTCCATTCTTTTTGTTTCTGAACCAATAATGCATGCCCCTCTTTGGTTATGTGATAATACTTTCGTACTTTTCCAAGTACCTCTTTCTCGTAAGAAGCCACAATATTCTTTCCTTCCAGATTGTGAAGCAAAGGATATAAGGAACCGGCTTTCAGTTCGAAAACATTCTGTGAACGCTCACGTAATGTGGAAATCATCTCGTACCCATACATATCCTTTTCCGACAAAAGCTTGAGAAGGAGCATCGTAACACTCCCTGAAACTAATGTTTTATCAATTGACATTGAAATACCTCCTTTTTATGTGTAGGATAACTATATATAGTTTGACTATATAATATATCGGAAGACTATATATGTCAAGTGAATACAATGAAAATGTTAAAAATGTAATTTTAAAAAAATTACAAAACAATATTGATGTTTTGGGGATGGTGTGATAGACTTTAAATAGGAAAATATAAGAAGTAATTTAAGAAAGGCACGATATGAATAAGTTAAGTGATCTTGTTATATTTATAAGTGGGTCTCCACAATTTAGAATTATAGAGAGTATAGATGAACCGTCACCAAGCTATTACGTTTATAGTCAAGAAGATTTACTGAACGATCTATCTATGTTTGAAATGATAACAGAAGAGAGAAAAGTGATGAGAACAAACGATGATGTCAATACATTATCGGAAGGAGATGTTGTATTTAGTTTGATATCTGGAACGGCGAGCAGAGTAAGTCGATTTCGTGAAGGATACTTATATACTCAGAATTATATTAAGTTACTACCGCTCAAAAATATGGATTCTAAAATTTTTGGTGTATCTGTTGAATGAAAATGATTTTGTAAAAAAGCAACTTAGATTGGGATTGCAAGGGTCAGTTGTGATTAAGTATACATTAAAACAATTAAAAGAAATTCAAATACCGATTTTGCCACAGTTGGATAGGCAGAAAATATTAGGAGAGATATATTTTAAACAACTTCGCCTACAAGCTTTGAAGAAACGAGTAATTCAGTATGAAACAAGAGATTGTATTACGAAAAAATTACAGGAGGAGATGGAAAATGACAGAGCATCAGTTTGAAACGGAATTGATACAGTATCTTTCGTCAGGGGAGATAGAAGAACCATTATTGTCAAATGGTATTTATACTGAGCAAATTGGAGAAACAAAGGATTATATGTCCAAGAAAAAGTTATGGAAATATGAAGCGGAGATTAAAACGACAGAAAAACTTTGGGAAAATTTTAAGAAAATATTGGAGCAGCATAATCAGAATACATTGGATCATCCGTTGAGTGTCGTTGAGTTCAACCAAGTAAAAAAGATCATTTCTGATTTGCGTACACCGTATGAAGCCGGACAGTTTCTGTATGGATTAAATGGTGTTTCACAAATAGAAATTGATTTGGACGATGGAAGGCATGTATTTTTAACTGTTTTTGATCAGAAACAAATAGGGGCGGGAGATACGATATATCAAGTAGTAAATCAAATCAGACGACCGGCAGTCATTGCAGGAAAAAAAGAAAGGTGTTTTGACACCACGTTGTTAATCAATGGTTTGCCAATTATTCAGATTGAGGAAAAGAGAGATACTCATGATGTGAATGAAGCCTTAAATCAAATGCATCAATATATAGATGAAAATCAATATCGAGATATATTTTCAACACTACAGATTTTGGTGGCAATGACACCGAATAATGTGCGGTACATGGCAAATACAACAGCAGATAAATTTAACAAGGATTTTGCGTTTCACTGGCAACGGGAAAAGGACAATACAATTGTTCGTAACTGGAAAGAATTTGTTGATTCAATGCTCAGTATTCCTATGGCGCATCAAATGGCAACCAATTATATGATACTCGATGGCACTAAAAATAACCAGATGCTTAAAGTGATGCGTCCTTATCAAGTATATGCAACACGGAAAGTTATTGAAGGAATTAAAAAAGTTGATTTTGAATCTGGGGACAATAAGATAGGATATATTTGGCACACTACAGGTTCGGGAAAGACAATCACAAGTTTCAAAACAGCATGGCTGGCAAGTCGGTTGCCGCAGGTGGATAAGGTTGTGTTTGTTGTTGACCGTATTGCTCTTACAAAACAGACAAATGAGAATTATCAAGCATATGATCCAGATGGAAGTGTAGAAACAGATGGAAATCAAGGAAGCGTACTTAAACAAATTAAGTGACACAAATCCTGAAGACAAACCAGAAGAATTTATGCAACTTAGAAAAGCATATGAAGAGGCTATTGAATATGCAAATCAAGAAGACGAAGAAGATACAAATGAAATAGATAATACTGAAATAGGTATGTGGATGGCAAAAGTAAGAGAGGTATATAACAACTTTAGAGCGAGAAATGATATAAATGCATGGTCAGAATTGCTAAAAGATGATGTATGCCAAAATATAGAGATCAAAACAGATGCAAGAGATGCTCTATTAGAATTTTTTATGCAAAACTACTATCTTCCATCAGCTGTAATTAGATTTTTAAATGAGTTTTTCAATTTTGAAGAGGATATAGATGAATTATATGAAAGTTTTCCAGCAGAATTTATAGATAATATAATTGTTGATGGAATTAAATACGATGAATATCCTTCATATAGTCTATTTGAAATAAAAGATGGGCTTGATTATGAAGCATTTTTAACTGATTTTTATGAAATGAATAGAAAATATAGAGAACGAGATATTGAAAAAACATATGATTTATTACAAGATTTAAAAGAATATGGAATATATCATCCGGAAGTGGATAAAAAAGAGGCAGTCGTACTTTATAACTTAGACAGATTAGATGAAGCTTGGGATATCATATCTAATATAGATCCCAAATATAATGAGGTTGTTGAAGCTGATTTATTAAAAGGAATGATTTTAGCAGATAAAGGTCAAAATGAAGAAGCCAAACAATATTATAAAACTGTTTTAGAAAAAGAACCATCAAATGTAATGGCATGCGAAGGATTATGCATTATTTATAAAAATGAGGGAAGATTTGCTGAAGCAAGAGAATTAATAACTGTTATTAATTCGGAAGGGTATGAATATGAAGAGATTGATAGACTATTTGATGAATTAAATCAAGATATTATAAATGATTATGAAAATAAAGTTAGATTGGGACAAGATAAGTTTGAAACTGACAAGCTATTAGAAATAGCACATACATATTATATTGTTGATAGATTAGATGAAGCATACAATATTGCAAATTCTATAGAAGTAGACGAAAATACAGATTTAATGATTTACAGATTGTTTGCTAGAATTTATTTAGATATGAAAAAATATGACGAGGCATTAAAGTATGCAGATATGTGGAAAAATGGAATAGAAAATGCTTCAGAAGAAAAGTTAAGTAATTTTGCGCCTAAATATAAATCTATGGAGAATGTATATTTTACAAAAGCATGGATATATAATCAAAAAGGCGAAAATAATAATGCTCTAAAAGAATTGAATAAATCACTTGAGATACTTCCAAATGATGTACAATTTTTAAATATGAAGAATAAGATTTTATTTGCAAATCAACAATATGAAGAAGTGATAAAGGTTTGTGACAAAATTATAGAAATAAACCCTGAAGTATCAGAAGCATATATGATGAAAATTAGATCACTTTATGAATTGGAATATCTGAAAGAAGCATTTGATGAATGTAATGATATCTTATATAAAGACCCTTATAATTTATTTGCATACATATATAAAATAAGAATCTTAATAGAAGTAGAAGAAATCGAAATGGCTAAAGAAGAAATAAAATCTTTAAGAAATGAAGATGTTGAAAATCAGAACTTAGACTTCTTAGAAGCGCTTATTTTAGATTATGAAGATAAAAGAGAAGAGGCTACAGAAATCTATAAAAATCTAATAAAAAATTAGAGGAAGAAGATGATGGAATCCTAGCATTTCCAGAAGAATTATACTTCTACTATATAAATGAAATTTTCAACACTGATGAAGAAGGCGATGTTTTAGAACTTGCACAGAAAGGTTTAAAATACAGTCCGAAACATCAAGGATTACTTTATTATAAGGGAATAGAACTTAGTATAAGAGAACAATATAATGATGCTAAAGAAACTTTTGAGTACATAGAGCAATTATATCCGGACAACGGATATAGTGATAGAAAAATCGG
>ENA-OQCW01000767-OQCW01000767.1-human-gut-metagenome-genome-assembly--contig:-NODE-767-length-15922-cov-2.797657_pt1 | contig 15922 bp, 15 predicted proteins | sample MGYA00242767_ERZ504593 | MGnify/ENA primary metagenome ERZ504593 (study PRJEB26092, sample SAMD00036307) | human gut metagenome | host: Homo sapiens | study: EMG produced TPA metagenomics assembly of... | reverse complement strand
TGGTCAGCGTACCTGTCTTATCAAAGACAATGGTATCCATCTCAGACAGAGCCTCCAGATAGTTGCTTCCCTTGATGAGCACACCCTTCTTGGAAGCAGCGCCAATGCCTGAGAAAAAGCTCATGGGCACGGAAATCACCAGGGCACACGGGCAGGAGATTACCAGGAAGGTACAGGCCCTTCTTACACCCTCGGACCAGGACTGGCCAAAAAACAGGGGAGGAATCACAGCCAGGAGCACGGCCCCCATTACCACCAGAGGGGTATAATATCTGGCAAACCGTGTAATGAAGTTCTCCACATGGGCTTTTTTGCTGCTGGCGTTCTCCACCAGTTCCAGAATCTTTGCCACTGTGGAATCGTCAAATTCTTTTGTGACCTGAACCCGCAGAAGGCCGCTGCCGTTGACACAGCCGCTTATGATATCGTCCCCCTCTGCCACCTTGCGCGGCACGGATTCACCGGTCAGTGCTGAGGTATCCACCATGGAGTTCCCAAACACGACTTTGCCGTCAAGAGGTATTCTCTCCCCGGCCTTGACCACGATGATATCTCCCACCTGCACATCGTCCGGTTCCACCTGCTTTAACTGGCCATCCTCCTCTATGTTGGCATATTCCGGACAGATATCCATAAGCTCCGTGATGGACTGCCTGGAACGGTTCACTGCGTAGCTCTGGAACAGTTCTCCCACCTGATAAAACAGCATGACCGCAACCGCTTCCGAATATTCCCCCACGCCAAAGGCGCCGAAGGTAGCCACTGTCATCAGGAAATTCTCATCAAACACCTGGCCGTTGCGGATATTGCGGAATGCCTTATATACAATGTCCCATCCTATAAGAACATAGGGAACCAGATACAGGGCCATCTTTCCCCACAACCCAAGCCACTCCGGTAAAATCTCCATATGGTCTGTCACTGCCAGGGTAATATAAATGATGAATGCTGCTATGATACGGGACAGCATTGCCTTTTGTTTCTTAGTCATATCAGTTTCCTTTCCGGTGCCGTACTGCTTCGCTTAAAGCAGGATAACGCAGTCAGGCTCCACCTTCCTGCACACAGACACCACTTCCTTCATGATTTCATCGAACCTGCTGTCATCTGCTTCTATGGTCATCTTCTGGGCCATAAAGCTAACCGTGGCATCTGAGACACCCTCGATCTTCTTGATTGCTTCCTCCATCTTGGCTGCACAGTTGGCACAATCCAGGTCCTGCAGTTTAAATTTTTTCTTCATATTATCTCCTCCATATTTGTTATTTTATTTATATTCCATGTTCCATCCCCGCGCCATGGGCATCTGCCTCAAAGTCTATTCCTCTATGTGCTCCATGCCCTGGTTGATGATGGTCCTCACATGACTGTCCGCCAGCGAATAAAATACTGCCTTTCCGTCCCTGCGGCTCTTTACCAGGCGGTTCTGCTTAAGAATTCTCAGCTGGTGGGAAATAGCTGACTGGTTCATATTAAGCAGCTGCGCAATGTCGCAGACACACATCTCAGCCTCAAAGAGCACATATAATATTTTGATCCTGGTGGAATCCCCAAACACCTTGAATATCTCTGCCAAATCATATAGCTTATCCTCATCCGGCATCTTATCATTGACCGCCTTTACCACATTCTCATGGACCTGGTAAAAATCGCAGCACTCCACATCGTTTATCGCCATGGCTCATAACCTCCCTCTCTTATTTTTCTCATTCATATGAATGATTGTTCATATGTTTATATTTACATTATATACTCAGATTTAAAAATGTCAACTGCTTTTTCTCTATTTTGTTTTGTTTGAAAATTTAATTATTGTTTGAAAATTGCATTCTGACCGTCAAAGCAAAAAAACAGAGCCGGCCCATAGGACCAGCTCCATGTGATAATCTTATATATAATACTACTCTTCCTCAGCGGCAACCGCGATATGCAGCTCCTCCAGCTGTTTCTCATCCACCTGTCCGGGCGCCTCTGTCATCAGACAGGAAGCATCCTTCACCTTGGGGAACGCGATCACGTCGCGGATACTGTCAGCTCCCACCATCAGCATCACAACGCGGTCCAGGCCATATGCCAGGCCTGCGTGAGGCGGAACACCATACTTAAATGCTTCCAGAAGGAAGCCGAACTGCTCTCCGGCCCTCTCAGGCGTAAAGCCCAGCACCTCAAACATCTTGGACTGGATATCAGCCTGATGGATACGGACCGATCCGCCGCCCATCTCCACGCCGTTCAGCACAATATCATATGCCTTGGCACGAACCCGGCCGGGATCAGAATCAATATACTGTAAATCCTCATCCATGGGCATGGTGAATGGATGGTGCATGGCCACGTAGCGGTCCTCCTCCTCTGAATATTCCAGAAGCGGGAACTCTGTCACCCACAGGAACTTAAAGTCATCCTTCTTAAGCAAATCCAGCTGTCTGGCCAGTTCCAGACGCAGATTTCCCAGGACATCAAATACCACCTTATTCCGGTCAGCGGCAAACAGCAGCAGGTCGCCCGGCTTTCCGTCCATGGCGCTTATCAGGGCAGTCATTTCCTCCTCCTTCATAAACTTTGCAAAGGAGGACTTGACGGCGCCGTCCTCGCTGATTGCCACATAGGCAAGACCCTGGCGCCAAAGCCCTTGGCATATTCCACCAGAGCGTCTATCTTTTTGCGGGGCATATGTCCCTGCCCCTGGGCATTGATGCCGCGCACACTGCCGCCATTTTCCAGGGCGCCCTTAAACACTGCGAACTCGCAGCCCTTAACCACCTCTGAAACATTCTTAAGCTCCATACCAAAACGCAGGTCCGGCTTATCAGATCCAAAGCGGTCCATGGCCTCCTGCCAGGTCATGCGAGGAATGGGCAGCTGCACATCAAAACCGCAGATTTCCTTAAACAGCTTCTTTAACAGGCGCTCATTTACATCCAGCACATCGTCCACATCCACAAAGGACAGCTCCATGTCAATCTGTGTGAATTCAGGCTGTCGGTCTGCCCTCAGGCTCCTCATCAGCGGTAGCAGCGGGCCAGCTGGAAGTAACGGTCATAACCGGAACACATGAGGAGCTGCTTGAACAGCTGCGGGGACTGGGGTAGGGCATAGAAGGAACCGGGATGCACGCGGCTGGGCACCAGATAGTCCCTGGCCCCCTCAGGCGTACTCTTAATCAGAGTAGGTGTCTCAATTTCAAGGAATCCCTCTGATGCCAGAAATGCCCTGGTAAGGGTAGCCACCTGGCTTCTAATCATAAGATTTTTCTGGATATCCGGTCTTCTCAAATCCAGGAAACGGTACTTCAGGCGCAGCTCTTCCTTTGTCTTGCTGTTCTCCTCAATGGGGAAGGGAGGTGTCTCGGACTCGGAAAGAATGCGCATGGAGTTAGCCCTGATCTCAATGGCTCCTGTGGCCAGGTTGGTATTTACCGCGCCGGAGCGGGCCTCCACCCGTCCTGTAACGGCAACTACAAACTCGCTCCTCAGCTTTTCCGCCTTTGCGAAGTTCTCTGCGCCGCAGTCATTTTCCTCAAATATAATCTGAAGGATGCCGGAGCGGTCCCTCAAATCCACAAAGATGATGCCGCCCTTGTTCCTGCTCTTCTGAACCCATCCCATGACGGTCACTTCCTGACCGATATGGGCAGTGGTCACTTCCGTACATCTATGGGTACGCTTTAACCCAACCATTGATTCTGCCATTGTCTTATCTCCTTTATTTTCCTTAATTCTTCAGGCTTTCCTTATAAAATTCCTTAAACTCCGTATATCCTTCCCTGCCCAGCTGTTCCTTCTGGAACTTCTTGTTCTTATTCATCTGGGCAACCAGAACCTGCACACCCTTCTTTCTCTCTTCCATGGCTTCGCGGATTACGGCTGCCAGCCTGGCGCTGTCCACGCCCTTCTCAAAGAGAAACGCCTTCCTGTCAGAAGCGCCGGGCACAGTGAATCCATTGTCCATAAGAATGGTTACAATGCGTTCAAAGCCTATGGAGAATCCGCAGGCCGGTGTCTCCATGCCTGTAAACTTGCCGATCATCTTATCATACCGGCCGCCGCCTGCCACGGAGCCGCCAAAGCCTTCCATGGAGACCTCGAAAATAGTTCCTGTATAATATGACATGCCTCTGACCAAAGTGGGGTCGAACTCCAGGCCGAAATCAGCCTCAGCCACCTCCGTCACTGTGTCCATGATGTGGGCCAGTCCTTCGCTTACATCGGCAGGCATCACCTCTGAGAGCATCTGTCCCAGGGCCCTTACACCGGCTGAATCCTTTGTCACGTTCTTAAGCATGTCCAGATATTTGCTTACGCTCTCCGGGCTGTGGCCGGATTCCAGAAGCTCCTTCTCCACACCCTCATATCCTATCTTATCCATCTTGTCCAGGGTGATGAACACCTGGTCCATGGACTCCTCCGCAAAACCGCAGTACAGGGCCATGCCACGCAGGATGCCTCTGTCGTTGATACGGACCGTAAAACCGTTGTCCGGGCAGATTCTTCCAAGGGCAGTGGTGGTAGCCAGAATCAGCTCAATTTCAGCCAGGCTGGTGGCATCTCCCAGGATATCAATGTCACACTGTACAAACTGGCGGAAACGGCCCTTCTGGGGACGGTCCGCACGCCACACGCTGCCCATCTGGAGGGCCTTGAAGGGGCTTGGCAGATTGGCTGCGTTATTGGCGTAGTAGCGGGAAAGAGGGAGGGTGAGGTCATAGCGCAGGCCGCTGTCCACCAGGTCATTCTCTTCCTTTGAGCCTTCCAGGTTCAGCTTGTCCCCTCTTTTCAGTATCTTGAAAATCAGTTTCTCATTATCTCCGCCCTGTTTGCTGGTCAGGTTTCCGATATGCTCTACGCAGGGTGTCTCTATCTGGGTAAATCCAAAGCTTTTATAGGTCTCTTTGATTTGATTCATCACGTACTCACGAATCTGCATCTCAGCAGGCGTGATATCCCTCATGCCGGTGACCGGCTTCTTTGCTAATGCCATACGCGTTCTCCAATCCTGTTTTTTGTTCAATATCTTTATTTAAGCAACTTTTATGATTTTGCAAGCATTTTCATAGATTTTTCCCTATTTGGACCCTATTTTATGGCCTCTGCCGCAATCCGCATGCGCTCATAAGGCACTCCCATGGGAATGGTGCAGTCCGTGCCCAGGATAAAGCCTGTCTCACCGGCTTCTGCCATGACGCGCCTTACCTCCTGGCGAATCTCATCCGAGGTCCCTTCTATCAGTGGTCCTTTGTGGTTGGAGAGGCCGCCCATAATGGCGCAGTCCGCAAACCGTTTCCTGCCCTCCGCCAGGCTCATTCCCGTCTCATAGATGCCCCAATTGGCAATGCTGTAAAGTCCTTTATAACTGTCGTACCGGTCAAAATTCACATCTGTCTTGCACATGTGCAGGATGTTATGTCCTCCCGCTTCCAGGCAGGCCTTCATAATCTGCTTATCAAACGGCATGATATACTCCTCAAACTCCTGGTCCGTAAACAGGAACCGCTCGCCTCCCAGACCCGCGTAGAGGATGCCGTCCAGACCCAGTTCCACAAATTTCCCCGCCAGCTGGCACAGTCCGTCCGCAATCCGCTTCATGGCGTCAAGCACCGGGCCCTTGTTCTGCCTTAAATGGCTGCAGAGCAGCTGCCGCACCGGCATATAGCCGTAATCCGGTTCAATGGGGTGGATGGTGGAAGCCACGATGCCGTGAAGGGTACCGATATTAAAGGCGTCCCTGTCGCACCGGTCCAGGACCCTCTTGACCAGCTCAATCTCATCCTCCATAAATTTATCCTTAAGAGTAATGGTCCTGATGCATTTCCAGTCCTCCGCCGTCTTTATGGAGCCCATGTTGGGAACCAGATGTTCATTCATGATTTTCTGGATATCCGGATTTACCTCCCGGAAAAACTTCAGGTGTTCTTCCACCGCTGCCTGCCCAAAGGCTGCCTCCCTGGCAAAATGAGTGGTAAAGTAACAGGGAATCCTGTCCACCGGTTCATGCTTCATTGCCGCAAATACACGCTCTCTTTTCTTCACGATATCTCTCCTTATCAGATGGTTATTAACTCAATCGTTATAATAAAATCTGCCGGAACCATGTCTCTTTTTACATGACTCCGGCATTTACGCTTCCGCGCCGTATATGTCCATATAAACCGCGGGCCCCGGCCTGGGTTAAAGGATGCGCTCCTTGCGCTGTATCATCTCGTCAATCCTGCTAATATACTGTTCCACTTCCTTTACATTCTCACACCGTTCCCTGCGGTTTTCAGAAGGAAAGACCACCTTGGTGGTGGTTCCCGCGCCGCAGGCCGCTATGGTCTGCATCTCCTCCATAATAAGGATGTTGTAGATACAGGCTTTGCCGGGCAGGGAATACCCTACATTCTCAAAATTGCCGGCCATGTTCTTCTGGCGGTACAGATAATAGGGCTCCATACCCATCTGGCGGGCACAGGCAGCGCTGAGCTCAATCATCTCCGGAGTGTTCTGAATCTTCAGCCCGCCGTACTCTTCCCTGAACATGTTGAGCCTGGCCGCCCTCTTGATGGCCAGGGAATGGACGGTAAGGGAATCCGGCGCCAGAGCCTTTACCTCCTCCAGGGTGCGCCGCACATCGTCCATATTCTCCTCAGGAAGCCCCATAATCAGATCCATGTTGATGTTGTCAAATCCCAGCTCCCGGGCCATGTAAAACCGATCCTTCACCATATCCACGGTGTGGTGGCGGCCAATCAGGTCCAGGGTCTTCTGGTTCATGGTCTGGGGATTAATGGAAATACGGGTGATGCCGTGGTCCCTCAGTACCTTAAGCTTGTCCATGGTAATGCTGTCCGGCCTCCCGGCCTCCACTGTGAACTCCAGCACCCGGCTCAGATCAAAGAGCTGCTCAAGCCTGCTTAAGAGAGCTTCTAAATCCTCCGCTGAAAGGGATGTGGGAGTGCCTCCGCCGAAATAGACCGTGTCCAGGGGCCTTCCCTCCATCTTCCGGGCCGTATATTCCAGTTCCTTAAACAGCGCTTCCAGGTAAAGACCTGTGCGCCCCTTCCATTTCCCGATGGGATAGGAGGTGAAGGAACAATACAGACAGGTGGTGGGGCAGAATGGTATCCCCACATACAGGCTGTAACCCCGCTCATAATCCAATGGTTCCAGAAGCTTTTTCTCCCTGGCCGCAATCTCAATGCTCAAATCTATCTTTTCATCGCTGGCAAGATAGGTTTCCTTCATAAAGGACCGGATGTCCTCCTCCTTCCAGCCCTCCTCCAGCCTGGTGAGGGCGATCTTGGTGGGGCGGATGCCGGTCAGGGAACCCCAGGGCATTTCCTTTCCCGTTCGCGCTGCCAGCATGAGGTAAAACATTTTCTTTATGACATTCTTGGTGGCGGAGTGATCCGAAAGGTCCGAGGGACGGGTGCAGGAATCCCCTAACATCCAGCCCTTTAAACCCTCCGGGCATGATGGCGCCTGCCCCTTTCCCGGCTCCGGCCCGGCGCTCCCCCGCTACAGTCCTCCGGCCCTGTCTTATCTCCGCCGCAGTCCTCCGTGGCGGCTGCATTTTCCCATATATAGATGGAAACCGCGCCGTCTCCCAGCCGCGTCTCCACGTAAAAGTCCGCCCCGTCCTTTACCTCATGAACATAAGCCTCACCTGGATAAAAGGACATCAGAAGTTCTCTGATGTCCTGTTCGTACTGGTTATCCTGTATTAAAAGTCCAATCATACAAAACCTGCTTTCTATTATAAACCTTCTTTTATTCCTGCTTGAAGGCATCCGGTCCTTTTACCCGGAGGATATTGTCTCTTACTGTAAGCACAGGATTCCCCTGCTTCTCAAATCCAATGGTGGTGGGGTCTCCGTGGCCTGTATACACCATGGTATCATCGGGCAGCGCAAAAAGTACGTCCACAATGGAGCTGACAATACGAATGGTATTCCCTGTAGCCAGGTCCGTCCTGCCGTAGGAACCGCGGAACAGGGTATCCCCTGCAAAGATAATTCCTTCATCCGGCAGATAGAAGCAGCAGGAGCCTGCGGTATGTCCCGGTGTGAACAGCACCTTCCACCTGGTTCCCAGGAGCTCCAGCTCCTGTCCGTCGTGAAGAAGCACATCCGCATGCAGGCTGGTCTGGGGTCCTCTGAATCCTCCGGTCATATTAAGCTTTGTATCTGCCAGCATATTCTCCTCTGCCTCATAGGCATAGAGTTTTACCCTGAATGCCCTGATTACATCCGGCACAGCCATGATATGATCAAAATGGCCGTGGGTCAGCAGGACTGCCGTGAGAGTGATTCCCAGCTCGCTGCACTTGTTCAGAATATAAGGAGCGTTGTCAGCCGGGTCAATGACCACCCCCTCCTTGGTCTGATCATCATAAACCAGGTAACAGTTGGTACTCACCTGTCCCAGTACACATGTCTTAATCCTAATATCGCTCATATCCTTCCCCTTTCATCACAGCTATCCTGTTGTTCTCTCTATATCCAGGACGCCTTCTATCTGACGTATCTTATCGGTCAGCCGGTTCAGCTCATCGGTCCCATGAATGTCAAATGTCATGATAATGGTGGCCTTGCCCTGCTTGCTGGTCCTTACGTTCATGGACGTAATATCAATCTGCTTCTCCGTAAAGACCTTGGATATATCGGCAAACATGCCAATCCTGTTATTGGCAAATATCTTGATTTCCGTGGAATACTGCTCATTGTTGCTGGCGCCCTCCGCCATCTGCCATTCCGCGTCAATCATCCTGCTCCGTTCATCCTCCGGCAGGTTGATGATGTTCACACAGTCCGTGCGGTGAATGGAAACCCCGCGGCCCCTGGTGACAAATCCCACGATTTCATCCCCTGGCACCGGGTTGCAGCACTTGGAAAAACGGACCGCCAGATCATGGATCCCCTTGACCATGATGCCGCTCTTTGATTTGCGGACGCTGGCCTCACCGGCCCTTCCCGCTGTGTCGGCTATGCCGCTGAGCACATCCGCATCCGTAATCTCCCGTTTTAACTTCTTCTCCCGCTCCTCCATCATCTTGTTGATGACCTGGCCCTCTTTCAGGCCCCCGTGTCCAATGGATGCCAGAACGGAATCCCAATCCTTATAGGCATACCGGTTCATGACCTTTTCCATGAATTCAGGCTTGCCGATATCAGACCAGTTAATACCCTTGGCCTTACAGTAGCGTTCTATCTGGTCCCGGCCTCTGACGATATTGTCTTCCTTCATCTGGCTCTTGAACCACTGGTTAATTTTATTCTTAGCCTGGGTGCTCTTCACAATACCCAGCCAGTCCCGGCTGGGCCCCTTGGAGTTCTGGGAAGTGATGATTTCCAGCTGGTCGCCGTTTTGAATCACATATTCAATGGGCACCAGCTTGCCGTTGACCCTGGCTCCCACCATCTTATTGCCCACGGCGCTGTGTATACAATATGCAAAGTCAATGGGTGTAGAACCGCTTGGAAGAGTCTTTACATCCCCTGACGGTGTAAAGCAGTACACACTGTCGGAGAACAAATCCAAATCTCCCTTGACCATGCTCAGGAATTCCTTGGAATCGTCCGTATCCCTCTGCCACTCCAGAATCTGGCGCAGCCAGCTGAGCTTTGCCTCAGCGCTTCCCGCAGCCACCTGTCCGCTTCCGCTCTCCTTATACTTCCAGTGGGCGGCGATACCGTATTCCGCTGTCCTGTGCATCTCATAGGTACGGATCTGTATCTCAAAGGGCTGTCCGTTGCTCCCTATGAGGGTGGTGTGCAGGGACTGGTACATATTCTGTTTGGGCATGGCTATATAGTCTTTGAAACGGCCCGGAATAGGCTTATACATCTCATGGATGACGCCCAGGGCGGCATAGCAGTCTTTCACGGTCTCCACCATGATACGCACTGCGAACAAATCATATATCTGGTCCAGAGTCTTGTTCTGGTTCACCATCTTTTTATAGATACTGAAGAAATGCTTCACACGTCCGCCCACCGTGGACTCAATGCCCGCATCCTCCATGTGGCTCTTGACCTCGTCCACGATTTCCTGGACAAAGGCCTCCCTTGTATCCTTGCGGAGGGCCACTTTCTCCACCAGGTCGTAATATACATCCGGCTGAAGGAACTTAAGGGACAGATCATCCAGTTCAATCTTAATCTTGGAAATGCCCAGCCTGTCGGCGATGGGGGCATAAATTTCCATGGTCTCCCTGGCCTTTTCCTTTTGCTTCTCCGGCTTCCAGTACTGACCTGTCCTCATGTTGTGAAGACGGTCCGCCAGCTTGATAATAATAACGCGGATGTCCTTTGCCATGGCCAAAAACATCTTGCGCAGATTATCTGCCTGAATCTCCACCTTGTCCTTATCCCAGTTTAACTGTGTCAGCTTGGTGACACCGTCCACCAGGAAGGAAACCTCAGAGCCGAACTCCTTGGTCAGCTGCTCCAGGGTCATAATGGTATCCTCTACCACATCATGAAGAAGCCCTGCTGCAATGGTCTCCTTATCCATCTCCAGATCGGCCAGTATAATAGCCACGCACAGCGGATGGATAATATAGGGCTCCCCGGACTTGCGCTTCTGCTCCTTGTGGGCCTCATCTGCAATCCTGTAAGCCTTTTCAATCATGGTAATATCATCTGAAGGATGATATTTGCGGATTGTATTAATCAAGTCCTGATACAGCACTTCAGGGCTGGTAAAGTCGGCCGGCGCTTCCAATTCGATATCCAGTTTTTCTTTTGTTCCCTCATTTGCCATATGTTCGGTCACCTTTTCCTATGGATAGTCAAGATACATTATAATTTTTTTTATGTAAAAAAGCAAGGGGCGCTTGGAAAAAAGCGGGGCCGGGCCGGAACGCGGTCATTAGACACGCTCTATACCGGCCCTGCCTCGTCTGTTTTGTCATAAATGGCAATCCCGTTTTTCTCTGTGCGCTTCACCCGGTACATGGCTCTGTCCGCCCGGTTTATCAGGTCCTCCATGCGCTCGGATTCCCTCTGGGCAAAGGCCAGGCCGATAGACGCATTGATCCTGCGGCTGGTGCCGTCCGGCAGCTGGATGGAGCTGCGCCCCTCATATCCGGATCTCACCTTATCCTCTATGGTCTTTCTGTCACTGTAGCCATAGAAGAACAATACAAACTCATCGCCCGACAGGCGGACCGCCATGCACTGTTCCCCAAAAGCAATGCCGGTCAGAAGGTCCGCCATAGCCTTCAGGTAATGGTCTCCCATCTCATGGCCATAATTGTCATTCACAAACTTAAGGTTGTCCAAATCACAGAAAACAAGGGCATTGACCCGGCTCCTGTTTCCGTCCAGTATTTTCTGCCCCTCCTTTTTAAGGTAGGACGCGTTGTACAGGCCGGTGAGCTGGTCATGCTGGGATATATTCCTGAGACGCAGTATCTCCATATATGCGTCCGTTTTGTCGATAACAATGCCGAACACGCCGTGTTCCTCATGTCTCTGGCGTATGGAAACGGCCCTGGTATTGCAGGCCCTGTCCGTGTAGGAAAATCCGTCCTCCAGTTCCATAACCCGCTCCAAACCGCCAAGTATATCCTCCCATACATCGTAGTCCAGGCAGCCGTCGGAACCCATGCGGTCCGACCCAATATCCAGCAGCTGCAGGATGGATGAGCTCAGTTTGACCCGTGAGCCGCCTTCCTGATACTCAAAGCTGCCCACCTTTTCCCCGGCTGATTCCAGGGTAAAGGAATACCTGGAATAGCTCTGCTCCAGCTTTGCGGCCATATCGTTAAGGGCCTGGTGGATGCGGTCTATCTCTTCTATTCCGCTTTCCCTAAAATGAACCTCCTCCGGGTTCTGGCAGGTAATGTCCTCCTGCAGCTTTTTAATTGGTTTTAATACCATCCAGATGGCTATATACGAAAAAATGATGGCAATTACGATGGACAGCAGATAGACCCCCGCCACCATAACAATGGTGGACCTGGACAGTTCTGCCAGCTCTGAGTGGTAGCACACCGCCCCCACATACACGGAACCGCCTTCCATATGTCCATAAACCTGCAGGACGCTGCGCACACCGTCGTAGGAAGCTCCATTATACGTTAATGAAATCCTGCCGCCATCTTCCCCGTAGTCATAATCCGTTCCTATGAACGCCTTATCCCGGCTGTAAAGAATCTTTTCATCCGTCATGAGAAGTACCTGCATTCCCTTGTACGGAGGATTATCCAGGCCCAGATACGAGTCCAGCACTTCCCCGCTGATTTGGAACCCCATCATCCGGCGGCTTCCATAGACCTCCTGGCTTATGACATGAATACAGACGGTTATCATCAAAGCAACCACTTTTCCCCCCCTTTGTCCTTTCTGTCCAAAACAGTTCCGCCTTTGCCCATTCCTGCGGCGTCAGCTTGGGACTCCAATCCTTGGAGAGGGCAATGGGATATTCGCTCTTAGAGCTTCCCACCACACAGTAGATATCACCATAGGCAGACGAAAATATCTGCGGCTCCCCGTCCCGGTATATAACAGCCTCCTTCTGGTCCAAATCCAGATAAAAGACGCCGTCCACTGATGATGCGTGGTTTAAATTGTCAATCAGTCTGTCATGTATCTTCCTGTCATCCTTTATCTTTGCCAGCTCTTTCTCCATGGTATTGGCGATGAGAAGGGAGTTATTCATATATCCTGATATAAGTGAGTCCTTTTCCGCTACCTGGGATTCCATCACCTTATAAGGGCGGTTGGCTGTTCCCGAGAAGGTTCCGGTCACCATCAGTCCAAAGCCAAATATAACGCTCTGCAGCAGGATGGCCATTAATATGGCGTTCCTCACCCTGTTGCTCAGCAAACGTTTCTTCATGGGATATCCTCCATTCCCCAGACAGAGGCACTGTCAGACACTATTCTTCAAAAATGGTCTTTACCTGTTCATAAAACGCCTCTGCCTTACTGCCGTAGTCCATGGAAGCTGCCGCCTCATCCATGGACATCCCCCTGGCCAGATACTCCTCAAACTCCATACGTCCCTGGCTCAGCGCCTCGCTAAAGCACGCGTCCACCCCTGTCCTGACATCATATGAGTTCTCAAAGTCAAACCCATACACCATCTGGTATGAATTGCTCTGCTTAAGTCCGGTCTCAATCCCTTTCAGCACCCTGGCGTCATCAATCTGCTGTTCCTGCTCCTCTGTCATGCCGTTATTGTCCACAGGCATATAGGACATGGAGGTGGCAAGTTCAAAGCCTTTGTCAATGGTCAGCCAGTGTATGAAATCCAGGGCAGCCCTGTTTTCCTCATCACTGCGGTTAAACACCGCCACTCCGGCCCCCTGCTGGATTGCCGTCGGGGTGGTCCCCTCCATCACCGGGTATTGGTAGACACCTGTTGTAACCGGTACCATATTTCCCTGGGAATCAGCCACTTCTTCCGGAAAATACAGGACGCTGCTGCTGGATCCGATGCAGCCTGCCAGATAGGACTGCTTTACATCATCACTGCGGTAACGGCCCTTTGCCCCGTAATACCCCTTTGTAAAAGGCTCATAATAATTCAGGAACAGCCTTTCGATAATACCCTTATCCAAATCCGGCACCATGGTGCCGCTCTCATCGTAATGGTAGATGTCCGAACCCATAGCATGATTCATAGCCACAAAATAGTTGGCCAGGTTATCTACTCCAATGAAAGGTCTCCCATCCCCGTCCGTACCGGGAGTCATGCTGTCCGTCCACTCAAAATATCCCTCAGCCATCCGTTCCAGCCCTTCCCACGACTCCATGTTCTCCTCCCGGTATTGGGGATTGGCGTCCAAAAATTCATCCAGCCTGGTCTGGTTCATGAGAAGAAGCTCCGTGGATTTTGCCACCGGCAGTATGTAAAGCTTTCCGTCGATATAACCCTCGTTAAGGTATGCCTGATTATACTGTGCCAGATCTGCCTCCGGCACCACACTGCCCAGCTCCACCAGTCTGTCGGGATGCAGCTTTACCGTGTTGACCACCATGTCCCTGTAGGCAAGCACAATATTTGCCATCTCCACATCATTGGTGGTGCCGTTGAGCACCAAGTCTATCTTATTGGTCAGGTCGGCGATAGAGCCCTGGCTGTAAGCCTCCACGGCCACGCCGCGTTCCAGGCCCAGCGTACCATTGTACTCCTTTACAAGCTGGTCCAAATGCTGCTTCTGGGCATCATTATAATAGTGCCAGAACTCTATGGTCATGGCAGTGTCGCTGTCATTTTCCTCTGTCAGGGCAGAAGATTCCTCCGCCTGGGGGATTTCAGCTTTTTTGTTTTCCCCGGCACAGCCGCCCGCCAAGACTGCCGCTCCGATGCAAAGAGCCGTTATTGACGCCATCCGTAATCTTCTCATGCCCGTAATCCTCTGTCTTTCTGAAATTTATTGGTCTGTTTAGATAATTATTAATATTGTACTACGGGGAAGGGGTTTGTTCAAGGAAATATCAGATGAATTTTGGGGTTCGTTTGATGCACAGATATAACAAAAAGGCCCATTTTTCAATCTAATGGGCCCTTTCTGTAACCAAATCTATTTCATTTTCCTACTTGCCTTCATAAATAATCGCGGAATCCACATCATATCCCTTCAGATGCTCCCGTCCCTTCAGTCCTGCCAGCTCCATGACAAAGCATATCTTTACCACCTGTCCGCCCAGCTGCTCAATCAGCTTGACAATTGCCTCAGTGGTTCCTCCTGTGGCGATCAGGTCGTCCACAATGATTACCTTCTGGCCCGGACGGATGGCGTCCTTGTGCATTTCAATGGTTGCCTGTCCGTACTCCAGGTCATATTCCATGGAAATGGTCTCACAGGGAAGCTTTCCCTTTTTGCGCACAGGCACAAATCCCTTGTGTTGCGCATAGGCCACCGGCACTCCAAAGATGAATCCCCTTGATTCGGGGCCTATTACCAGGTCGTAATCCAGGTCCTTGACCATGTCAATCAGGCTGTCCACTGCCATGTGAAGCCCGTCTGCGTCCTGCAGGATGCTGGTCACATCCCGGAATATGATTCCAGGCTCCGGAAAATCCGGTATGCTTCTTACATACTCTTCTAACTTTTTCATGATGGTTTCCTCTCTTCCACATTCAGATTCTTAACCGTATCCCTGATTATCAGCTTATTGTTCAGGTAAATCCTCCGGTTGTCCACGATTCCCTCGTCCAGGCGCCGAAGCAGCACCCTGGCTCCCTCCCTGGCAATCTCCCCCATATTGCGCTCCACTGTGGTCAAATGCATGTCCGAATAGCCTGACATATCCCAGTTGTCAAAACCCACAAGGGAAACATCATCCGGCACCTTAAGGCCGGCCTCCACAATGGCTGTCCTGGCGCCAAAAAGCCATCTCATCGTTAAAACACAGCAGGGCCGTGGGCCGGAAGGTGAGAAGCTGTTTTGCCGCGGTGTATCCGCTGGCATACCGGTAATTGCCGCTGATAACAGGAAGGGCATCCGGATCCAGTCCGTGGCTGGTCATGGACGTCCTCCATCCCCTGCGGCGCAGCCGGCTGGAATCCAGCCCCGGATTTCCTTCTATGATGCCGATGTTCCGGTGTCCGTTCTCCAGCAGATAGTCCATGGCCCGTTCCATGGCAAGGGCCTCATCCGTGGTCACATTGGGCGCGTCCACGTCCACGGCACGGCAGATGACTGACATGGGAATCTTTTTGTCCAGGACTTCGTTCATAAACTCCATGTCCTCGCTTCGCTGGGACAATACGATGATTCCGTCAAAATAGCTGGATTCAGTGTTCCGGGCTCATGCATATCAATACCTTTAACCACTACATTATACTTGCTTCCGCAACACTGTAAACCCTGTCAGCACGTCGTGGAGCACAAACGGCGATGTCATCTTACTGATGGTAGAGAAGTACAGCCCAATTACATAGGATCTGGATTTTTTCAGGTTGATGGCTGCCTGGTTGGGCACATA
>ENA-OQCW01000766-OQCW01000766.1-human-gut-metagenome-genome-assembly--contig:-NODE-766-length-15922-cov-5.481292_pt1 | contig 15922 bp, 19 predicted proteins | sample MGYA00242767_ERZ504593 | MGnify/ENA primary metagenome ERZ504593 (study PRJEB26092, sample SAMD00036307) | human gut metagenome | host: Homo sapiens | study: EMG produced TPA metagenomics assembly of... | reverse complement strand
AGGGATTTGTCTTGAGTTATCCCCATGACAAATCCCTATACACAAAACCCCATTGCCACAACGGCAATGGGGTTCAATACTTTACTCAAATTATTTAAGAGTAACTTTAGCACCTTCTGCTTCAAGTTTTGTTTTGATTTCTTCAGCTTCTGCTTTAGATGCGCCTTCTTTTAATACTTTAGGAGCTCCATCTACAACTTCTTTAGCTTCTTTTAATCCTAAACCTGTTGCTTCACGAACAACTTTGATAACTTTAACTTTGTTTGGTCCAACTTCTGTTAATTCTACGTCGAACTCATCTTTTTCTTCTGCTGCTTCTGCTGCACCGCCTGCTGCTGCAACTACAACACCTGCTGCTGCAGATACACCAAATTCTTCTTCACAAGCTTTTACTAATTCGTTTAATTCTAATACGGATAATTCTTTGATAGCTTCAATAAATTCAGCTGTTGTTAATTTTGCCATTATTATTTACCTCCAATTTTCATTTATAAATTATTTTCTTTGCCCCTAGGGCATTCTTCATACAAACTGCTTATTAAGCCTGCTGTTCTGCAATCTGATTAAGCACACGAGCGAAGTTTGTAATAGGTGACTGGATACTTCCAAGCAATTTTCCAAGAAGTTCTTCTCTTGAAGGAACCTGGGAAAGTGCTTCGATTCCTGCCTTATCGTAGTAAGCGTTTTCTACAACACCTGCTACTAATTCCAATGTTGGAACTGTTTTTGCGTATTTAGCAAGGATTCTTGCTGGTGCTGTTGCATCTTCTGTACATACAGCTAAAGCGTTTGTTCCTTCTAAATGCTGGCATAAATCTTCACAAGCTGTTCCTTTGAATGCAAAGTTCATCATTGTGTTTTTGTAAACTTTGTAAACAACTCCAGCTTCTCTTAATTCCTTACGCATCTGTGTATCCTGTTCAACATTGATACCTTTGTAGTTTACTAAAACTACAGCTGCTGCATCTTTAATGCTGTTGGAAATCTCTTCTACGACAGGTTTTTTAAGTTCTACTTTTGCCATGAATTAGTGCACCTCCTTGTTTTTTTAGGCTGCGCTGCTCAAAATTAAGAAAACCTCTTTGCTCAAGACAAAGAGGTTTAAAATCAATCTTATCTATAAAGAATGAATCTTTCCTCGGCAGGCGTTTTTATCCTTATGCCTTACGGCACCTGCTGTCTTCGGCAGCTATTCCTTTGATAAGGTAACATATTTACAATTACTTGTCAACTACTTTTTTATTTTCATAATTATCTTTATACATTCGTTGCAGTTTTTAGTTTTATCAACATTATAAATGTGACATACAATCTTTTTTCCCATTGCTAATAATTCAGTTACCCCTTTACTGTAATACCGCGGTATATATCCCAACACGTTTCCTGATATATCCAAAAGTTGAACCGCATTATGATCATAAGCATTATCAGGTTCTTCGTGCAAAAACACCTCATCACCACGAGTAACCTCTATAGCCTGAGTACAATCTTTTCCTTCACAATGCAAATAATGCCGAACACCTGCCATATAGAAAATCCTAGTTACATTCGTATCCAAACTTAATATTGGATCAATAAATTCAAGATTATCAATTGGAAGACGCGCACCACTTCTCTTCAATAACATATAGTCATCATATTCTTCCAACCCATATTTATCCAAAATCACTTGAATATTTTTTCTTTTCCGATCTGGTAAGCGGCTTGCAAAAATTGCAAAAAGTCTATTGTCTCTATATACTTTATTCAAATCTGGAAAGCACAGCAAAGGTTTAAATCCATCAGATATAGCAGCTTGTACCTCCTCACCATACTGAAACTCATATTGCCCATTTTTTGTCAGTTGCCCAATAATGTATTGTTTTCTGCTCTTCTCTGATTTCCAAATCAAATAGAGATAGTCTTTTCCATCTTTAACTGACATATTAAACCTCCTGTTTTTCATAAACCTTTTTCAATAATCGAACTTTTGATAAAATAAATTTACCTATCAATTCTTTTCTCTCTTCCGTAAGTACCTCTTCATATTTATTTAATATATCATAAACATTCTCTTCTGTCACAAATGTTTCAATTCTTTTTTCAATTTCTATGGTTTGTTTATAATAATTCTTTTGAAGAAACTCAACCATTGCCAGATGGGTTGGCTGTTTCACATCATTACTTGTAATACGTGCCAGTGATTTTGATTTAGTATCGATAAGCGACCTCCATAAAACTTTGTCATTTCCTAAATAATTTTTAATTTTTGTTTCTTTTACATAAGCACAAAGTGATGAACTGTTATCATATAGTGGACTTATACTCAACACTTCCTTATCTAACACTAGTGCCCAATTACTCTGATGTCTATCTGTATTACCAATTAAAAATCAAAAAGCAAAATAGGAAGAAAATCTTCAAAAAGTCCCCATGGTTTCAAAACTTCTTTTATCATATCTAAAGAATACTTCTTACCTGTCTCCGTATCCATTAATAAGGATTCATCAAAGCCCGGATACATTAAACTAATACAATAAATCCCTTCAATTAATGTTATCCCTTCATGATCAACAATATTGTAACTCATAGACCCTTCTCTACCTTTATAACTTCCAACTTCAAATTTAGCACATGAAAGTCCTATTAAATTTGCCAGATCGTATGCGATACATTCTGAAACATGGTCTGTTGTTTCTATGTCTTTTTTTAAATTTAAATAGCCCTGTTTGTCCTGTATCTGGATTCATAAGCCATAACTTCTCACTTCTCCCGCTACCCTCCGCAGCTCCTTCATATTCTACCCAAAAAGAAAAATCCTTCATAAATCCCCTCCTATGCTAATGACCTTCTTTATATAAACTAGTAATTTAAATTTTTCAAATTATTTATCGCCCTCAAATATAAAGATATCTTCAACCCTTGCATGAAGTTCTTTTGAAACATCTATTGCCAGCTTTAAAGAAGGATTATATTGCCCTTTCTCTAAACGTACAATTGTTTCCCTTCGTACTCCTACTCTCTCTGCTAGCTCTTTTTGACTTATATTCCGTTTTTCTCGATAAGCTTTCATCCTTGTTATAAATGATACCATTTCCCCTCCATACTAACACTTTATATATGTGATAAATATATCACTGCTCGACGTTTCTGTCAATAATGCAAAAGAAAGCAGAGAGTCTATACTCCCCGCTTCCATTTTCTGCAATCCATTGTCTTACAAAACAAAATCGCTACTACTGTACTTACCGCTGTCGCCACAATCCCGGGGCCCACAATCGCTGTGGGATTAACACTACCATATTGGCTTCGATAGGCAATAATGTTCACCGGTATCAACTGTAGAGAAGATATGTTTAAAATCAGAAAAGTACACATTTCATTGCTTGCAATGCCCTTTTTTCTGACAATCCCCAAAGCTTTGCCCTGCCTTCGTTCCTCCTCCAGCTTGCCCAATTCCTCCATTGCCTTCAGTCCAAAAGGCGTGGCTGCCCAGCCAAGTCCCAAAAAATTCGCAATCATATTTGCTGAAATAAATTCCATTGCCTTATGCTCCCCGGGAATTTCAGGAAAAAGAAATCGCAGAAGGGGCTTCATTGCCTTTGTCATGCGTTCTACCAGTCCGGATGCTCTGGCAATCTCCATAATTCCTACCCACATTGCCACAATCCCTGCCATTGCTATGCACAGAGATACCGCCTCTTTTGCAGAGGAGAGGGCTGCTTCTGTCACCTTACTCATATTTCCTGTAGCTGCGCCATATAAAATTCCAATAAGAAGCATCATACCCCAAAGAATATCCAGCATACATCCTCCAAATATGCCTTTTCTTCAAGATATGTAAAAAAACGGTATCTTATTCTTCAGAAGATTTTTTCTGTAAAAGACGCTCTCCTGCTTCCTGGGCTTTCTGGCTATACTCTGAAAGTCTCTGGAATATCTTTTCCTTTTGTTCTCCCTCTGCTAAAACAGGCTGGTAATTATTATACCCCTCTGCATAAGCAGAAGAAATTTTACAGGGAAGAATATTTGTCACATTATCCTGTTGCACTTCTCCATCTCTAAGGGTAAAAGTCTGCTGGAATATCATCGTATCCATATCTCTTGGTGCTGAATTTCCTCCAAAACAGAAATTCCCCAGACTATATACAATATTTTTTCCTTTATATTCCTCAATTCCCTGCAGTACATGGGGATGATGTCCCAAAACTAAATCTGCCCCATTATCAATCGCTGTATGGGCAAGTTCAACCTGCACATTGTTTGGAATATTCTCTTTTTCCTGTCCCCAGTGAAAGCTTACAATAATGAGCTGCGCTCCCTGTTCTTTCAAAGATGCAATATTATCCAACAAATCCTGCTTGCAGTCTATATGTTTTGCCAGTTCATAGACTCCGGCAAACCCTACTTTAACACCTTTGATATCCATAACAGCGGTCCGCTCATATCCAAAAGATGAGATGCCTTCTGCTTCAAGAGCTGCTATTGTATCCTCATAACTTTTCTTACCATAATCAAAACTATGATTATTTGCTAAATTTGCCGCTTCCACCGCTCCTGACGAGAGAATTTTTGCATAGGCTGCATCTCCCTTAAACGCAAACTGCTTTGGCTCCCTTGCAGTCTCCTCTGTTAAGGTTCCTTCCATATTTACAATAGTCAAGTCATCCTGTGCAAAAACAGGCTGCACATTCTGAAAGAAATATGCCGGGTTCTGCACTGCATCATACTTTCCTTTAAAGCTTCGTCCGTAATCAAATCCTTCATCTGTTCCCAGTGTACAATCTCCTGCTGCACTGATCGTAATAGTAGTTTCCTGAACTTCCTCTATTTCTTGTTCTTCCTCTGTTTTCTTTTCCTCATTATCTGCTGTTTCTATCTTTGCATTAGACCGAACTTCCTGAGTATCCTTCTGAAATTCTCTCATCAACAATACTCCACATAAAATTGCCAGAAGAATAATATCTGTGGTTATAATCAGCTTTAAACATAATTTCTTCTTTCGTTCTTTTCTCTTCATATTTTTCCCTCAAATAACTTAATTCCTGTTATTCCTGATTTAAAAGCGCCTGATATACATCTCTTTTGCGAATTCCCCTATCCTTCGCCACCTGTTTCATAGCATCTTTTCGGTTCATTCCTTCCTTCTCGTAAATAGCCAAATGCTCTTCCAAAGACATAGTTTCCCACTTCTGACGTTCTTCTAATACCAATTCTTCCCTTGGACGTCCTGCCAAAACCATAACACATTCCCCTTTTGGCGGATTTTCTTTATACCACGCAATCGTCTGAGACAATGTATCTCGGAAAACAGTTTCATGCTTCTTTGTAAGCTCACGACAAAGAGAAATTTTTCTATCCCCCAATTCTGCATAAAGCTCTTCTAAAGTTTTTACCAGCCTATGAGGTGCTTCATACAGGATAATCGTCCTTGTTTCATTTTTTAATTCCTGTAAGATGCAAGCTCTCTCTTTTTTGTCAGAAGGCAGAAAAGCTTCGAAAGCAAAACGCCTTGTAGGAAGCCCTGATAAAGTCAATGCAGTAATACAAGCTGCCGCTCCCGGAAGAGACGTAACCTCTATACCGGCTTCGCAACACATTGCTACTAATTCTTCCCCCGGATCTGAAATGCCCGGCGTCCCTGCATCTGTAATCAAAGCAATATTTTTCCCATCCAGCATCTGTTCTACTAAATATCTTCCTTTGTCAAATTTATTATATTCATGATAGCTGGTCATTGGTGTTTTAATTTCAAAATGATTTAATAGCTTAATACTGTTTCTTGTATCTTCTGCCGCAATCAAATCCACTTCTTTTAAAATTCGCAGCACTCTATATGTAATATCTTCTAAATTTCCAATGGGAGTTGCACATAAATATAATTTTCCGCTCATTCCCTCACCTCCTGCTGATAAATCTTCTGTATTTCTTCTGTATAAATTCCCGGTTTTTTCATATACAATCAACGGTTTTTCCACAATCATACGGGATTTTCCGCCACGCAATCCTTCAATCAACACCATATTAGGCTCTTTATCTGCAAAAGGATGTACCAACCTCATTCTCTTAGGCTCTATTCGGTATTTGACCATAACTGACATGATCTCCGCCAGACGAAACGGTCTGTGCACCATATAAAAACGTCCTTTGGGTTTTAACACCTTTGCCGCTTGAGAAATAATATCCTCTAAATTACAAAGTGTCTCGTGCCTTGCAATTATTTTTGCCTCATTACTTCCTGTAAGTCCATGATGCCCAATCATATACGGGGGATTGGTAGTCACAACGTCAAAAAAAGCCCCTCCATAAATGGAAGCGGACTCTTTAATATCCCCTGTGGTAATCGTTATATCCTGCTCCAGATGATTGTACGCAATGCTTCGCCTTGCTCTTTGTGCACTTTCCTCCTGTATTTCAAGCCCTGTAAAATGCTCTCCTTTTGGATATCTCGCCTTTAATAAAATGGGGACGATACCTGTACCCGTCCCCATATCCAGCACTCTTTCTCCCGGCTTTACCTGAGCAAACCAGGATAAAAGCACTGCATCAATCCCAAAGCAAAATTGCTGAGGATTTTGTATCAAACTATATCCATTTTGGAGGTCATCCAGTCGTTCTCCCTCTTGAAGTATTTTCTCCATATTGCGAATGCCCTCTTTATTTATCTCTTTCCAGTTCTTTTAATACTTTCATTTCTTCTTCTGTCAGCTTCAGTTTTTCTCGTTTCTGACGCGCTTTAAATTTCAACTCTGATGCCTGATATTCTCTGATTTCTTTCTCATCTTCTACATCTACAATCACCTTGACATACTGACGCAGTACATTCACACTTTGCACTTCACCTTTCAGTCCTTCCGGTGTTGTAACCCTATCTCCCGGATTTGGAAGTTTACGGTTTAATTCTTCATAAGTTTCTTCTTCGTTTTTCAAACAACACATCAATCTGCCGCAGACACCTGAAATCTTTGTAGGATTTAAAGATAAATTCTGCTCTTTTGCCATTTTAATGGAAACCGGTACAAACTCTGACAGATAAGTATGGCAACACAGCGGTCTGCCGCATATACCAATCCCGCCTAAAATCTTTGTTTCATCTCTTACACCAATCTGACGAAGTTCTATTCTTGTCTTAAAGATTGCCGCCAAATCTTTTACCAGCTCACGGAAATCAATACGTCCATCTGCTGTAAAATAAAACAGGATTTTATTATTATCAAATGTATACTCTACATCAATCAGCTTCATTTCCAGATTATGTTCTCTGATTTTCTTCAGACAAATCTGAAATGCCTCTTTTTCTCTTTTTCTATTGGATTCCTCTTTTTTATCATCCTGAGGAGTGGCAATACGAATAACCTCTTTTAAAGGCTGTACCACTTTTTCATCTGATACTTCTCTCGGAGGCAATACCACACTTCCGTATTCCACACCTCTTGCGGTTTCTACAATGACATGTTCTCCTGCCTTTATCTCCAAGTCTTTAGGGGAAAAATAATAAATTTTTCCCACATTGCGAAATCTTACTCCAATTACCTTTGTCATAACTAGTTCTCCCTGATTGTAAGGAACAAAAGTTCCATGGTTAAATCAAAATTTACGTTTGCCTGCAGACGGGCTTTGGCTGTTTCAATAGCCTGAATAATTTTTTCCAGTCCTTCATAAGAACTTCTGTCTGCACGATTTTTAATATCATTATATTCTTGACGAAATACCAGTCCGTCAATCTGTCTGGTTGCCTTAAACATTAATACATCTCTGAACCATACCAAATACAAATCTAAATATTCATATATGGTATGTTTTTGCTCAGAAAGAAGCTTAATAGCATCCACCATTTCATAAACCTCCATATCCTGACCTCGTTTCAGAATATGAAAGGCTGCATCCATCATCTCCGTAAAGTCCTCAGCAGTAGCAATCCGCTTTGCTTTTCCCACATTTCCCTGTGCAAAAGCAACACTGACTTCTGCTTGATAATCTGGTACGTGAAGCTCCTCCATCAAGTATTTTTTAATCACTTCATCTCTTACCGGTTTAAAATTCAAAGTTACGCATCTGGATGCAATAGTCGGAAGCAAAGTGCTTCCATTGTTTACCAATAAAAGAATAACAGCGTAAGCCGGTGGTTCTTCTATTGTTTTTAACAGAGCATTTTGTGCCTGTACCGTCATCTTCTCTGCCTCATCGACAATATATATTTTATACGGCCCTGTGTATGGTTTAATAGAAACATCAGAAATTAGCTGTTCCCTGATATCCTCAATGCCTATAGAATTTGGCTTCTCATGTCTAATATAAATAATATCCGGATGATTCCGGTTCATTGCCTTTTTACAGGAACTACACTGCAAACATGGTTGCTCTCCATGTGTTTCACACTGCAATGTCATAGCAAATAACTTTGCCAGAAGCTTCTTCCCACTTCCCTTTTCCCCTGCAAAGATATAGGAATGAGAAACCTTACCCATTGCTGCTGCATTCTTTAAATGTTTCACCACTTCTTCATGTCCCAATACTTTTTCTACTTCTTGCATTGCAATTCACCTCAATTCCTGCATATATAGCCAATTCATTGGCTTAATTTGCAATTTATTTAAACATTATATCACATATTTTTTCCCTACTGCAACTTTTGTATATAGTTTTTAATTTCTTTTATACAACTTTCTAATTCTGTATTATAAAATCTTTTTGTAATACCTGCCTCCTGTAATTTTTCTTCAGAAAAATCTCTTGCATCTGCCAGAAATCTTCGACACATCTCTTCATATTTAGGAGTCTGCTGCTGTTCTTCTCTGGCAATTGCCCTTTTTAAGCGCTCACCGTCTTCTACTTCTATATAAATGGGCGCAATTTTTTCCTCACCATAATAATTTTTCAGCTGAGTATAAGACTCCAATGTTCCAATTCCCAAATAACTTTTTCTTGTATCTGTCATCTGTCCATCATCTACAGTAAAATAAATCCATGGTCCATATACAGTCTCATAAGTCCTTGCCTCTATAACTTTTCCCGCTTCTTTCAGCTGACGAAATTGTTCTTCCCCAACAAAATAATACTCTCTCCCCTGCTTTTCTCCCTCTCTCATGGGTCTGGTGGTATATAAAACCAGATTTGAAAGCCCCAACGTTTCATCTATACGCAAACGGCTGTAAATTGTATCTTTTCCCGATGAGCTTTTTCCCATAATATAAAAAATTTTTCCCATTCTTCTCTCCATTTCTATCTCTCTTTTAAAACACGGATTTTTTTCTGGCTGTAATCCTTCAGTCCCTGAAAATACATTCCCTGTTTTTTCAATCGTTCTGCCTGAACCAAAAAGCTTTCTGAAATTTTCTCTCCCGGCACTAAAAGTGGAATTCCGGGTGGATACAAATAAGCATATTCCGCAGAGACTCTTCCTCTGCTTTCTTGCAAAGGTATAATTTCCCAATCTCCTTCCACCGCTTCCCAAATCCTATAAGTTTGTAGTTCTTTTACTGTATTACTGCTATCAGTGAAAGTATATTTTTTCATCTTTTCTTCTTTACTTTGCAAGCTACCATCTATTTCTAACAGTGCATTTACTAATCGTTCAAAGCCTTCTCTACTATCCATTACACTAGTCAGTGCCAATATATACTGTTCTGCCTCCATTTCCATTTCAAGATGATATTTTCTTCTTAAAACTTCATGAAGCTGCGGACCATTAATATCCGCATTTTCGGTAGAAATAATTATTTTTGAATAATCTAGATCAAAAATATCGGTTTTCTCTATCAGCTCCTCACCAACAAGATGAAGTGTCTTCATTGTTTTTAATCTTTCTCTTACCCACTTTAGATTTTCCTGAAATATCTCAAATTTTTCTTTTCCTTGTTCTTTCAAAAAACGTAAACAATAAGAAATACCCGCCATTAAAACGTAAGACGGACTGCTGGTTTCATATATCTCAAGGAATTCTTCCAACCTATCAGCAGATACCCTGTTTCCTTTTTTATGAAGAAGAGCTGTCTGTGTCATTGCCGGCAGTGTTTTTATGTAAACTATGTATAACTACATCTGCCCCTAAATTCAAAGCAGATGTAGGAAAATACTCGCTAAAAGAAAAATGAGCGCCATGTGCCTCATCTACAATCAGTGGAACTCCATATATATGAACAATTTCTGCAATTTTCTCTATATCTGACACTACCCCATCATAACTGGGGGAAGTAATGATAACAGCCTCTATATCTTTTTCTTCCTGTAATACCTTCTCCACATCATCCGGAGAAATCCTGCCGTTTAATCCACAAGTCAACTCACAGGAAGGATAAATATATGATGTTTCTAATCCTCTCAAATAAGCAGCATGGTATACCGCCTTATGACAGTTTCTTGCCATAAGAAGTTTTCCTCCCCTAGAAGTACAAGCAGATACTGCTGCCAAAATCCCGGCAGTGCTGCCATTAATTAAAAACCAAGTCTTATCTACACGATATAGTTCTGCTGCCATATCCTGATTTTCTTTTATAATTCCTTCAGCATGATGCAAATTATCAAAGTCTGTTATCTCTGTAATGTCAACTACATAAGGATTATTCAAATATTCTGTATAAACCCGACGCTTATGTCCAGGCATGTGAAAAGGATAAAAATCCGTACGACTATATTGGTCTAATACCATATCAAGATATTTCATATACTATCTCCAAATCCGTTCTGCTCTTTATAATACATAACCAAAGTATAGTAGCACATTTTTCACCTGTCAATCATTCCCCCTATTTATCATTTACATTTCTTATATCTTTTTTATATTTTTCTATTGACATTTATAAATTATTATTGTATATATATTACATAATATAACGTTATATAACGATATTCTTTATTTTTTAAAAAACAGGAGGATTTAAAATTATGAAGAAAGAAATTATTGCCCAAATCAATGCAGCAGTTCAGGCTGTAGCAAACAAAAATGTAAACCATTTTTATTTTGTAGCATGTGGTGGTTCTCAGGCTTTTATGATGCCAGCACAATTTATGTTTGACCGTGAAATTGAAATCCCAGCAAGTATCTATACTTCCAATGAATTTGTACATATGGAGCCGAAGGCTTTAAATGAAAACTCTGTCGTTATTACCTGTTCTCATTCCGGTAACACACCTGAAACAGTAAAAGCAACTGAAGTAGCAAGAGAAAAAGGAGCTGTTACGATTGCTCTTTCTCACTTAGTAGATTCTCCGTTATGGAAAGCTGCTGAATATCCAATTTTCTATGACTGGGGAAAAGAATCTGATACATCTGATTTAAACAAAGCAGTCCTTTATTCTTTAATCTTTAAAATTTTAAACACTGTAAAACCTGATGAGAAATACGTAAAAGGTTTAGAAGCTTTAGATCACTTACAGGAAGCAACCGAAAAAGTACGAGCTCAGTATGCTGACTTTGCAACAGAGTGGGGAAAAAGCTATAAGAGAGAAAAACTTCTCTATACTATGGGAAGTGGTGCATGTTACGGAGAATGTTATTCCTACGCAATTTGCCTTATGATGGAAATGCAGTGGATTAATGCAAGCTGTATCCATTCCGGAGAATACTTCCATGGACCTTTCGAAATTACAGATTTTGACGTTCCATTTATTATTGTTAAAGGAACCGGTTCTACCCGCTATCTGGATGAAAGAGCTTACAATTTCTGTAAAAAATATTCTGACCGCATCGCTTTAATTGATGTAGAAGACTTTGACTGGTGTGGAATCGATGAATCAGTTCGTGAATATTATGCTCCGCTTCTTGCAGGCGCTGTATTACGTGCTATGGCTGATGCTATTGCTTACGAACGCGGACATGATTTAGGTGTACGTAGATACATGTGGAGAATGGAATACTAATATTACATTTGAAAAAGGAGGGGTAATAAATGAAATTGAGAAAAATGGTCGCCCTGTCACTCACCGCAATTTCTATACTTTCTATGGCAGCATGTGGCGGTGGAAGTTCAGACAAAGAGTCTAAAGAAACTAAGAATGATGAAGATACCATTGAAATTAATTTTTTCCATCGCTGGCCAAACGATCCAAAAAATTCTATGTTTAAAGAATTAATTGCACAGTATGAGAAAGAAAATCCAAATGTAAAAATCAATATGGATTGTATCTTAAATGATCAATATAAAGAAAAAATCCGTATGATTGTTTCTACTGATGAAGTACCCGACATCTTTTCGTCCTGGTCCGGAAGTTTTGCTCAGGAAATGATTGACTCCGGAAATGTAATGGATTTAACTTCTGTGTTTGAAGAAGATGCTGCATGGGCTGACACAATCGCCGATGTCAGTAAAGGTCCTTTTACCTTTGACGGAAAAATAATGGCTATTCCATGGTCACAGGATGGAAAAGCTTTCTTCTACAACAAGCATATCTTTGAAGAAAACAACATCAAAATTCCGAAAACTTGGAACGAATTCATTGACGTCCTTGATAAGCTGAAAGCTGCCGGCTATGAAACACCAATCGTAGAAGGATTAAAAGATAATTGGAGTATCCTCCACTATTTAGGAACTATCAATCAGCGTATGGTTGATCCAGAGGTTCTGGCAAAAGATTATGACCCTGCCACAGGTGAGTTTACAGATCCTGCATACATTGATGGATTAAATAAATGGAAACAACTCACAGAATACATGGGCGAAACATGTACTGCTATTGACCATGAAACTGCACGTAATACTTATTTTGCCACTGAAGAATCACCAATTATGTACTTACAGTTTGCTGAAATTTCTTTAATGAAAGATACAATTAATTTTGATTATGGTTTCTTTAATTTCCCAGCATTTGAAGAAGGAAAAGGAGATCCAAATGCTCTTACAGGTGCTCCGGAAGGCTTTATGATTTCTAATAAAGCTGAACATCCTGAAGAATGTATCAAATTCTTGAAATGGCTTGTAAGTCCGGAAGGCGGAGCTGTAAAACTTTCAACTGTAGCCGGAGATTTAACCAGTGTAAATGATGCTCTTACAGAAGAAAATGCTCTTCCTGAACAAATCGAAGCGTTAGAAACCATCAATGCAGCCAGCCAGATGGCTCCGTGGTTTGACAATGCATGTAATCCAAGTATTTATACTGTATTCGGACAAGGCGCTTCCGCAATCGCTACGAATGATATGACCCCGGAAGAGGTTATGAAGGATGTACAGACAGCTGCTGCCGAACTGAAAGAAAACTCCAATTAACCCAGGTCGTCCCATATATAGGAATTTTGCAGACGGTCTTCTATGACCGTCTGTTCCTTTTAATATATTGAAAAGGAGGATTGTTATGGCAAAAAAGAAAAATAAACAGGCCTTTCTTTATATTCTTCCGTGCATTTTAATTTTGGGAATTTTTGTATATTATCCTTTGATCATGAACATGGTTTACAGTACACAGTCCTTTACTCTGTCTGCCACAACGAAAGAATTTGTAGGCTTAGCTAACTTCAGCAAACTCTTTTCAGATGAAATTATTCTTACATGTCTGAAAAATAATATATTATACGCTGTAATTTCTGTTATCATCCAAGTAGGTTTTGGTTTAGTTCTGGCCGCTGTTCTGGAAGATAAATTACTTCAAAAGTTTTCACCTTTTTTCAGGACTACTTTTTTCATCCCAACTTTGCTTTCCATGACTGTTGTATGTTTGTTATTTGAATTTATCTATAACCCTCAAATGGGATTATTAAACAGCTTTCTGGAACTTATCGGGCTTGATAATCTGACTACTGTATGGCTTGGGAAAAGTAAAATTGCCATGTTCGCCGTAATCGCTGTTTCTCAATGGCAAAGTACCGGTTATGTTACCATGCTATTTATTGTTGCCATACAAAAAATACCAAGAGATTTATACGAAGCAGCAGAAATGGATGGTGCAGGAAAAATACGCCAATTTTTTAGTATAACAGTTCCACAAGTAAAACAAATGTTCTTTGTTACTATGGTCATTACTGTTGTTGGTGCATTTACTGTATTTAACGAACCTTATATTTTAACCGGAGGCGGTCCCGGAACTTCTACAATGACTCTTGCTTTACATATGTATCAAACCGGTGTTGTTAAAAATGATATGGGCTACGCTTCAACTATTGCTATCTTAATCTTTATTGTAACTGCTGTGCTTTCCAGCATTCAGTTTTTCACTATCGGAGGAAAGGAGGAATAACTCATGAGGAAAAAATCAAAACTTCAAAATGGGGAATTGGAGAATATATCTGGTTCATTATTCTGGTTATCCTTGCCATTTTGATTATTTACCCCATGTTCTGGATTATCATGTCCTCCTTTAAAGATTACAACGGTATTTTTAAAGATGTATGGGGACTTCCAAAAGAATGGTTATTTGAAAACTATAAAACCGCCTGGGAAAAGGGAATTTCTAATTATTTTATCAACTCTATAATCGTCAGTGTGGGAACAATTATAGGTGTCGTGTTAATTTCTACTTTTGCGGCTTTCGGTATCTGCCAAATGAAAAGTCGTTTTGCGAATTTATGTTTTCTTTTAATCATGGGCGGACTTCTTCTCTCTCCACAGGTTTGCTTATTGCCACTTTATATGCTTTTAAAAAACCTTGGACTGAAAGATACTTATTTCGCACTGATTCTTCCTTATATTGCATTTAGGCTTCCTGTTTCCGTTATGCTGATACGTTCTTTCTTTATCGGTATTCCTAAAGAACTGGAAGAGTCTGCCATTATTGATGGAGCTACTTTCTTTCAAATTTACAAAAAAAATTTATCTGCCTCTGTCCAAAACCTATCATTTCAACAGTAATCATTATGACCTCTTACTATTCTTGGAATGAATTCATTTTTGCCACTATGTTTATAGATTCTTCTGAGAAGCAGACTATCCCTGTTGGACTTATGGTATTTTCCGATGGTCTGATGACGAACTGGGGAGTTGTTATGGCCGGTATGGTTATTGCCTGTCTCCCTATTGCTATTCTATTTATCTTTATGCAAAAAAGCTTTATCAGAGGAATGACTGCCGGCAGTGTTAAAGGCTGATAGAAAAGGAGGATGAACATGAAATTAATTGCTGTAGGAGATAATGTAACAGATTGCTATGTAGATGACAACGTATACTATCCAGGAGGAAACGCTGTTAACGTAGTCGTAAACTGTAAAAGAGATGGTGCTGAAAAAACGGCTTATATCGGTATTTTCGGAAATGATGAGAATGCCGACTGGATACAAAAATGTCTCTCAAAAGAAGGAATTGATGTTTCCCGTTCCAGAAAAGTTTATGCACACTCTGCACAGCCCAAAGTTCTTTTAAAGGATGGAGACCGTGTATTTGCTGCCGGAAAGAGAGATAGCTGCCAACATCTTTTCAGTATTCATCTGGTATCAGAAGACTTGGATATCATCAAAAACTTTGATATCTGCCACACAAGCTGTTATTCCAATATGGAATATGAACTGGCTGCTCTTTCTCAGGTTTGCGATGTCAGCTTTGACTTCTCTGATAAACGTGATACGAAATATCTGGAAAGAGTTTGTCCTTATGTGACTTATGCATTCTTCTCTGGTTCTGATTTAAGCGAAAAAGAATGTCAGGATCTCTTAAAACTTGCCGCATCCAAAGGAGCAAAAATTTGCGGTGTGACAAGAGGGGCAAAAGGTTCTATATTTTACGATGGTGCGGATTTCTATACACAGGGAATTGTAAAAACAGAAGTCATCGACACCATGGGAGCCGGAGACAGCTTCATTGCTGGTTTCCTTACAAATTATGGGGATACAAAAAATATGAAAGAAGCGCTTTCTTTTGCAGCTGCAAAAGCAGCTGCCACATGCAGAATTCATGGTGGATTTGGATATCCACACCCGATGACAGAATGATAGAAAATATTCCAGATTATCACATTCATTCTTCTGTGTCCCCTGACTCTCATGAAAGTTACAGCAACATTCTGAATATCGCCCAAAAAATAA
>ENA-OQCW01000765-OQCW01000765.1-human-gut-metagenome-genome-assembly--contig:-NODE-765-length-15958-cov-2.628830_pt1 | contig 15958 bp, 19 predicted proteins | sample MGYA00242767_ERZ504593 | MGnify/ENA primary metagenome ERZ504593 (study PRJEB26092, sample SAMD00036307) | human gut metagenome | host: Homo sapiens | study: EMG produced TPA metagenomics assembly of... | reverse complement strand
CAATCCTCATGGATGTGAGTGAAACTGCGGAAAAGGCGCTTTATCCGCTGATCATCGGCCTCCCAGACGATCCCGACGACAGCACTCGCCCCGCTTTTCGTGCTCTGGTTTGGATATACGATCTGGAGCAAGGTGCTCGTGACGGTACTGATCACGTTCTTCCCAATTACGATCACAGTGTTTGACGGATTCAAATCGGTGCGGACGGAGATGGAAGAGCTTTATTCACATTGGAGCGAGTAAGAGCCAGATCTTCTTAAAATTAAAGGTTCCGGCTGTCCTTCCCTGCTTTTTCTCGGCGATCAAGATGGCGGTCCCGTTATCGATCATCGGCGCCGCGATCGGGGAATGGCTCGGAGCGCAGAGCGGACTTGGATATTTCAGCAGAAGAATGATGACGCAGCTTGACGGTGCAGGCGTGTTTGCACCGATCTTACTGCTCTCAGTGGCAGCGATGGCGGCCGTGTGGATGGTCACACTGCTCGGAAAAACGACTGATTCACTGGAGAAACGAATAGAGAATATATTTTTGACAACGAAAGGAAATGACATGAAAAAGAGAATGAGAATCGCAGCAGCAGTAATGGCAGCAGCTTTAAGTATGACAGCACTTGCAGGATGTGGAAAAAGTGAGACAAAGGCGGAGGAGACAACGGCAGCATCCGCAGCGGAGAACAGCAGCGCGGCGGAGACAGCGGCTGCAGCGGATGAGAAAAAAGACCTCAAGGAGATCAATGTGGTCCTTGACTGGTATCCGAACGCGATCCACACCTTTATCTACACCGCGATCGAGAGAGGATATTATGAGGAGGAGGGGCTGGATGTGAAGGTCCGCTTCCCGGCAAACGCAAATGACGCGCTGGCGCTCGTGGCGGCAGGAAAAGCAGAGATCGGCATGTACTACCAGCAGGATGTGATCCAGGCAGTTGCAAACCAGGGAACAAAGATCAAGTCCATCGGTGCAATCGTGCAGTCCCCGTTGAGCGTAGTTCTTTCTTAAAAGATAAGAACATCACAAGCCCGTCCGACCTTGTCGGAAAGACGGTCGGATATGGCGGAACGGCACTTAGCGAGTCCATCGTAAAGACCATGATGGAGTATGTGGGTGCGGATGCATCTGATGTCAACCTGATCGATGTCGGCTTTGATCTGATGAGCTCCATGACGACCGGAAATGTCGATGCGACGATCGGCTGCCTTGTGAACCACGAGGTTCCGCAGCTTGAGGAAGAGGGATTTGATGTCAACTACTTTATGGTAAACGGCTACGGAATCCCGAACTATTATGAGGAAGTCTTCCTTGCAAACAACGACATGATCGAGCAGGAGCCGGAGGTCCTGGAAGGATTCCTCCGCGCGTCTGCAAAGGGATTTGAGGACTTTAAGAAAGACCCGGACGGCTGTCTTGCAATTCTTATGAACAACCAGAACGAGGAGAACTTCCCGCTGACCCAGAGTGTTGAGGAGAAGTCCTGTGAGACCCTGCTCCCGCTCATGGAGACAGAGGATGTCCCGTTCCTGACCCAGACAGAAGAGTGCTGGCAGGAAAACATCGACTGGATGTATGAGAGCGGCCTGATCGATAAGAAGGTCGAGGTTTCTGACGTGATGGCGGATCTTGAATATTAATGTTTCTGAGTATTGTGAGAGCACGAAGTGCGGAACAATACGGTATCAGTAAGAAAAACCCAAAGGAGGACAAATCATGGAACAGATCGCAATCCTTGTTGTGGATGATGAGAAAGAGATCAGGGAATATGCTGTGGAGGATTTAAAATTCAAACCGCGGCAAAAGAAAGAAAAGATAAAGCTGTCCGATGAGGAATTCAAGGCATTGAAGGAACTGGAGAAATGAAATCTCTGATTATGGAAAATGAACGTCTGGATGATCTTCAGAACGGCTATATGCTGATCCAAGATCCTAAACAGTTTTGTTTCGGTATAGATGCAGTGCTTCTTGCCTGGTTTGCCAGGGTTAAGCCGGGTGAGAATGCGCTTGATATGGGGACGGGGACGGGTATCGTCCCTGTTTTGCTGAAAGCCAGGTATCCCCGGGGACATTTTACGGGACTGGAGATCCAGGAGGAAAGTGCTGCGCTGGCCAGACGGAGCGTAGCCTACAACAAACTGGAGAAGGACATTGCGATCGAGACGGGTGATATCAGGGAGGCAGTGAAGATTTTTGGTGCCTCTTCTTTTGACGTAGTTACCACCAATCCCCCCTATATGATCGGAAAGCATGGTCTGGTAGGGGAGAACACAGCAAAGACCATTGCCCGCCACGAAACCCTCTGCACACTGGAAGATGTGATCTCTCAGGCAGCGTCTGTTCTGGTACCAAAAGGCAGATTTTATATGGTGCACAGACCGTTCCGGCTGGCAGAGATCATGTCGGCTATGGTGAGATACAAACTTGAGCCTAAGAGAATGCGCCTTGTGTATCCGTATGTGGATAAGGAACCGAATCTTGTACTCATAGAGGGGATGAGAGGCGGAAATTCCAGGATAACAGTGGAGAAGCCGCTGATCGTCTATGAAAAACCAGGCGTTTATACAGACGAGATACTGGAAATCTATGGAAGGAACCGGCAGGGTTTGGCAGCAGGAGAAGAGAAAAAATGAGCGGAAAATTGTATTTATGTGCCACGCCTATCGGAAATCTGAGGACATGACTTACCGGGTAGTGCGCATTTTAAAAGAGGCGGACCTGATCGCGGCGGAGGATACCAGAAATAGTATCAAGCTGCTGAATCATTTTGACATTAAAACACCCATGACCAGTTATCACGAATATAATAAGATCGATAAGGGAAGATATCTGGTAGAACAGATGCTGGCAGGCAAAAATTATTGCACTGGTCACAGATGCGGGACCCGGGAATTTCGGATCCCGGGGAGGAGCTGGTGCGCCAGTGCTATGAGGCGGGGGTTGAGGTCACATCCCTTCCAGGGCCTGCGGCCTGTGTCACGGCCCTTACCATGTCGGGTCTGTCCACAAGGCGGTTTTGTTTTGAGGCATTCCTGCCCGCTGAGAAGAGTGATAAGAAGGAACGGCTCAGGATTCTTAAGGAGCTAAAGGATGAGACCCGGACCATCATTATATATGAAGCGCCCCATCATCTGGTGAAAACACTGGATGACCTATACGGGACGTTGGGGAACAGGAGGATAACCATTCTCAGGGAGCTGACCAAGAAATTTGAGACTGCCTTCAGAACTACCTTTGAGGAGGCCCTGTCAGTCTACGGACAGGAGGAGCCAAAGGGGGAATGTGTGATCGTAATAGAAGGAAAATCCCCTCAGGAGCTTAAGCAGGAACGGATCAGGACTTGGGAGGAAATGTCCATAGAGGAACATATGGACCATTATATATCCATGGGACAGGATAAGAAGGAGGCCATGAAGTCAGTGGCCGGGGACCGGGGGATCAGTAAGAGGGATGTGTACCAGCAGCTTTTGCAGGGCCCTGCCTGAAGATCCATTCATAAAACACATTAATATAAGAAAGAACCCATGGCTATCCTCCTTTTTAAGGGATGCCGTGGGTTCTTTCTATGTAGATTTGTTTTACTCAGCCACATTCAGGCCGGCCAGCTTAGCCAGGGCGATAACGGACTGTTTGGAAACCTTCTTACCTTCGTATTCAAGCAGTTCATCGGTACTGCCGGTAAAGATATCGGCACATTCCGCTTTCTTGAGGATGATACAGTCGTCCTGGACCGTAATTTCCAGGCCATCCTTAACGTCCAGATCCAGACTTCTTCTTAATTCAATGGGAAGCGTGATTCTGCCAAGCTCATCCAGTTTACGAATAACACCTGTAGTCTTCATGATTTTCAACCCCTTATATAAAGATTTATCCCCTTTTACAAATTAAACTTACCAAATTTAGTAATGAAAGTCAATATATGTAAATGATAGAAATGGTAAGAAATGGCAAAGTGCAGTAAACTTTGCAAAAAGCGACAAAAATTAATTTCTTGACAAATAGATATCTTTCCTGTAGTATTACTTTGATGTTCAAAGTATTTCCTCTGAGCAAGCAAAAGAAGGAAGGCATGAGTCCGCTGATTGCTGATGGATTCGGGATGGGTAAGAAGAATGACAACAAGAATCGTAGGAACCGGTTCATATGTACCGGAGCAGATTGTGACCAATGACGACCTTGCAAAGATTGTGGAGACCAACGACGAGTGGATCCGCAGCCGGACGGGGATAGGGGCGAGAAGGATTGCCACCGGCGAAAGCACCTCCTATATGGCGGCTGAAGCCTCAATCAAAGCGCTGGAGAATGCAGGCGTAAAGCCTGAGGAAATAGACCTTATACTGCTGGCCACCTCATCGCCGGATTACTGTTTTCCCAATGGCGCATGCGAGGTACAGGGCCGCATAGGCGCGGTAAACGCAGCCTGTTTTGACCTGAGCGTGGCCTGCACCGGTTTTGTCTATGCGCTGAATACAGCCCATGCATTTATAAGCAGCGGCATCTATAAGACAGCTCTTGTGATTGGCGCAGACGTGCTCAGCAAGCTGATTGACTGGACGGACAGGGGAACCTGTGTGTTATTTGGAGACGGCGCAGGCGCAGTGGTGGTAAAAGCCGATGAAAACGGTATTCTGGGAATGAACATGCACTCAGACGGAACAAAAGGCGGAGTGCTGACCTGCGGTTCCAGGACCAATGGAAATTTCCTCATGGGCAAGAAGCCGGAGCTGGGATATATGACCATGGACGGCCAGGAAGTATTTAAATTTGCAGTAAAAAAAGTACCGCAGTGCATAATGGAAGTACTGGACGATACAGGCGTAAAGGCAGAGGATGTCAGGTATTTCGCAATCCATCAGGCCAATTACCGGATCATTGAATCCATAGCAAAACGCCTGAAGGTAAATGTGGACCGTTTCCCGGTGAATATGGAACACTACGGCAATACATCAGGGGCATCAGTTCCCCTCCTTTTAGATGAGATGAACCGTAAGGGAATGCTGTCAGCAGGAGACAAAGTGGTGCTGTCCGGATTCGGCGCAGGCCTTACCTGGGGTGCGGCCCTGTTAGAGTGGTAAAAATAAAATTATAATATAAATCAAGAAAATGTAAAAGGAGAACAACAACCATGTTAGAAAAGATGAAAGAAATTATTGCAGAGCAGTTAAGCGTAGAGGCAGATACCGTTACAGAGGCTTCCTCCTTCAAAGAAGATTTAGGCGCTGACTCCTTAGACCTGTTTGAGCTGGTTATGGCTCTGGAGGATGAGTACTCTGTAGAGATTCCTGCTGAGGATTTAGAGCAGTTAACCACGGTCGGAGAAGTTATGAACTACTTAAAAGCCAAAGGCGTAGAGGCATAAATAGCAGATAGGGTTTGACAACGGCGTGTGGATGAATTGAAGCACGCTGTTACTTTAATAGGGGAAAGCCCAGGAAATGTAGAACTGGAGGTAGAACAATGAAAACAAGAATTACAGAAATGTTAGGAATTGAATATCCTATTATTCAGGGCGGCATGGCCTGGGTAGCAGAACACAACCTGGCAGCAGCCGTATCCGAAGCAGGCGGTTTCGGACTGATTGGCGGTGCCAATGCACCGGGGGAAGTGGTGCGCGACGAGATCCGCAAGGCCAGAGAGCTGACAGATAAGCCTTTTGGCGTCAATGTCATGCTGCTGAGCCCCCATGCGGAGGATGTGGCAAAGGTGGTTGTGGAGGAAGGCATCAAGGTGGTTACCACCGGTGCCGGAAACCCCGAAAAATATATGGAAATGTGGAAGGCAGCAGGCATTAAGGTGATTCCTGTGGTAGCAAGCGTGGCCCTGGCCCGCCGTATGGAGAAGTACGGGGCGGACGCAGTGGTGGCTGAGGGCATGGAGTCCGGCGGCCATATAGGAGAGCAGACCACCATGACGCTGGTTCCCCAGGTAGCGGACGCTGTTTCCATTCCTGTTATCGCGGCAGGCGGTATCGGAGACGGAAGAGGAATAGCCGCGGCCTTTATGCTGGGTGCTGAGGCAGTCCAGATGGGAACCAGGTTCGTGGTTGCCAAAGAATCCATTGTACATGAGAATTATAAGCAGCGCATTATCAAGGCCAAGGATATTGATTCCACGGTCACAGGACGCAGCCACGGCCATCCTGTAAGAGGTCTCAGGAACCAGATGACCAGGGAATACATCAAACTGGAGCAGGAGGGCAAGTCCTTTGAGGAGCTGGAGTACCTGACTTTGGGAACCCTGCGCAAAGCGGTTATGGAAGGTGATGTAAACGGCGGAACCGTTATGGCCGGACAGATTGCAGGCATGATATCCAAGGAGCAGACCTGTAAGGAGATGATTGAGGAAATCATGGCACAGGCAGGTAAGCTGATGGGCTGGAACTAATACCGCACGGCGTATTTTGCCGGCAGGAACCAGTTGATTGGGACAGGATTTAGGATAAGGAGATAACAGGTATGAGCAAGATTGCATTTATTTTCCCTGGACAGGGAGCCCAGGCCTGCGGAATGGGCCAGGATTTCTATGAGCAGACTGAGACCGGAAAAAGAATCTTTGACAAGGCAACAGAGTTAATGGGATTTTCCATGCCCCAGCTGTGCTTTGAGGAAAATGACAGGCTGGATATCACGGAATACACCCAGGCAGCCATGGTAACCGCCAGCATCGCCATGATGCGTGTTCTGGAAGAAAATGGAATTAAGCCGGATGTGGCCGCGGGACTCAGCCTTGGAGAGTACTGCGCCCTGGCAGCTGCCGGAGTCATGAGTGATGAGGATGCCATCCGTACCGTCCGCCAGAGGGGAATACTTATGCAGGAGGCCGTACCTGTGGGCGAGGGCGCCATGGCAGCTATCCTGGCCCTGGACGCTTCTGCCATTGAAGAAGTGACAGGAGCCATGGAAGGCGTGTGGATTGCCAATTATAACTGTCCGGGACAGATTGTAATTTCCGGTGAGAAGGCTGCTGTGGAAGACGCCTGTGAGAAGTTAAAGGCAGCCGGAGCAAAGAGGGCAGTGATGTTAAATGTCAGCGGACCCTTCCATTCCGGTATGCTGGCAGATGCAGGCGAGAGGCTGGGAGAGGTCCTTTCCCAGGTGGAGCTTCATGAGCCGCAGATTCCTTATGTGGCCAATGTGACAGCACAGTATGTTAAGAGCGCCGCAGAGGTAAAGGAGCTGCTCACAAGGCAGGTTTCATCCTCAGTCAGATGGCAGCAAAGTGTGGAAGCCATGATTGCGGACGGCGTGGACACCTTCATCGAGATTGGCCCAGGTAAGACCCTGGCCGGCTTCATGAGGAAAATAAGCAGGGACGTGAAAACCCTCAATGTGGAAAAATTAGAAGATATCAGTAAAGTAGCGGAAGCACTTAAGTCATAAGCAGGAGGAGAGACCATATGCTGGAAGGAAAGATTGCACTGGTAACAGGCGCAAGCCGCGGAATCGGCCGTCAGATTGCCCTTACACTGGGCCGGGAAGGCGCATCCGTAATCGTGAATTATAATGGCTCTGCGGCAAAGGCAGAGGAAGTAGTGAAGGAAATCGAAGCAGCAGGAGGCAAGGCAGAGGCAGTTCAGTGCAATGTTTCCGATTTTGAGAGCTGCGGCAGGATGATGGCAGACGTGGTTTCCAGGTATGGCCGTCTGGATATCCTGGTGAACAATGCGGGAATCACCAGGGACAACCTGCTTATGAAGATGTCAGAGGAAGATTTTGACGCTGTCATAAGCACGAACCTGAAGGGCGTATTTAACTGCATCAAGCATATTTCCCGCCAGATGTTAAAGCAGAAGGCAGGAAGAATCATCAACATCTCCTCCGTATCAGGGGTTCTGGGCAATGCAGGCCAGGCCAATTACTGTGCGGCCAAGGCCGGTGTCATCGGCATCACCAAATCAGCTGCCAGGGAGCTGGCCAGCAGGGGAATCACGGTAAATGCAGTGGCTCCTGGTTTCATTGCAACGGAGATGACCGATGTTCTCAGCGACAGCGTAAAGGCAGCTGCAACGGAGCAGATTCCAATGAAACATTTCGGAAGTACCCAGGACATTGCAGAGACAGTTGCTTTCCTGGCTTCTGATAAGGCAGGATATATCACAGGCCAGGTCTTAAGCGTAGACGGCGGAATGGCCATGTAGGATGACCTGGAATATTTTCCGGGCTGAAAAGAACAGGAGTGAGATAGTATGAAAACAAGAGTAGTAGTAACCGGTATGGGTGCCATTACTCCCATTGGAAATGATGTGGAGAGCTTCTGGCAGGGACTTAAGGATAAGACAGTTGGAATCGGCCCCATTACTTATTTTGATACAACCGATTATAAGTGCAAGCTGGCAGCAGAGGTAAAGGGATTTGATCCAAAACAGTACATGGATGCCAAGGCAGCCCGCCGTATGGAGGCATTTTCTCAGTTTGCGGTGGCTGCATCCAAGGAAGCCCTGGAGCAGTCCGGCATTGATATGGAGAAGGAGGATCCCTACCGAGTAGGCGTGTGCGTGGGATCCGGCATCGGCTCTCTCCAGGCCATGGAAAAGGATGTAAAGAAGCTTAACGAGAAGGGACCCAGCCGTGTGAACCCCCTTCTGGTGCCACTCATGATAAGCAACATGGCCGCAGGCAATGTTGCCATCCAGTTCGGGCTTAAGGGAAAATGCTTCAACGTGGTAACTGCATGCGCAACCGGAACCCATTCCATTGGTGAGGCATTCCGTTCCATTCAGTACGGCGAGGCAGACGTGATGGTGGCCGGCGGAGCAGAGGCCAGCATTACCCCTATCGGCATTGCGGGATTTACCTCCCTTACAGCCCTGAACACCACAGAGGACGCTTCCAGGGCATCCATCCCCTTTGACGAGGACAGAAATGGTTTTGTTATGGGCGAGGGAGCCGGCGTGGTAGTGCTGGAGTCCCTGGAACATGCAAAGGCCAGAGGAGCCAATATCCTGGCAGAGGTAGTTGGATACGGCGCCACCTGTGACGCCTTCCACATCACTTCCCCTGCAGAGGACGGAAGCGGCGCAGCCCGTGCCATGGAGAATGCCATGAAGGATGCAGGCATGGCTGCGGAGGATATTGACTATGTCAATGCCCACGGCACCAGCACCCATCACAATGATTTGTTTGAGACAAAGGCCATCAGACTGGCTTTGGGAGACCATGCGGAAAAAGTGAAGATTAACTCCACCAAATCCATGATTGGCCATCTTCTGGGAGCAGCAGGCGGCGTGGAGTTTATCACCTGTGTGAAGTCCATCCAGGATGGATTTGTCCATGCCACAGTAGGACTTGAGAAGCCGGGAGAGGGTTGCGATCTGGATTACACCATGGGCGACGGCGTTTCCATGAACGTGGATGTGGCCATCAGCAATTCCCTTGGATTTGGCGGACATAATGCCAGCCTGATTGTGAAAAAGTTCAGCGAATAATAGGAGGCCATGAGCTATGAACGTAGATGAAATCATAAAATTAATGCAGGCAGTTTCAGACAACGGGCTGACCAGCCTGGAGTTAAAGGAAGGAGAGCTTAAGCTTTCACTGAAGCGCGAAAAAGAGATGCCTCAGATTGTAACGGTAAGCGCTCCGTCCCCAGACGCGCCGTCCATGCAGATGGCAGCTATGCAGAACGGCCTGGCAGCTCCATCCATGATGTCCCCGGCCATGATGCCTCAGGGTGTGATGATGCCTCAGGCAGCCCAGGACACGGCTGGCCGCGCTGATATCGGTTCAGACAAGGTAGTTACTTCCCCCTTGGTGGGAACCTTCTACAATGCTTCCTCACCGGACGCTGCTCCTTTTGTACAGGCAGGAGATACCGTGAAAAAGGGCCAGGTACTGGGAATTATCGAGGCCATGAAGCTGATGAATGAGATTGAGAGTGAATACGACGGTATCGTGGAAGCTGTCCTTGTGAACAACGAGGAAGTGGTGGAATACGGCCAGCCATTGTTCCGCATCAAATAATACCAAAAGACGGAGGGATTTAAGGATATGTTGATGGGAGTTAAAGAAATCCAGGAGATCATACCGCACAGGCATCCTTTCCTGCTGGTGGATTGTATTGAGGAGCTGGAACCAGGCGTGCGCGCCGTGGGATATAAATGCGTGACCTATGATGAGTCATTTTTTAAGGGACACTTTCCGCAGGAGCCGGTTATGCCAGGCGTGCTGCTGATTGAGGCCCTGGCCCAGACAGGGGCAGTGGCTATTCTGTCCCAGGAAGGGTTCAAGGGAAAGGTGGCTTACTTTGGAGGCATCGAAAAGGCTAAGTTCAAACGCAAGGTAGTGCCGGGCGACAGAGTAAAGCTGGAGTGCGAAATCATCAAGCAGAAGGGACCGGTTGGCGTGGGAAAGGCCACTGCGACGGTTGACGGAAAGCTGGCGGTGAGCGCAGAGCTAACATTCATGGTAGGTTAGGGAATCGAGGGAGAATGCCGATGTTTAACAAGATTTTGATTGCCAATAGAGGTGAGATTGCGGTCCGCGTTATCCGGGCCTGCCGTGAGATGGGAATTCAGACCGTGGCCGTATATTCCGAGGCTGACAGGGACTGTCTTCACACCATGCTGGCCGACGAGGCTATCTGTATCGGGCCCGCAGCCTCCACGGACAGTTATCTGAATATTGAGAGGATTCTGGCAGCCACAGTGGCCATGAAGGCGGACGCCATCCATCCGGGATTCGGCTTCCTGTCTGAGAATGCCAGGTTTGCCAAGCTGTGCGCCGAGTGCAATATTGCGTTTATCGGGCCCAGCGCGGAAATTATCAATAAGATGGGCAATAAATCCGAAGCCCGAAAAACCATGATGGAAGCAGGGGTGCCTGTGGTGCCTGGCAGCAAGGAACCGGTCCACGCGGCTGAGGACGGTCTGGCCATGGCAAAAGAAATCGGCTTCCCGGTGATGATTAAGGCGTCATCCGGCGGCGGCGGCAAGGGCATGAGGATTTCCAGAAGCCCGGAGGACTTTACCGAGCTCTTTAACGCGGCCCAGATGGAGTCGGTGAAGGGATTTTCCGACGACACCATGTATATTGAGAAATACATTGAAAAGCCAAGGCATGTGGAGTTCCAAATCATGGCCGACAAGCACGGCAATGTGGTCCATCTGGGAGAGCGTGACTGCTCCATCCAGAGACGCCACCAGAAGGTGCTGGAGGAAGCTCCCTGTGATGTGATTTCACCCGGCCTGCGAAAAGCCATGGGCGATACCGCCGTAAAGGCAGCCAAGGCAGTGGGATATGAGAATGCGGGAACCATTGAATTCCTTCTGGATAAGGATAAGAACTTTTACTTCATGGAGATGAATACCAGGATTCAGGTGGAGCATCCTGTTACTGAGATGGTTACGGGAATGGACCTGATTAAGGAGCAAATCCGGGTGGCTGCAGGGGAAACCTTAAGTGTCAGCCAGGAGGATGTGAGGATTGAAGGCCATGCCATTGAGTGCCGTATCAATGCCGAGAATCCCTCTAAGAACTTCATGCCATGTCCGGGACGCATCACCAATGTTCACATTCCCGGAGGCAACGGAGTCCGCGTGGACACCCATATTTACAATGATTATAAGGTGCCTGCAAACTATGACTCCATGCTGATGAAGCTGATAGTATATGACAAGGACCGGGAGGCGGCCATATCCAAGATGCGCAGCGCCCTGGGCGAGGTAATCATAGAGGGAATAGAGACAAATATCAACTTCCAGTATGAAATCCTGGAAAATGACGCATTCCAGCAGGGAGATACAGACACCAGCTTTATTGAGAAGCATTTCCCGGACTATGTGCGGTGATTTTGTGCCGCTGACGGGAAGGAAACATCGACCATACTAAATTGTTAAAGACCCCGCTAAGTATGGCGAAGTGCTTTCGCACATTAGCGCCTGGAGGACAGGAGCTGGCGTGCGCAGTGCAAATGCGCGGTACAAGTGCGCGATGCAGAAAGGAAATTGCTATGTTGCGGAACATGTTCAAAAAAACGTATACGAAAATAGATACGAAATATAAGCCCCAGGCCGGTTCCGACCAGGAGCCGGTGATCCCGGAAGGATTATGGCGCAAATGTAATAAGTGCGGGCAGCCAATCTATGTGGAAGACGTAAAGAACAATTACTACGTATGTCCCAAGTGCAACGGCTATTTCCGTGTTCATGCATACCGCCGTATCGAGATGCTGGCGGATGAGGGAACCTTTGAGGAGTGGAACAAGGAAATGCCTTTCTCCAACCCTCTTAATTTTCCGGGATATGAGAAAAAGGTCATAGCTGCCAGGGAAAAGAGCCGCCTCAACGAGGCCATTGTCACCGGCAAATGCAAAGTTGACGGAAATCCTGCGGTAGTTGGCGTCTGCGATGCCCGTTTCATTATGAGCAGCATGGGCCATGTGGTGGGTGAGAAAATCACCGACGCAGTAGAGCGGGCCACCAGGGAAAAACTGCCGGTTATCCTCTTTGCCTGCTCAGGCGGAGCCAGGATGCAGGAGGGCATTGTATCCCTGATGCAGATGGCCAAGACCTCGGCTGCCTTAAAGCGCCATCATGAGGCCGGCCAGCTGTTTATCAGCGTACTTACCGACCCTACCACAGGAGGCGTCACGGCCAGCTTTGCCATGCTGGGCGACATTATCCTGGCAGAGCCTCATGCGCTGATTGGTTTTGCGGGTCCCAGGGTTATTGAGCAGACCATTGGGCAGAAGCTGCCGGAAGGGTTCCAGCGTTCTGAATTTCTGCTGGAGCATGGATTTGTGGATAAGATTGTGGAGCGGAAGGACCAGAAAAGGGTCATTGGCCAGATTCTGTATATGCACCGCAGCCACAAGATGAACATAGAGTTAAAGAGTCCGGTGGAGACAGCCAGGACATTTGTGGATAAACCATCCCAATTGCAGGCGGATAGTGGAAAAACTGCCTGGGATACCGTTCTTCTCTCCAGGAAGTCCGACCGTCCCGTTGCAACGGATTATATCAACGCCCTGTTTGATGAATTCATTGAATTCCACGGGGACCGGTATTTTAAGGATGATGGAGCCATTGTGGGCGGCGTTGCCATGTTCCACGGTATGCCCGTGACGGTCATCGGACAGCAGAAGGGCAAGAACACCAAGGACAACATTATCCGCAACTTTGGAATGCCGTCCCCTGACGGCTACCGCAAGGCGCTGCGCCTGATGAAACAGGCAGAGACCTTCAACCGTCCGGTTATCTGCTTTGTGGATACGCCGGGAGCCTTTTGCGGGCTGGAGGCAGAGGAAAGAGGACAGGGCGAGGCCATTGCCAGAAACCTGTTCGAGATATCAGACCTCAAGGTGCCTGTGCTCTCCATTGTAATCGGAGAGGGAGGGAGCGGCGGAGCATTGGCCATGGCTGTGGCCGACGAGGTGTGGATGCTGGAAAATGCCATTTACTCCATCCTTTCACCGGAGGGATTTGCCTCCATTCTGTATAAAGACAGCAAGAAGGCGCCGGATGCCGCCAAAGTCATGAAGGTGACGGCTAAGGACCTTTTACAGCTTGAGCTGATTGAACGCATCGTGCCTGAGGAAGAACCAGCATGCACGGACAATCTCTACCGTCTCGCTGAATATATGGACAGCGCCATGGCAGAGTTCTTTAAAACGTATCTCGCCATGAGCGATGAGGAGCTTAGGGGAGCACAGGTACCAGAGATTTAGGAGAATGTAATGAGTGAGTTAAAACCATTGGTAATCGGGGATTTAGTAGTTGAAAAACCAATCATCCAGGGAGGAATGGGGGTAGGCATCAGCCTGCACAGGCTGGCCGGTGCCGTGGCAAAAGCCGGCGGCATGGGCATTATCTCAGCTGCCCAGATTGGTTTCAGGGAGCCGGATTTCACCACCAATTTCGTGGAAGCAAACTTAAGGTCCATCCGCAGGGAGATGAAACTGGCCAGAGAAATCGCACCCCAGGGCGCGATTGGTTTCAATATCATGGTGGCTACCAAGCACTATGACGTGTGGGTTAAGGAAGCTGTGAAGGCAGGCGCTGACATTATCATATCAGGTGCCGGACTTCCTGTGTCCCTGCCGGAATACGTGGAAGCTGCCTATGCCGAGATGGAGAAGAAGCCGGACCGCAGGATCAAGCTGGCTCCCATTGTATCATCTGCCAAATCAGCCATGGTCATCTGGCAAGATGTGGGGACAGGAAATGCCACATTGCCCCGGATCTGGTTGTGGTGGAAGGACCGCTGGCCGGAGGCCATCTGGGATTCTCACTGGACCAGTTATCTGCCTATGGCGCCGACACTTCCGATGTGCCGGCCACCTATGACCGGGAGGCCTATGACCGGGAGGTAAAGGCTGTCATAAAGGTAGTGGAGGAATATGGAACCAAGTATGGCAGGCATATACCTGTGGTCACTGCCGGCGGCATATACACCCATGAAGATGTGATGCACCAGCTTGAGCTGGGGGCTGACGGCGTCCAGGTTGCCACCAGGTTTGTGACGACCCAGGAGTGCGATGCCTCTGACGCCTATAAGCAGGCTTATATAAATGCGGGAAAGGAAGATATTGTCATCACCCAGAGTCCTGTGGGCATGCCGGGAAGGGCAATCTTAAATCCTTTCTTAAGTCAGATAAAGGGCGGCACCAGGCCGGCCATCAAGTCCTGCTTCCAGTGCCTGGAGCACTGTGACATCAGGACCATTCCCTACTGCATTACCATGGCACTGGTATATGCGGCGGAGGGCGACACGGACCATGGCCTTTTGTTCTGCGGAAGCAATGCTTACCGTGCGGAAAAAATTGATACTGTGGATAACGTTATGAAGGAATTAACAGGAGAGCTGGCTTAATGCCGGCTCTTTTTTCCTTATTTTACAAGGAATTTATGTTATCCGGTACAATGGGACAACCCTTATCCCCAGATAATTAACAAAGATATCCACAAGTTATCCACATTATCCACCATCGGATATCCAGGGCTGTCCCATGACCTTCCATCTGTCATTTTTATTACGGTTCTCTTTCATTTTCCGCCTGCCCATTGACCCTCAAAAGGGTAGGTCTTAAAATGTAGCTATGAAAAAACTGAATGAAACAGAGGGTGTGAAGATGGAAAAAGCGTTGGCGGAGAAAACAGGGGGGTATCTCATAGGTGACGTTGCCCAGATGGTCGGTCTGAGCAGGGATGCCCTGCGTTTTTATGAGAAAAAAGGAATCATCCGTGCAGATAAGAAGGAAAATGGGTACAGATATTATTCAGAGGATGATATCTACAGATTGATGTACATACTTTATCACAGAAAAATGAATACCAGCCTGGAAGAGATAGGAGGTCTTATGAGCGGACAGAACTCCACATCCGCTATGAGACAGCATGTCAGGCAGCGCATGGCGGAGGAGGAGGAAGCCCTCAGGCGGCACAGCCAGGCAATCATGAGGCTTAAGCTGGTGGAAAAGGATATAAGCCGCATAGAGGCGTGTATGGGCAGGTATTCCATAAGAAAATTCCCCAAAGCATTTGTCATGGCCAACTGTTCCGACCTGCAGGAGGGGTTAAGAACGTGGTTTAAGCTGTCCTCTACCATTCCGGGACTGGATATGGCTTATTTTTATAATGTACTCACATACACGGGACAGGACCTGGAGGAAAAGGAACCCAGCTCCTGCTCTATGAGGGACTGGAGAAGGGGCTGGGCCAGGAATTTGACCGTAGTCTGTACTCTATGACGGAGGAGCCGGAATGTATCTATACCATTATTGAATCAGAATATACCCTTCCGGATTTTGATATGATTCACAGGATGGTCCAATGGGCCCATAAACATGGCCTGGAGCCCATGGAGTGCGTATACGCCAATGATATGACGTCCTTTTTCGCAAAGGACAGGACTACATATTGTCTGGAAATCTATATGCCTTTTATAAGGATTGCATCGCCGGTATGATACGGGTAAGAGTTCTTACCCGTATCCGTTATCAGCCGGTGTATCCTTACCCGTTATCAGCCGCAGT
>ENA-OQCW01000764-OQCW01000764.1-human-gut-metagenome-genome-assembly--contig:-NODE-764-length-15961-cov-3.162119_pt1 | contig 15961 bp, 22 predicted proteins | sample MGYA00242767_ERZ504593 | MGnify/ENA primary metagenome ERZ504593 (study PRJEB26092, sample SAMD00036307) | human gut metagenome | host: Homo sapiens | study: EMG produced TPA metagenomics assembly of... | reverse complement strand
AGGCTGAGCAGAGCTGCAAGAACGTTGGCGCCATCCTGGAGCAGCAGGCAGCGGCTTTGACAGGTATTAAGACCACCTGCTTCCTGGCAGATATGGGCGATTTTGCAACATTTAACGAAGTATATGCTAAGTATTTCACATCCAAACCAGCCAGGAGCTGTGTGGCAGTTAAGACCCTTCCAAAGGGCGTTCTGTGTGAAATCGAGGCAATTGCTGTTAATAGGATTGACCTGACATACGCATTAAAAGCCGCAAATCTCTGCATTTTGCCGGGAAGAGCGGCATTTTTTTGACCCCGTCGGCGCTCCGTAAGAGAAGGAAGAGTGGAATGGATAAAAAAGCGATTCTGAAAAAAGCGGTTAAGATACTTCTGGTATTGGGACTGGCAGGATGCCTGTTCCTGTTCCTGATAAATCTGTACATGATCAGGAAAGAAAAGCCGAATATCATCAGTTCAGATGATGCGGCAGCTCTTGGAGATGTGGATTGTATCATGGTTCTGGGCTGCAGTGTCAGGCCGGACGGTACGCCTTCCGGCATGCTTCGGGACAGGCTGGACAAGGGAATAGAGCTGTATGAGGACGGTGTGTCCGACCGCCTTCTCATGAGCGGGGACCATGGGCGCAAGAACTATGACGAGGTAAACCGGATGAAGCAGTATGCCATTGATGAGGGCATTCCTTCCGGGGATATTTTTATGGACCACGCGGGCTTCTCCACCTATGAGAGCATGTACCGGGCCAGGGATATTTTCCAGGTGAAGAAGATTATTATAGTTACGCAGCGCTATCACATGTACCGGGCTCTTTATGTGGCGCAGGCCATGGGGATGGAGGCATACGGCGTAGAGTCAGATCCCAGGCAGTACGGCGGCCAGAAAATGAGGGATTTAAGAGAACTGCTGGCCAGGCCCAAGGATTTGATTTATACCATTGTAATGCCTAAGCCCACCTATCTGGGAGATGCCATACCGGTCAGCGGGGACGGCAATGTTACCAATGATAAAGAAGAAAACCGGGCCAGGAATAAATCCGATCAGAAGTAGGTTATATCCCAAGGACATAAAAATACCCCTGAAAACAGCTTATGGGTATGAATCAGCTGTTTTCAGGGGTATTTTGCAATGGTTCAGATAATGGAACAATAAGGGGGGCTACAGTTTTACAAAATAGCTAGCATCTTTGCCGCAGACCGGACAGATAAAGTCAGGCGGCAATGTCTCGGACTCCAGAATATATCCGCAAACAGAACAGCGCCATCCCGTAACCTCTTTTGTGTCTGCCTGATAGGAAGGAGCCTTTGGCGGAGTGGTCCCGTTTTTCTTCAGATGGTAATTGGAATAGGTGAGCGCCGGTGTCTGGGAATCCAGGACTTCTGCTTCCACTACCTCGCCCACTATAATCATATGGGAGCCCACATCCATGGAGGATACAACACGGCAGGTGAACCGGGCACAGACACCTTCTGTGGGATATGGATTATTCAGGCTGTCCCGTCCCTGTGGAATGCCGTCATATTTCTTTACATCCTTGCCGCACTGGAAGCCGAAACGTCTAATCAGGTCCATTTCCACATCGTCGGAAAGTACCGCTGCGGAAAAGGTGCCGGATGTCTCTATCAGCTTCAGCGTATAGTTTTCCTTGTTGAGAGCAATGGATAACCTGGCGGGAGAAGATGTGACCTGGGTCAGTGTGTTGATGACACAGCCGCCTTCCTTGTTGTCTGCGCTGGTGGAAATAATGTAAACACCGTAACTTAATTTGAAAAATGCTTTTGAATCCATAAAATGTACCCCTCCTGTGTTTCTTTTGCCTTTTCGGCTATAGTTTGATTTTACCACGTATAATTGATAATATGTAAGATATTTGTATTGTATCATATAAATTCCATAAAATCAATAATAATTACTATTATTATAAAAATATTATTTCAGACGTTTCTTATTTGGGGCTATTCTGATACAATCATTGTGGAAGAGTCTTTGAGGAAGTGTTTTTGGGAAGAATTCTAAAGCATATATAAAAGCATGAAGAAAGGACAGGCCGCGAATCGGTATGCTTAATAATAAAAAGCTTAAGAATAACAATATTGTCATCATGAATTTTACGGGCGTATATGAAAACCAGGAATTTTACCAGGATTTGGGCGCTGTATGGCTGGAGCTTGGAGATATACAAGGCACTAATTGTTACTGTGATGAGGAGGCAGAGGCAGCCATCAAGGAGAGAATCAGCCTTATGGAACCCTCCGGAATCCACTTCCTGGATTCCGGAAATTACCATTATGTGAGCAAAATATGGCTGGATAAGATAGAGGAGGAATTTGAGCTTCTGGTGTTTGACCATCATACGGACATGCAGATGCCCATGTTTGGGAATATCCTGTCCTGCGGCGGTTGGATTCAGGCTGCTTTGGATACAAATACGCGTCTGAAACGGGTTTATCTGGCAGGGCCGCCCTCCATGGAAGCAGAGGCTGACAGGGAACGGGTAGTTGGTATCAATGAAGAGGAGCTGAAGACGCCAGGGTGTATCAGCCGCCATTTGAAGAACTCCGGGCTGCCTCTCTATATATCCCTGGATAAGGATATCCTGACCCGCTCCTGTGCAATCACCAATTGGGACCAGGGAGAGGCGCAGCTGGAGGACGTGTTGGCCTGCATAAAGGAGGCGGCATCCTGCCGCAGTATAATAGGTGTAGATGTATGTGGGGAGAAGCCGGATGACCAGGAACAGGAGGGAAATAGGGCCAGCCAAACGAATCAGAATACGAATAGGAAGATTATTTGTAAATTACTGGAAATATGCAATATACTGTGTCCATGACAGCAGGAAAAATTTTGAAGGAATACGGTTGCAGGAATAAAAACTTCTTGACTTGAAGTTAGCTCCAGATGATAGGATGATGGGAGATAACAAAATGAGAGGAGATTTACATATGAGTAAACATGTATTAGTCATATCAGCAAGCCCAAGGAAAGGCGGAAATTCTGATTCACTCTGCGATGAGTTTATCCGTGGGGTACAGGAATCCGGAAATCAGGCGGAGAAGATTTTTCTGGCCAGTAGAAAGATTGGATATTGTATCGGATGCGGTGTCTGTAACACCACCCATAAGTGTGTTCAAAAGGATAGATGGCAGAGATACTGGATAAAATGGTGGATGCAGATGTCATTGTACTGGCTACACCGGTGTACTTTTACACCATGGATGCACAGATGAAGACATTGATTGACCGCACAGTTCCCAGATATACCGAAATTCAGAATAAGGATTTCTATTTCATAGTGGCTGCTGCGGATACAGAACAGAAAATGATGGATCGCACCATTGAAGGATTCCGGGGATTTACGCAGGATTGTCTGACAGGAGCCAGGGAAAAGGGAATCATTTATGGAACAGGTGCCTGGCAGGCAGGAGAAATTAAGGGTACGCCGGCTATGAAGCAGGCATATGAGATGGGAAGAAATGTATAGTTGAAATATAAAATGCATGATGGGCCTGAGGGTGTGTCATGCACTTTTTTTCTTTTGGACAGCTGCGATTGCAGGGAATGAATGCAAGAAGGGATTAACGCAAGAATGTGTTGATGTGAACGCGGCGGGGGAGCTTATAGTTAACGATTTTTCATTTCGTGTGGTATAAAATATTTATGGAGTAAAGATATATGTGACTTATAGTCCGTTGCTAAATAAGTCACATTTCGTTACGCTTACCTGTAAGAGGTGAGGGAGATGGAGTTTTCCGGTGATATAAGAATAAAAGTTGGAAACAGGATACGCCAATTAAGAAAAGAACTATTATTAAGTCAAGAGTCCTTGGCGTTTAAGGCAGGTCTGGACCGGACCTATATTGCATCTGTAGAAAATGGAAAACGGAATTTATCAATTATGAGTCTTGAAAAGATTATAGTGGCATTGGACTGTTCTATGGCTGAAATTTTTTGAGACATTTGAATAAATAAAGGAGATTCTATGGGGAGGGTGCAATATGAATAAAAACTTAGAATTATACAGAGATGAATTAGAGATGCAGGGTACCAATTTTTTCATACTTGATACAAAGGGTAAGGGGAGTGCGTATGGAGATGTTGATTTTGAAGCGTATTGTTGGGACATTGACCATTATAATCAGGTAAAAGATGGAGACTTATTCATCTATCGCAGACAGCAGAAGGCATCTGAGATAAAGGGACAATTTTATTTCTTTGGAGCTGGAAAAATTAGTAAAATCCAGTCCATAGAGGGTAAGAGGGTGAAAGGAATTATATCAAAAGCATTTATTTTTGATGAGCCTTTGTTACAGGAAGAACTGGAAGATTTTAAGTGGGAATTTCGTAACCGCGGGAAGAACTGGGAGCATTTTTTTAATCAATATGGTATGAATAAAATTACCAAGAATGACTTTATTCATCTATTAAGTTTTAAACCTGGGGTACTCCAAGAACCAAAAGAAATATCCAGTGGAATGGATGAGGAAGTCAAGTTTTATCAACGGCAGGAGGGAGGAAATTATAGAGTAGAGGATCAAGAAGGCAGTTCTAAAACAAGAGGAGCAGCACAAAAAGTTTTTGCAAATCAAGTTAAGCTTGAGTATGGGTTTCAATGTGCTGTAACTGGCATTAAAACAAAGGAGTTATTAGTAGCATCCCATATTGTTCCATGGTCAGAGGACAAAGATAATCGGCTCAATCCAAGAAATGGAATCTGTCTATCTCCGCTTATAGATAAGGCATTTGATAAAGGTTTTATTAGCTTTACAGATGATTTAAAGTTAATCGTATCTGACAGTGCGAAAACGGATGCGGCATTGTATGAAAGCCTCAGACCTTATGAAGGGAAGAGACTTAATGTTCGTAAAGAGTTTGAGCCAGATAGGGACTTCTTGACATGGCATAGAACACATTTGCTATTAAAATATAATGATGGTGTGAACAAGATTTTAAGCAAAGGCTCATTTGATTAATATAATTCTACAAAGCTGGGGTCATTAGGATGAAGAAGATTGAAGTGGCAGCCGCGGTTCTGCATAAGGATGGAACATTTTTAGGTACCCAAAGAGGTTATGGAGAGTTTGAAGGTGGTTGGGAATTCCCTGGTGGGAAAATTGAAGAAGGGGAGTCTCCCCAGGCGGCATTGCTGCGAGAGTTAAAAGAGGAACTGGGTATTGACGCTATCGTGGAACAATTTTTGATGACAGTTGAATGTAATTATCCCCAGTTCCATCTGATGATGCATTGCTATTTATGCTCGATTGCAGAGGGGAAAATTCAACTGAAAGAGCACAAATCAGCCCGTTGGATGAACAGGGAACAGTTCGATGATGTAGAGTGGCTTCCGGCGGATTTGGATGTGGTAAAACGAATCAGAGATATGGATATAGACGGTTTAGCTTGATGTGATTATGTGGTGAAGAATCGGAGGACTTTCCATGAGCCAGATTTGGTACGCCGCTTTCAGCGAAGACTTCGTGGAGCAGGCACAGAAAATATTCAAAAAATTGGATAAGGATGTAATCGTCACGGTATGGGATCCGGAACTGGTTCCGGAGATGCTCAGGCGCGGGGTCAGCGTTATATTAGGCCGCGGGGCCACAGCGCTGCGGATACGCAAGGTAGTGGACCTGCCGGTGGTGGAGATACCCATCCCCTTTGAGGATATGGCAGACACCCTGATTGAGGCCAGCAGCTATGGAAGGAACATCGGGGTCATTGGCTATAACAACCTTCTCAGCGGTTTGGAGCGTTTAAATCCCATTCTGAATGTAAGCATACGGCAGATATTTGCCGTGGATGAAGATGATACGTACCATCAAATCCAGAAGCTTAAAAATGAAGGGGTAGACGTGATTGTGGGCGGGCTTATCCAGACACGTTATGCCAGAGAATTGGGACTGCCCGCAGTCCGCATTGAGCTGACGGACAAATCATTGTCCTATGCGTGTCAGGAAGCAGAGAAGCTGATTGCCACGGTCAAGGCTGCCACCAGAAAGGCAGAGGAGCTTAAGACTATTCTCAATACCACCAATGAAAAGTATGTAGCAGTTGACATAAAAGGAAATATTACCTGGATGAACCGTGTTGCCAAGCCTTACCTGCCAAATCCGGGCGGGCTGGTTTACGATACGCCCATAACAGAGGTGCTGCCCGCCTTCGAGGCAGTCCATGATGTATTGGCAACAGGAGAGGAAATCATACAGGAGACAGGTTCCATTAATGGGGCTGATATTCTTTATGATATGATTCCCTTAACATATAAAAATGGAGAGATATTGGGTGCAGTTATCACCTTCAATGATGCGGGAACCATCACCAGAGGGGAACATAAAATCAGGGATAAAGGCATCAAGGGATTTCAGGCCACCTATTCATTTAAGGATATATGCGGAAGCAGCCAGCAGATGAATCAGTGCATCCAGCATGCAAAGAGGTACGCCCATACGGACCTGACTGTACTTTTGCTGGGTGAGACGGGTTCCGGTAAGGAGATGTTTGCCCAGAGCATGCACAATGCCAGCAGCCGCAGAAACGGTCCTTTTGTTGCTGTAAACTGTGCGGCTCTTCCCGAGGGAATTCTGGAGAGTGAGCTTTTTGGATATGATGACGGTGCCTTTACCGGCGCAGGCGCAGCGGAAAGATGGGGCTCTTTGAGCTGGCTCACAATGGGACCATTTTCCTGGATGAGATAGGGGAAATGCCCATGTCCCTTCAGAGCAGGCTGCTGCGTGTTTTGCAGGAGCGTAAGGTCATGCGTCTGGGCGGCGACCGGGTTTTTTCCCGTGAATATCAGGATATTTGCAGCGACCAACAAAAACCTGATGGAGCTGGTAGGTGAGCACAAATTCAGGGAGGACTTATTTTACCGTCTTAATGTGCTGACCCTAAAGATACCGCCGCTCAGGGAACGGGTTGAGGATATTCCTGATCTGGCCAATCTGTTTCTCAGGGAAAGCGGGGGAAAATGCTGCCTTACCCCTGCGGCAGAGAAGGTGCTTACCTCTTACGGATGGCCGGGAAACGCCCGTCAGCTGAGGCATTTTATGGAGAAGGTGCGTATCATATGCGATTCCTCTGTCATATCAGGGGAAGCTGCTGGCTATGTGATTCAAAACTATGAACCGCCTTGCGAAATGGAGCAGAGGGGAAATAGCAGCGGCTTTCTGGGAAGTAATGGAATAGGGAATTACAAAGCAACTAAAGGCCGCGTAAACAGAAGTCAGGAGGAACCGGGTCAGGAGAATATAAGCAGGGAAATAACTGAAGAGTGTTTGGCCCAGGCTATGGAGCAGGCAGGAGGCGAATAAAACAAAAGCCGCCCGGAATTCTTGGAATACACAGAAGTACGATTTGGAGGTATATCAAAAAATTCGGAATGGAGTAACGGTCCATGGTTTTATGCGGCATACACAGTATAGAAAGGTATAATGAATGTTGTACCAGTGGTAAATGCTGTATATAGTGTGTCGTATATAATGCTGTAGATGGTGTGCTGTATATAATGCTGTAGATAGTGTGCTGTATATAATGCCGTAGATAGTGTGCTGTATATAATGCCGTAGATAGTGTGCTGTATATAATGCCGTAGATAGTGTGCTGTATATAATGCCGTAGATAGTGTGCTGTATATAATGCTGTAGATAGTGTGCTGTATATAATGCTGTAGATAGTGTGCTGTATATAATGCTATAGATGGTGTGCCGCATATAATGCTATAGATAGTGTGCCGTATATAATGCTGTAAATAGTGCCGTATATTATGCCACATATAATTCTGTATATCGTGTCGCATACAAAGTCGTATCTCATGTCGCAGAAAGCGTCTTACATGTTGCTGTGCGACGCTTTTGATATAATCTGCGACACATGACAGAAAACGACAAATGGAAAAGATTGACATAATCTGGGATATATTTCCATCCGTCCATCAATAATTGAATCAGAAAACCAAAAAAACAGCTATATTTTGCAGATATTAGTAAAAATATCTCTGAATATAGCTGTTTTTCGTATTTTTCCATACCAAAGAAGAAAAATGGCATAAATATTGCTTATTAATACCATATAACCATTAAGGAGGGAATGAAATGGTAGATTTGAGAAGTGACACTATCAGTATGCCAACCAGGGAAATGCTGGAAACCATACTGGAGGCAAAGCTGGGGGATGACGGAAGGACGGATTCCAAAGGAAGGGGAGAGGATCTGGCAGTCAATGAACTGGAGGACCTGGCGGCAGAGATGACAGGAAAAGAGGCGGCTGTATTGTTCCCGTCAGGAACACAGGGCAACACATCTGCTATTCTGGCTTATTGCAGGCCCGGCCAGAAGGTGATGGTAGATGAGATGCAGCATATTTACTTAAGCGAGAAGGTGGTATTTGACCCATCCATCGGGCAGCTTGAACCGGTTACGTATAAATTGGACCAGGATAACCTGCCGGACCTTGACGACATGCGCCGCATTTTGGAGAGCCAGGAGATTGCCCTGCTGTGCATCGAAAATACCCACAATTTTTCAGGCGGTACCTGTGTCCCGTTAGAGAGGATGAAAGCGATTCATGAGCTGGCAAAGGAGTTTGGGGTTCCTGTCCACATGGATGGAGCCAGGATGTTCAATGCAGTGGTGGCCCTGGGCGTGGAAGCACGGGAAATGTGCAAATATGTGGATTCGGTGATGTTCTGCATCTCAAAGGGGCTGGGGGCGCCTATCGGTTCCCTGGTATGCTGTTCTGAAGCGTTTTCCATGAAGATCAGGGACAAGAGAAAGCTTTTAGGCGGAGCCATGAGGCAGGCAGGCGTGATTGCAGCGCCTGGAATGTATGCCCTCACGCACAACATTGAGCGGCTGGCAGAGGATAACGCCAATGCTGCCTATGCGGCTGAGCAGCTAAAGGATTTAAAGAACACAAAGGTATATGGAAAGGTCATGAGCAATATCATTGTCCTGGATGCCAATGGACTGGGCCTTACACCGGGGGAGTACTGCGGCAAGGCGGCCGAAAAGGGGTTATTAATCAAGCCGGTGTTAAAGGATAAGGTAAGACTGGTATTTTACAGAGATATTTCAAGGGAGGATACGGAAAAAGCGGTAGCGATTATACGTGAACTGGATTCTTTACGATAAAGGGGGATTTGACATATGAAGATAGCTGGTAAAAAGATAGGTTTATCCACGCAGATATTTGCAGCTATGCTGCTGGGAGCGGTTTTGGGAATCGTCATCGGGGAACCAATGACTAAAGTTGGGTTTATCGGAACTATCTGGCTGAATTGTATTAAAATGATTGTTGTTCCAATGGTGCTTGTTACCATTGTGACGGGTGTTGTTTCACAGAAGGATATGAAGACACTGGGGAAGAATCAGCTTCCGCATTATGGCGTATTATGTTATCACCACACTGGTTGCCTGCGCCATCGGCATCCTGGTTACATCCATTGTAAAGCCGGGCACCATAGCTAATTTTACAGGACTGGCATCCAAGGAAGTAACGGGCAGCGCTGACATCACGGTAGCTGATTTCTTCACAGGAATGTTCTCATCCAAGTATTATCCAGACCTTTGCGGACGGCAATATCCTTCAGACCGTAGTCATCGCGATTCTGCTGGGCGTGGCGATTTTAAGGATGAAGAATCCGGAGCACAAGGAGAAGGCTATCAAGGGCATGAACGTGCTCAATGATATGGTATTTTCACTGATTAACATGATTATGCTGGTATCTCCAATCGGCGTATTCTTCCTGATGGGAGATTCCTTCGGAAAGTACGGAGCCGGCATCTTTACCAGCATGGCAACCCTGGTAGGCACCTATTATCTGGCCTGCCTGGTGCATGTGGTACTGGTTTACTGCACAGTTATCTGGGTGACCGCAGGAATCAATCCTCTTAAGTTTTTAAAGGACAGTGCGGAGCTGTGGGTATACACCATTTCCACCTGCTCCAGTGTGGCTGCCATTCCGATTAATATTAAAGTGGCCAAGGAGAAATTCAATGTTCCGGAGACTATTTCCGGCTTCACCGTACCCCTGGGCTCACAGATGAACTATGACGGCAGCGTTATCCTGTACGGCTGTGTCATCCTGTTTATCAGTCAGACCATCGGTGTTCCTGTCACTCTGGGAACCATGGTGAAGATCATACTGATGTCAGCTATTCTTTCCACTGGCGGCGGCGGTATCCCGGGAAGCGGCATCGTAAAGCTGCTGGTCATGGTAACTGCTTTTGGCCTGCCTACAGAGATTGTAGGAATCATAGCTGCATTCTACCGCCTGTTTGACATGGGAACCACCACCAACAACTGCCTGGGAGATCTTGCAGGCACGGTGTTTGTATCCAAGCTGGAGGATAAGGCAGCTGCAAGGGCAAAGTCGGCATAGACGGATTGATGAATGGTTTGATGATTAATGATTGTTGGATATTAGCTGATGAGATTATTCAGATATGTATATTAAAAGATCCCGGATTCTGTATGATGCAGAGTCCGGGATTTTTCTGGTGTGTCTGGGAGCGCTAGTTTCTGTCTGTGTAGTTCAATTATGGAAGCGTTCTTGGGTTCCGTTTTCCGTTCCCACTATGATTTTTTTCGCAGATATCACCGAACAGCCCTGTTTCCAAGACGCCGGTCATGGATTTGAGACGAACCGCTGCCATGGGGTAATCCATTTCAACGCCTCCTGTCAGATCCAGGATATGGCTACCGTTGTCTGTGACAAATACTGTCCCGTTTTTTTATCCTCAGCTTCGGTATAAACCCTGCTTCCCTTACCTGTTCCTCCACATAGGGAACTGCAAAAGCAGGAACCTCCACAGGCAGCACACATCCGCTCAGGGAATGTACAAGCTTGCTCTGGTCCATAATCCATAAGACCCGCCGGGCCTTGCAGGCGATGATCTTTTCACGGAACAGGGCACCGCCTCCGCCCTTAATGGAATAGAAATCCGGGTCAATAGCGTCCACCCCGTCGATAGCCAGGTGTATGGTCCGGGCATCCTCCAGGGAGATAAGGGGGATGCCCAAACAGCGGGCCAAGCCTTCCGTCTCAAGAGAAGTGGCTGCCCCATGGACATTCAGTCCGCCGCGGATTCGTTCGGACAGTTTTTCCATGAGATAATATACAGTTGAACCGGTTCCGAGGCCCAACACCATGTTATCCTCTACCTCCATGGCCGCCTGCCAGGCAGCCGCTTTTTTCTGTTCTTCTTTACTGTACATATTGTGCCTCCTGTGGTCTGCTGCCGTTTAAAGCTGTCTAAGACGCCTGAAGCCCCTGCAGCTGTTTGCAGACACCTACAGCCAGCTATGCCCATATTGTTCCAGCATCCGGTCCGCTTCAGCCGGTCCACGGGTTCCGGGCCTGTAAGGATACACCGGCAGCCGCTTTGCGGAGTGAAGTTCCTTCAGATGGCTGATGTAATTCCAGCTAAACTCTATCTGGTCCCATTGTGAGAACCAGGAGCGTTCACCTGCCATACAGGCAGTGATAAGACGTTCATAGGCCTCAGGGGTATTGAGCTGATGAATCAGGCTGCAGTTCTGGCAGAAATCCATCTTGGCCGGTATGATATCCTCAGAATCACCGGGACGTTTGATATTAAACTGCAGATAAACGCCTTCTGTGGGCTGAATCTTTATGATTAGTATGTTGGGCTCTACTTCCTGATAGGGCCTGCGGAATATGACAGCCAGTTCAATCTCGCGTTTCCCTGTCTTTTTGCCGGTCCGGATGTAAAAGGGGTCCCTTTCCAGCGCTGGTTGTCAATGAAAAGCCGCAGGGCTCCGTAGGTTTCTGTCTGTGAATCCGGTTTTACAAGAGGTTCGCCGCGGTATCCCTCATATTGACCCAGGACCAGGGTGCTTTCTATGGATGACGCATCTGCCGGCTGTAAACAGCGGAATACATCCAGCTGGGCATCGTGCAGCCCCTTAGGGCTGAATTCCTCCGGCTGTCCATGGCCATGAGGACAAAATCTTGGAACAGATGGTTTTGCACCATATCCTTCAGGGCGCCGCTGGCATCATAGTATCCGCCGCGGGTTTCCACCCCCATATCCTCCAGGGCGGAAATCTGCACAGATTCAATATAGCGGGAATTCCATACGTCTGTAAAAATGGGATTGGAAAACCGGATTGCCTGGATATTGCGGACCATTTCTTTTCCAAGATAGTGGTCGATGCGGTAAATATGCTCCGGGCCAAAGAACACTTCCAGCTCTTTGTTAAGGGCTGCGGCCGCAGCAAGGTTCTCGCCGAAAGGCTTTTCAAGTATCACCTTGCCGGAGGAAGAACCATGGACCAGTTTGAGTCCTTCTGTGATGATGCTGAAAAAACGGGGAGCCACTGCAAAGTAAAAGATGTGGGAGTGGATATCATTTTCCCTGTAATAGTGATTCAGCCCATGATATGCTTCCAAACGGGAGAAATCCATCCGGTAATAATCTATTTTTTCAGAAAAACGGTCAAATGTTTTTCCTCAAAGGAGAGCCGGGTGAATTTCTCCACCCAGTCCCTGGCAATCTGACGGTAATGGCTGCTGTCGTAGTCCCGGCGGCCAATGATGGTGATGCGGCTGGCCTCCGGAAGCTTTCCGGTGATATCCATGGTATAAAGTGCAGGAAGAAGCTTGCGGAAGGTAAGATCCCCGGTGCCGCCGAAGATGGTAAGGTTAGTGCTGATTGTCATTAGCCCACCTCCATTCATGGTGGAATACGCCTTCGTGGTCTGTTCTCTCATAGGTATGGGCTCCAAAGCAGTCGCGCTGGGCCTGGATCAGATTGGCGCCTGCCGCCTTTGCGCTGAATTCGTCCAGGTAGGACACTGCGTTGCAGAGGGCAGGAATGGGAAGGCCGTTCATGACGCCGGTGGATACGGCCTGGCGCAGGCTGTCCTGATGCTCGTTGATGCGGGACAGGAAGAAACCATCGAATATAAGGTTTTCCGGCTTTGGTTCCGCTTCAAATGCATGGGTGATGTCATTTAAGAAAACAGCCTGGATAATGCATCCGGCGCGGAATATGGAAGCAATTTTTCCCAGGTCCAGATTCCAGCCGTACAGCCTGGATGCATCCTGCATCAGGGAGAAACCCTGGGCATATGCGATGATTTTTCCGGTATACAGGGCTTCGCGGACCATGGCTGCAAACGACTCTTTATCAGGAGAGAGGCCGACAGCCGGTGAATGGATAAGCTGCCATGCCTTTTCCCGTTCATCCAGATGATTGGACATGATACGGGCCGTGCAGGCAGAAGTGATCATGGAGATATCCACGCCTTGCTTCAGGGCTTCTATGCTGGCCCACCTTCCGGTTCCTTTTTGTTTTGCGCTGTCTTTGATGCGGTCAATGAGCTCCCCGTCCCCCAGGTCGTCGGCCTCACGGAAGATACCGGCAGTAATGCCAATCAGGTAGCTGTGAAGCTCCCCGTCGTTCCAGGATTTAAAGATATGAGCCAGCTCCTGATTGTTGAATCCGCCCACATATTTTAACAGAAGATAGGATTCAGCAATCAGCTGCATATCTGCGTACTCAATGCCGTTGTGGACCATTTTTACATAATGTCCGGCGCCGTCCGGGCCGATGTAGGCGCAGCAGGGCTCATCCATGGCCCTGGCTGCAATGGCTTCCAGTATGGGACGTACTGATTCGTAAGCATCGGCATTTCCTCCGGGCATGACGGAGGGACCGAACCGGGCGCCTTCCTCTCCTCCGGAAATGCCTACCCCCAGATAGTGGATTCCCTTTTCTGCCAGCAGGGCTGCCCGCCTTCTGGTATCTTCAAAGAAGGAATTGCCTCCGTCCAGTATCATATCCCCCTTTTCCAAGAAGAGGAACCAGCTGTTCTATGACGGCATCCACCGGTTTGCCTGCCTGGATCATCAGCATTACCTTCCGGGGACGGGCAAGGGCGTCCGTCATGTCCTTAAGGTCATAAAAGGGTATCAGGTTCTCATGAGGATGGTCCCTCATGACCTGCTCTGTGACAGCGGCGCTGCGGTTATAACCGCCCACCTTAAATCCGTGATCAGCCATATTCAGGGCAAGACTTCTTCCCATAACGGAAAGACCTACGATTCCAATATCAAGTTTTATCATTCTTCTACCTCCTCAGGCGAAATATGGGTTAAATAGTATGCTGGGAAAGAACAATGGGAAACAGCTTCCGGCGCAGGTACGCGGGAGCATATGTCCAGGAGCTCCCCTGTTTCCGGGTTGAGCTGAAAGCTGACCAGTCCGCCTTGGGTGCGGTTTGCCACCAGCAGGTACCGGCCGTCAGGCGTAAGAACCATGTCGCGGGGATGGATGCCGCCGCACCCTGTTTGCTGGATTTGCTCCAGCCGCCCATGGCTGATTTTAAAGACCGTTATGACCTCGGCAAATCGGGTGGATACATATAAAAAACGTTGGTCCGGTGACAGGCGTATGGCTGCCGATGCAGGCGGTTCCTCATATACTGCATCCAAAGGCAGGATGGGGCAGATTTGCAGGAGCTTCATGGAAAAGTCAGGAAGGGATATACTGTTATGGCTGCTGTCTGTCCCTGCTTCCCCGTCTTCTGTCAGACTGTACACAAAAACCTGGTTGCTCAGCTCGCTGACAAGGAAGAACTGCTTATGGTCCCTGTCAAAGATTCCGTGGCGGGGGCCGGTTCTCCTGTCAAAGGCCAGTTCTGATACAAGGGAAAAATCCTTTTGGCAGTCAAATACCATCATTTTATCCAGCAGCAGGCAGGGAACCATCATATAGTGGCTGTGAAATAAAATCTGGTGGCACCCAGCCTTAGGCGCAATGGGGATTCTTTTAGCCAGTTCAAGATGCGGGAGGGCGGGCCGTTTTTTACGTCCGGGGGAACCTTCCTCATATGTTATCTCATATATCAGTATAGTACCTTCATGGTAGTTGGCCGTGTATAGATAGCGGTCATCCTGGGCCGCGTAGCAGGCCGGCGAGGATTCACCAAAGCATTCCGCTGCCGGTTGAGCAAGGGCTTCCTCCTTATTATGGGCTGTATCCAAAAGACATATCCCGGACCGGCCCTCTCTTTTTAATGGGGAAGCCAGCATGGAATCCCTCAGGGAAAGATACTTGCAATCAGGGGCTTCATAATATAATTCAGGGTAAGACATTGCCCCGTTTCTTAAATCAATGGTAAAACGGTAAATGCCCAGGCTTTCAGGCGAGGCATAGGTACCGAGAAATCCGGTAAGGCTGTTGTTCATGACAATTCCTTTCTGGGCAAACTGTAATCAAATAAATATCAGTTACTATCTGTAATTATAAAAGTTACAGTAACATATGTCAAGTGATATTTGATCATATTTTCCCGTAGGTTTCATTAAATGTTTTTGGGATGCTTTTAGAATGCGCCATATTTATAGATTGATGCAGTCAGAGGTGTTTGGAATGAATGGAATTAGAAATATAAAACCGGAAAATTCCCTATGCACTGCTGTCATGAGGAATTTCCCGGTTTTATGGTATCATGTAATACATAGATTCAATCATTTACTAAGCGGATATAAGATTTTATTTTGCAGGATAGAATCCGCTGGGAGCTTCAGAGAGATTGATCATAATATTCTTCATCTGAGTATAGTGCTCCAGAATAACCTTATGGGTCTCGCGGCCAATACCGGATTCCTTGTAGCCGCCGAAGGGTGATCCTTCCGGAATCTGGTTGTATGTATTGACCCACATACGTCCTGTCTCAATGCCGCGGGATACACGGATGGCGCGGTTTAAGTCGCGGGTCCAGACAGCGCCGCCAAGGCCGTAGGCATTGTCGTTGGCCATGCGGATGACCTCGTCCTCATCACTGAATTTAAGGATACAGGCAACGGTCCGAAGATTCCTCCTGGGCAACCCTCATATCATTGGTCACGTCGGCCAACAGAGTGGGACGCATGAAGCAGCCCTTTGCCAGTTCGCCATCCGTGATACGCTCGCCGCCGCAGATCAGGCGGGCGCCTTCCTG
>ENA-OQCW01000763-OQCW01000763.1-human-gut-metagenome-genome-assembly--contig:-NODE-763-length-15961-cov-4.319565_pt1 | contig 15961 bp, 14 predicted proteins | sample MGYA00242767_ERZ504593 | MGnify/ENA primary metagenome ERZ504593 (study PRJEB26092, sample SAMD00036307) | human gut metagenome | host: Homo sapiens | study: EMG produced TPA metagenomics assembly of... | reverse complement strand
AGAAGAATTTTACGCACTTGGAGAAGGCGGGCTCTGTCTGTCCTGCCCGGTCTGTACATTTCCAAACTGCGGATTCGGAAAAGGAGGATATTAATGAGCGGATTTACACATTTTGATGCGAGTGGCCATGCTGTGATGGTCGATGTCAGCGAGAAGCAGGAAACACAGCGCGAAGCGACAGCGAAAGGAAAGATCTATATGAGTCCGGAATGTTTTGCGCTTGTTAAAGCAGGAGAAATGAAGAAGGGTGATGTCCTCGGTGTGGCAAGGATTGCCGGGATCATGGGAGCCAAAAAAGACATCGGATCTGATTCCGCTCTGCCACATTTTAAATCTTTCTAAAGCGGAGATCACATTTACCTGTCTGGAGGAAAGCTGCGCGATCGAGGCGGCGTGCACGGCAAAGACGGTCGCTAAAACCGGCGTGGAGATGGAGGCGCTGACGGGAGTTAATATCGCGCTGCTTACAATCTATGATATGTGTAAGGCGGTGGATAAGGCAATGCGTATTTCCGATATCCGGCTGTGCAGAAAGACCGGGGGCAAGAGTGGGACACTTATTTTGGAAAGCGAGGACGAATAGGTGAAAGATTCGTATGGAAGAGTCATTGATTATATGCGGATTTCCATCACGGACCGATGCAATCTGAGATGTCGCTATTGCATGCCGGATGGGATCAAAAGCATTCCGATGGAGCAGATCCTTACACTGGAAGAGATTGCAGAAGTCTGCCAGATTGCTTCGGAACTTGGAATCACAAAATTTAAAGTGACCGGAGGGGAACCGCTTGTGCGGAAAGGCTGCATCGAACTGATCCATATGCTGAAAGCACTTCCGCACACAGAGCAGGTGACGTTGACGACAAACGGGATTCTCCTTGCAGTGTATGCGAAAGAATTAAAAGAAGCGGGGCTCGACGGCGTCAATGTAAGTCTGGATACGCTGTGCGCAGAAAAATTTGCGGAGATCACCGGATATGACAGGCTAAAGGATGTGCTGGAAGGAATCCGTACCGCACATGCGCTTGGACTGAAAGTCAAGATCAACACGGTACTTCAAAAGGGCGTCAATGAGGGAGAATGGGAAGCGTTGCTCCAGATTGCAAAGGAAACACCGATCGATATACGGTTTATTGAGATGATGCCGATTGGGCACGGCAGCAGGAAGGCATCTGTTTCCAATCAGGAGTTGTTGGAAAAGATCCGTGGAAAATATGGCGAAATGACAGAAGAAGCAAAGAAGCAGCAGAGCGGTGGGCGAGGAGCATTTTCTGGGCATGGCAATGGACCGGCAGTGTACTACCAGATACCGGGATTTCAGGGAAGTGTTGGATTTATTAGCGCATTGCACGGAAAATTCTGTGACAGCTGCAATCGGATACGAATGACAGCGGAAGGCTTCATAAAGCCATGCCTGTGTTATGATACCGGGATTTCAATAAAAGAGGCGATCAGAAACCATCAGCCGGAGAAAGTGAGGCGGTTGCTTGCACAAGCAATTTCAGAGAAACCGGAAGCACATTGTTTTGAAAAGAAAGAGGAAATCACAGAAAAGCGGGAAATGTCCCGGATAGGAGGATAATATGGGAATCATCAGGGGAATCTGTACAAGCGATATCAGAGGAATTCAAAAAAGCGAAGTGCAGGAAGCAGATATTGAAGTAGACTGGGGGATTGTTGGCGATGCACACGGGGGGAAATGGCACCGTCAGATCAGTCTGCTTTCGTTGGAGCGCATTCAGGAATTTCGTGAGCGAGGGGCGGATGTGGAATTTGGCGCATTCGGAGAAAATATTATCGCGGAAGGGTACGATTTTAAAAATCTTCCGGTTGGTTCGCGCTTCCAGATTGGTGAAGTGATCTTGGAGATGACACAGATTGGGAAAGAATGTCACAGTCATTGCCAGATCTTTCAGAAAATGGGGGACTGTATCATGCCAAGAGAAGGCGTGTTTGCACAGGTGATCCACGGAGGACATATTAAAGTCGGAGATGAGATCAGGCTGCTGGAGCAAAGTGAATAAAAGAGAAGGGAAAAGGTGGATTCGATGCATCTGAGGAAAATGGTGGGAAGCGGAAAGAAAACATGGAGACGGGCAGGCGCCCTATTGCTGGCAGGATGCCTTTTGAGCGGAAGTGCGGTTGGGCTGACCGGCTGTGCCGGAAAAAATGAAAAGACGGAACCGCAGGGGAAACAAGCAGAAGCAAAAGCAACACAGAAAAAGGGGAAAGCAGATCCCGGCAAGAAAGAAGAGACGGAGATCCAGGTATTTATCGCTGCGAGTCTGAATACGGTCATGACAGAACTGGCAGAAAATTATGAGAAGGAGCATCCGAAAGTGAAGATCACTTACAATGCGGATAGTTCGGGGACCCTTCTCACACAGATTGAAGAAGGATACGAATGCGATATTTTTTTCTCCGCAGCGCAAAAGCAAATGGATCAGCTTGAGGCAGACGGGCTGATTGTGGATGGGACAAGAAAAAATGTAGTGAACAATCAGGTTGTCCTTCTTACAAGAAAGGACAGCGGTACCGAGGTTACCGGACTGGAAGATCTGGACAAGGCAGAGAGCGTTGCCCTTGCCGGGGGAAGTGTACCGGTTGGAAAGTATACAAGAGAAGCGCTTGTCAGCCTTGGGATCCTTCCAGAGACAGAGGATGTATCAAAGATTTCGACGGAGGAAATGTCAAAAGCATTCGGAGGCGTGGAAATCAGCGAGCAGGATAATGTCAGCAAAGTTCTGATCGCTGTCACAGAAGGTTCCTGTGAGGTTGGGACAACTTACTATTCAGATACATACGGCTATGAGGATCAGGTAAAGGTACTTCAGACAGTCAGTTATGATCTGACGGGAAATGTCATTTATCCAATCTGTCAGGTGGAAAATAAGGAAGCGGATGATGCACAGAAAGAAGCGGCTGCAGAGTTTTTAGAATATGTCGTCTCAGACGAAGCAAAAGCGATTTTTGAAAGTTATTATTTTGATACACAGGTAGAATAGAGAGAGTATCGTATTAGGAGGAAGGAAACATGGAAGAAGTCAGAAGGATCATGGCAGAACTGGACTGGAGTCCGCTTTGGATTTCTATGAAAACCGGTGTGGTTGCGACAGTAATCTCGTTCTTTTTAGGAATCTACGCGGCTAGAAAATCTGTTCAGGCGGGACCGAGACTAAAAGCGGTTCTGGATGGTATACTGACACTTCCGATGGTACTTCCTCCCACGGTTGCAGGTTTTTTCCTGCTGCTCATATTCAGTGTGCGGCGGTCGTTTGGGGCATTTCTATATGGCAATTTTGATATCAAGGTCGTACAGTCATGGGCTGGATGTGTGATCGCTGCGACGGTGATTGCATTCCCGCTGATGTATCGGAATGCACGGGCGGCATTTGAGCAGATCGATATCAATCTGATCCATGCGGCGCGGACACTTGGAATGTCAGAGTTTCGTATTTTCTGGACGGTAGTTATGCCGACCGCAGGTCCAGGAGTTACAGCGGGAACGATACTGGCATTTGCCCGGGCGCTCGGAGAATATGGGGCGACTTCGATGCTGGCGGGAAATATTCCGGGAAAGACGGGAACGATCTCCCAGAAGATCGCGATGGTCATTCAGGATGGTGATTATCTGACGGCAGGTGTATGGGTAGGGATCGTGATGGTGATCGCGTTTGGAATGATCTTCGTGTTGAATCTTTTGCTTGGAAGACGGATGAGACATATCAAGAGGTGGTAGTATGGCGATAGAAGTAAGGATACATAGAGAATTTGATGATTTTAAGCTGGATGTGCAGTTTCAGTCGGAAAGTAGAAGAATCGGGATCCTCGGAGCATCTGGATGTGGAAAGAGTCTTACACTAAAAAGCATTGCAGGGATTGAAAGACCTGAAACCGGGAAGATAGAATCCGCGGGGAAGGTCTTTTTTGATTCTGCAAAAAAAATATGGATGCCGCCGCAGGAGCGAAATGTCGGTTACTTGTTTCAGAATTACGCACTTTTCCCGACGATAACTGTGGAAAAGAATATTGGGATTGCACTTCGTTGTGGAAAAAAGGAAAAAGAAAAAAAAGTGCGGGACATGATTGATCGATTTTCCTTGCAGGGACTGGCAAAAAAAACTTCCGGGGCAGTTGTCAGGAGGCCAGCAGCAGCGGACGGCGCTTGCGAGGATCATGATTTATGAGCCGGATATGATTCTGTTGGATGAGCCTTTTTCAGCATTGGACAGTTATTTGAAGGAACAGACACAGAGAGAATGTCTGGAACTGCTTCAAGATTATCCGGGCACTGTTATTTTGGTTTCGCACAGTCGGGATGAAATTTATCGTTTTAGTGAAGAAGTACTGGTGATGGATGGCGGAAAAGCTGTTATCAAAAAAACGGTCAAAGAGTTGTTTGAGCATCCGCAGAAAGTAGCTGCAGCGAAGCTGACCGGATGTAAAAATATTGAAGAGATTGTATGGAAAGACGGGAAACACCTGTATGTGCCGGGATGGGATATGGTGATTCCTGCTGGAATGGGAAACGTAGGCGATGCACAGGCAATCGGGATCCGGGCGCATGAATTTACAACAGAGCGTACAGAGTCAGACGGTGAACTTGTATTTCCGGTTTACAAACCGGAAGTGAAAGAGGATTTATTTGAGTATCATGTACAGTTTTTCACATCGGAACGTGCAAAAACTCCAGTTGTGTGGAAAGTTGCCAAGAAACTCTGGGATGTTGGGGAAAAAGGTGTGCCGAAGTGGCTGCATCTGAAGAGAGAGCATATATTGTTTTTGGAGAGAGAGTAGGAAGTTTCCGGAAAGAGTAGAGAATATGCTAGAAAAAGCGTATGATAGCAGAAAGAAGCATATGGAAAGAAATTTTGAAAAATGGGAGAAAGAAATATGAAGTTATTTGACTTACATTGTGATACACTTGTTACCTTGGGAGAGAAAAAGGCAGATTTTTTCTGCCCGGAAACACAGTTCTCATTATGTGAGCTGGAAAAGTTCAGGTGCTTTTGCCAAACGATGGCGATTTTTATTCCGGATCAAGTCCGAGGAGAGGATGCATTTGCATATTTTCTCAAGTACAAAGAATATTTGGCTCAGCTTTTGCAGAGACAGGCAGAAGTTGTGGAAAAAATCAACTGTGGAGCAGATATCAGACGGATTACCGGGCAAGGAAAGTGCGCGGTAATTTTGGCGGTAGAAAGTGGTGCGGCGCTTGGAGGAAGGATAGAACGTATAGATGATCTGGCGGAGAGCGGCGTAAAAATCATGACGCTTGTCTGGAATGGAAAAAATGAGCTTGGGTCAGGACATGATACCGGGGAAGGGCTTACGCCGTTTGGAAAAGAAGTGATCAGAAAAATGGAAGAGAGGAGAATGATCGTAGATGTCTCTCATTTAAATGATCGAGGATTTGATGAAGTCTGTGAAGTGGCTGCGCGTCCGTTTGTTGCAACTCACTCGAATTTACGGTCAATCTGTTCGCATCCGAGAAACTTGAAAGAAGAACAGTTTTGTGAAATGGTTATGCGAGGAGGATTGGTAGGGATCAATCTTCATCAACCGTTTTTAAGTGATACAGGAGAGGGGAAAGAGGAGGATGTGTATCGGCATATTGACCGCATGTTGGAGCTGGGTGGAGAAAATGTGATCGCATGTGGAAGTGATTTCGATGGAGCGGATATCCATTTGTCGTTAAATACGCCTGTGAAATATGCAGAACTTGCAGAGAAGATGTTAAAAAGAGGGATCAAAGAAGCGGTAGTAGATAAAATCTTTTTTGAAAATGCAGAGCGATTTTTCAGAGAAAATGTATAGAGGGATGTGCAGGGTGGGAAAAGTCCTGCCCTTTTTAAATTGCTGAAAAAAACACTTGACAACAGAAAGTTTTCATGATACAGTTAAAAATGCGCTATTGTGGATAATAATGCCCGTAGTGCGCATATGAAAACACTCATAAATGCTTGTTTTCATTGTATATTCAAGGAAAATACAACGCAACCAAATAAATATACAAGGAGTGAAACGTCAATGGAGAAAAATAGAATTCGTCCCATCACAAATGGAAAAAGTTCCCGTATGAGCTATTCTAGACAAAAAGAAGTATTGCAGATGCCGAACTTGATCGAAGTCCAGAAGGATTCTTACCAGTGGTTTCTGGATGAGGGATTAAAAGAAGTATTCCGCGATATCTCTCCGATTGCTGATTACAGCGGTCACTTGAGTCTGGAGTTTGTAGACTTTACATTATGCGAAGATGATGTGAAGTATACGATCGAGGAATGTAAAGAGCGTGATGCAACTTATGCAGCACCGCTGAAAGTCAGAGTAAGACTTTATAATAAGGAAAAAGATGAGATCAACGAGCATGAAATCTTTATGGGAGATCTGCCGCTCATGACAGCGACCGGTACTTTTGTAATCAATGGTGCTGAGCGTGTTATCGTAAGCCAGTTAGTTCGTTCCCCTGGAATTTATTATGCGATTGCCCATGACAAAATCGGGAAAGAATTATTTTCATCAACAGTTATCCCTAACCGTGGGGCATGGCTGGAGTATGAGACAGACTCCAATGACGTTTTTTATGTTCGTGTAGACAGAACAAGAAAGGTACCGATCACAGTGCTGATTCGTGCACTTGGATTTGGTACGAATGCAGAAATTATTGAATTATTCGGAGAAGAGCCGAAGATTCTTGCAAGCTTTGGAAAAGATACGGCTGAGAATTATCAAGAAGGTCTTCTGGAATTATATAAGAAGATCCGTCCGGGTGAACCTCTTGCAGTAGACAGTGCAGAGAGCCTTATCACAAGCATGTTCTTTGACGCGAGACGCTATGACCTTGCAAAGGTTGGACGTTATAAATTCAATAAAAAACTTGCACTGAAGAACCGTATTTCCGGACAGAAAGCGGCAGAGACAGTTGTAAGCCCTCTGACAGGTGAAGTGCTTGTAGAGGAAGGACAGCTCATTACAAGGGAACTTGCAGAAGCAATCCAGAATGCAGCAGTTCCATATGTATGGGTACAGGGAGAAGAACGTAAGATCAAAGTTCTTTCCAATATGATGGTAGATTTAAAGGCGATCGTAGATATCGATCCAAAGGAAGTTGGAGTGACAGAGGCAGTCTTCTATCCGGTACTGGCAGGTCTTCTGGAAGAAACAGCAGGAGATGTAGAAGAACTCAAAGATGCAATCCGCAAGAACATCAATGAGTTGATTCCGAAACATATTACAAAGGAAGATATTCTTGCTTCCATTAACTACAATATTCACTTAGAGTATGGACTTGGAACAGACGATGATATCGACCACTTAGGAAACAGACGTATCCGTGCGGTTGGAGAACTGTTACAGAACCAGTACAGAATCGGTCTTTCCAGACTGGAGAGAGTTGTTCGTGAGAGAATGACTACACAGGATCTGGATGGTATTTCTCCACAGTCTCTGATCAATATCAAGCCTGTAACGGCAGCAGTGAAAGAATTCTTCGGTTCTTCGCAGCTTTCACAGTTCATGGATCAGAACAACCCGCTTGGTGAGCTGACACATAAGAGACGTCTCTCTGCACTTGGACCAGGTGGTCTGTCACGAGACAGAGCCGGATTCGAGGTGCGTGACGTTCACTATTCTCATTATGGAAGAATGTGTCCGATCGAGACTCCTGAAGGTCCGAACATCGGTTTGATCAACTCTCTTGCAACTTATGCGAGAATTAACGAATACGGATTTATCGAGGCTCCGTATCGTAAGATTGATAAGACAGATCCGGCGAACCCGGTTGTCACAGAAGAAGTTATCTACATGACAGCAGATGAAGAAGATAACTACCATGTAGCACAGGCGAATGAGCCTTTGGATGAAGAAGGACACTTCCTTCACAAAAATGTTTCCGGTCGTTACCGTGAAGAGACACAGGAGTACGAGAGAAAGATGTTCGATTACATGGACGTTTCTCCGAAGATGGTGTTCTCAGTAGCGACAGCACTTATTCCTTTCCTGGAAAACGATGATGCCAACCGTGCGCTGATGGGATCCAACATGCAGCGTCAGGCAGTGCCGCTTCTTACAACAGAAGCGCCGGTAGTCGGAACAGGTATGGAAGTGAAAGCCGCTGTCGATTCTGGTGTATGTGTTGTTGCAGAGCAGGCAGGAACTGTGGAGCGCTCTACATCAAAAGAGATTACGATCAGACATGAAGACGGAACAAAGAAAACATATAAACTGACAAAATTCTTAAGAAGTAACCAGAGCAACTGCTACAACCAGAGACCGATCGTAGTCAAAGGAGAAAAAGTAGAAGCAGGTCAGGTAATCGCAGATGGACCATCTACATCAAACGGAGAGATGGCCCTTGGTAAGAACCCACTGATCGGTTTCATGACATGGGAAGGTTACAACTACGAGGATGCTGTACTTCTGAGTGAAAGACTTGTACAGGATGATGTTTACACATCTGTACATATCGAAGAATACGAGGCAGAAGCTCGTGATACGAAGTTAGGACCGGAAGAAATCACACGCGACATTCCAGGTGTTGGAGATGATGCACTCAAGGATCTTGACGAGAGAGGTATCATCCGCATCGGTGCAGAGGTGCGCGCAGGAGATATTCTTGTCGGAAAAGTAACTCCGAAGGGAGAGACAGAACTGACAGCAGAAGAGAGACTGCTCCGTGCAATCTTCGGGGAAAAGGCGAGAGAAGTAAGAGATACTTCCCTGAAAGTACCTCATGGAGAATACGGTATCGTAGTAGATGCAAAAGTATTTACAAGAGAAAATGGTGATGAGTTATCTCCTGGAGTGAACCAGGCAGTCCGCATTTACATTGCACAGAAGAGAAAAATCTCTGTCGGTGATAAAATGGCCGGACGTCATGGTAACAAGGGTGTTGTTTCCCGTGTACTTCCAGTAGAAGATATGCCGTTCCTTCCAAACGGACGTCCGCTTGACATCGTGCTGAACCCACTTGGTGTGCCTTCACGTATGAACATCGGACAGGTACTTGAGATCCACTTAAGTCTTGCTGCGAAAGCATTAGGATTTAACATTGCAACGCCGGTATTCGACGGTGCAAACGAAAATGATATTATGGACACTCTGGATCTTGCAAATGATTATGTAAATCTTGAGTGGGAAGAATTTGAACAGAAACATAAAGAAGAGTTGCTGCCGGAAGTTATGCAGTATCTGTCAGACAACAGAGAACACAGAAAACTCTGGAAAGGTGTTCCGCTCTCAAGGGACGGTAAAGTTCGTCTCCGCGACGGTAGAACCGGAGAATATTTTGACAGCCCGGTTACGATCGGACACATGCACTATCTGAAGCTGCATCACTTGGTAGACGATAAGATCCATGCACGTTCTACTGGTCCTTACTCACTGGTAACACAGCAGCCATTAGGTGGTAAGGCACAGTTCGGTGGACAGAGATTCGGAGAGATGGAAGTTTGGGCACTGGAGGCATACGGTGCATCTTACACACTTCAGGAAATCTTAACTGTAAAATCAGATGACGTTGTCGGCCGTGTGAAGACATACGAGGCGATTATCAAGGGAGATAACATCCCAGAACCAGGAATTCCGGAATCCTTTAAAGTACTCTTAAAAGAACTTCAGTCACTTGGACTTGATGTCAGAGTACTCAGAGAAGACCAGACAGAAGTAGAGATCATGGAGACGATCGATTACGGTGAGACGGATTTACATTCAATCATCGAAGGAGACAGAAGATATAATTCAGAAGAAGAATCTTACGGGGAACACGGGTTCAGCAAACAGGAGTTTGACGGAGAAGAACTTGTGGACATCGAGGAGGATCTGACGGATTTTGATGCAACTGATGACATCGAATTTTGAAGCAATTCTTGACGAAGAATAGAAGAAGGGAGTGCCACAAATGACAGCCACAAATAATGAAACATCATATCAGCCAATGACGTTTGATGCAATTAAAATTGGATTGGCATCACCTGAGAAGATTTTAGAGTGGTCAAGGGGAGAAGTTACAAAACCTGAGACAATTAACTATAGAACATTAAAACCAGAGCGTGACGGTCTGTTCTGCGAAAGAATTTTCGGACCAAGTAAAGACTGGGAATGTCACTGTGGAAAATACCAAAAAAATCCGCTACAAAGGCGTTGTCTGCGACCGCTGTGGTGTAGAGGTAACAAAGGCGAGTGTCCGCCGTGAGCGTATGGGTCATATTGACCTTGCCGCTCCGGTGTCTCACATCTGGTATTTTAAAGGAATTCCGAGCCGTATGGGACTGATCCTTGATCTTTCTCCGAGAACACTTGAGAAAGTATTGTATTTTGCTTCCTATATCGTACTGGATAAGGGAGAGACAAACTTACAGTACAAACAGGTGTTATCTGAGCAGGAATACCAGGATGCAAGAGAGGCATGGGGAAATAATTTCCGTGTCGGAATGGGAGCAGAAGCAATTCAGGAATTGCTTCAGGCAATCGATCTTGAGAAAGAATATGTAGAGCTTCAGGCAGGATTAGAAGGAGCAACTGGACAGAAGCGTGCAAGAATCGTGAAGCGTCTGGAAGTTGTAGAGGCGTTCCGTGATTCCGGAAACAAACCGGAATGGATGATCATGACTGTGATCCCGGTTATTCCGCCGGATTTACGTCCGATGGTACAGCTGGATGGTGGACGTTTTGCAACATCTGACTTAAATGATTTATATAGAAGAATTATCAACAGAAATAACCGTCTGAGAAGACTGTTGGAGTTAGGTGCGCCTGACATTATCGTCCGCAATGAAAAGAGAATGCTTCAAGAAGCAGTAGACGCCCTGATTGATAACGGACGCCGCGGACGTCCGGTAACAGGACCAGGAAACAGACCGTTAAAATCACTTTCCGATATGCTGAAAGGTAAATCCGGACGTTTCCGTCAGAACCTGCTCGGAAAACGTGTTGACTACTCTGGACGTTCCGTTATCGTTGTAGGACCGGAACTGAAGATTTATCAGTGTGGTCTTCCAAAAGAGATGGCGATCGAGTTATTCAAGCCGTTCGTAATGAAAGAGCTTGTAGCAAACGGTACCGCTCACAATATTAAAAACGCAAAGAAAATGGTTGAGAGATTACAGCCGGAAGTATGGGATGTCTTAGAAGACGTGATCAAAGAGCATCCGGTTATGTTAAACCGCGCCCCTACTCTTCACAGACTTGGTATTCAGGCATTTGAGCCGATTCTTGTAGAAGGTAAGGCAATCAAACTTCATCCGCTTGTATGTACAGCGTTCAACGCTGACTTCGATGGTGACCAGATGGCTGTTCACCTTCCGTTGTCTGTAGAAGCACAGGCAGAGTGCCGCTTCTTACTCTTATCTCCAAATAACCTTCTGAAACCTTCAGACGGTGGTCCGGTAGCAGTTCCTTCCCAGGATATGGTACTTGGTATCTATTACCTGACACAGGAAAGACCGGGAGCAAAGGGAGAAGGAAAGTACTTTAAGAACTTAAATGAGGCGATCCTCGCGTATGAAAATGGCGTGATCACGCTTCACTCTAAGATTAAAGTGCGTGTTACAAAGACAATGCCAAACGGTGAAGTGAAGACTGGAAATGTAGAATCTACACTGGGAAGATTTATCTTTAACGAGATCATCCCACAGGATCTTGGATTTGTAGATAGAAGCATTCCGGGAAATGAACTGCTTCTGGAAGTAGACTTCCATGTAGGAAAGAAACAGAATAAGCAGATTCTTGAAAAAGTAATCAATACACACGGTGCAACAAAGACAGCCGAAGTATTAGACTTAATCAAGGCGACAGGATATAAGTACTCTACAAGAGCAGCGATGACTGTTTCGATTTCTGATATGACAGTGCCTCCGCAGAAGCCGGAGATGATTCAGAATGCACAGGATACTGTGGATAGAATCACAAAGAACTTCAAGCGTGGTCTGATCACAGAAGAAGAACGTTACAAAGAAGTTGTAGAGACATGGAAAGAGACTGATGATAAGCTGACAGAGGCACTGTTATCAGGACTTGATAAATACAATAACATCTTCATGATGGCAGATTCAGGAGCCCGTGGTTCTGACAAGCAGATCAAACAGCTTGCAGGTATGCGTGGATTGATGGCCGATACAACAGGACGTACGATCGAGCTCCCAATCAAGTCAAACTTCCGTGAAGGTCTTGACGTATTGGAATACTTCATGTCTGCCCATGGAGCTCGTAAAGGACTTTCTGATACAGCGCTTCGTACAGCCGATTCAGGATACCTGACAAGACGTCTTGTTGACGTATCACAGGAAACTTGTTATCCGCGAAGTAGACTGTGTGGAAAAAGGCGCTGAGATTCCAGGTATGTATGTAAGAGCATTCATGGATGGAAACGAAGTTATTGAAAGCTTACAGGAACGTATCACAGGACGTTATTCCTGCGAGACTATCTGTGACAAAGATGGAAATGTGCTTGTAAAAGCAAATCATATGATTACACCGAAACGTGCAGAGAACATCATGAAATACGGTGTGAATGCACAGGGCGGAGAGATTACAGAAGTGAAGATCCGTACGATTCTTTCTTGTAAGTCACACATCGGAATCTGTGCAAAATGCTACGGTGCAAACATGGCAACGGGAGAGCCGGTACAGGTTGGAGAAGCAGTCGGTATCATTGCTGCTCAGTCAATCGGTGAGCCGGGTACACAGCTTACGATGCGTACATTCCATACCGGTGGTGTTGCCGGTGACGATATCACACAGGGTCTTCCTCGTGTCGAGGAGCTTTTTGAGGCAAGAAAGCCGAAGGGTCTTGCAATCATCACAGAATTTGGTGGAGTTGCAACCATCCATGATACTAAGAAGAAACGTGAGATCATTGTGACAAACAACGAGACAGGAGAATCCAAAGCATATCTGATCCCTTACGGTTCCAGAATCAAAGTGCAGGATGGAGCAGTATTAGGAGCAGGTGATGAGCTGACAGAAGGTAGTGTGAACCCACACGATATTCTGAAGATCAAAGGACTCCGTGCAGTACAAGATTACATGATCCAGGAGGTACAGCGTGTATACCGTCTGCAGGGTGTAGAAATCAACGATAAGCATATCGAGGTCATTGTACGTCAGATGCTGAAGAAGATCCGCATCGAGGAAAAGGGTGATACAGAATTCTTACCGGGAACAATGGTAAATGTACTTGAATTTGACGATGTGAACGAGAAGATGATCGCAGAAGGAAAAGAGCCTGCAACAGGTGTTCAGGTAATGCTTGGTATTACAAAAGCTTCTCTTGCAACAGATTCCTTCTTATCAGCAGCTTCCTTCCAGGAGACAACAAAAGTCCTGACAGAGGCGGCAATCAAAGGTAAAGTGGACCATCTGATCGGTGTGAAAGAAAACGTATTGATCGGTAAACTCATTCCGGCAGGAACAGGTATGAGAAAATACCGTGATGTAAAACTGGATACAGATATGGCAATGGAAGATGAGATTTCTTTAGAAGACTTTGAGACATTTACATTATCTGAGGAAAGTGTAGCAGAGCTAGAAGCACAAGATGTATTGGTCGAGGATTTATTTAATTCGATAGAAGAATAAAAGAGGAGGGTGAGGCTGAAAAAGTCTTGCCCTCTTTTGCTGCGCGGAAGACATTCTGCTGGATATTACATAAGAGGTTTGAAGAAGGAGACATGTATGGTTGACTGGATCATAGGAATTGGAGTTGCTGTGCTGGTTGTTTTGATTATCCGACAGCAGTTTCGAAAGAAAAGAAATGGACAAAGTGGATGTGGATGAGGCGGTTGCAGCGGTTGTGCCGGAATTTGTCCGACGGACAGAAAAGATCAGAATTGACAGTAGAAAGAAGAAGAGAATATAATAAAAAATAAAGGGTTCTGCTGGGAGAATTTATCAGTGAAAGGAGAACCAGACAGAAATAGATTAAGAGATAGCAGGAGGAAGAAAAATGTTTCAAGATAAGCTGAACCGTGTATTGAATGCGATGAAAGACGCAGGACTGGAACAAATGATTGTTGCAGATCCTGCATCGATCTACTATCTGACAGGAAGAATGATCCTGCCGGGAGAGAGGATGCTAGTACTGTATCTGAACCAGAATGGAGATCACAAGCTGATCCTATCTAAACTTTTCCCGCAGGAAGGAGAAGTTGGAGTGGATGTCATCTATTTTGATGATGTGGAGGACAGTGTGGAAATCCTTGCACGATATGTGGAAAAAGAGAAAAAAGTAGGAGTGGACAAGATTTGGCCCGCAAAATTTTTACTTCGTCTGATGGAACTGGAAGCAGGAAGTGCGTTTGTCAATGCTTCTTTTGTACTGGACGATATTCGGCAGATCAAAGATGCAGATGAGATTTGTAAAATGAAAGAAGCTTCCAGACTGAATGATATGGCAGTGGAGCGACTGATACCGCTTGTGAATCAGGGAATGACAGAACAAGAGTTGGCAGAAGAATTGCAGAAGATTTATCTGGAACTGGGTGCAGAAGGATATTCTTTTGAGCCAATCTGTGCTTATGGGGCAAATGCGGCAGATCCACATCATATGACAGATACGGTCAGTGTCGGCAAAACAGGAGATTCGGTTGTGCTTGATATTGGCTGTAAGAAGGATGGATATTGCTCTGATATGACGAGAACCGTCTTTATCGGTGAGGCTTCTGAGCAGGCAAGAGAAGTGTATGATACCGTGCTTCAGGCAAATCTGAGGGCGATTGCGGCAGTAAAACCAGGTGCGCGTTTCTGTGATGTGGACAAAGCAGCCCGAGATTACATTACAGAGAAAGGGCTATGGACCATATTTTACACACCGCACCGGACACTGCATCGGACAAGAAGTGCATGAGGCGGGGGATGTTTCTTCTGTGAATGAAAACGTGTTGAAGCCGGGAATGATCTTCTCCATCGAGCCGGGCATTTACCTTGAAGGGAAAGTGGGAGTCCGTATCGAAGATCTTGTTCTTGTGACAGAAGAAGGGTGCGAAGTGCTGAATCGAGCAGATAAAGCATTGAGAATTATCTAAGATGGTAGTAAAAAAATTATGTTGAATATGCAGCTGATGATCTTTCTTCTTGTGATCATTGGTTTCTGCATCCGAAAAAAGGGGATTGTGGGCACAGAGGGGCGGAAGAACATGGTAGACCTCTGTCTCTTTGTCACACTTCCGTTTAATATTATTCATTCATTTTTTATGGAATGGGATTGGGGGATGATGGTTTCCTGCGCGATCGTATTGTTCCTGTCAATTGGATATAATGTAGTCAGTATTGTGACGAGTTTTGTATGCTACCGAAAAGAACCGCATTACAGGCAGAAGACACTTCGGTATGGGACGATCGTGTCAAACGGTGGTTTCCTCGGAAATCCAATTATTGAGGGGATTTACGGAAGCAACGGACTTTTTTATGCATCTATTTTTATGATCCCTGTCCGGATTGTGATGTGGACGATTGGAATGTCTGTGTTTATGAAAGGAAGCGGGCAGGAAGAAAAAGCGGGAAACACAGCCTGTTTCGAAAAGTGATGACCAATCCCTGCATTGTAGCGGTCTATACCGGGGCAATTCTGATGGGGAGCGGGATCAGCCTTCCGACTTTTCTGGAAAATACTATTTCGGGGATCAGCAGCTGCAATACACCGCTCAGCATGATGCTGGTAGGGATGATGCTTGCCGAAATGAATCCGAAGGGACTTTTGACCAAGTCCGTTGCATTTTACACATTTGTCCGGCTGATTGTTGTGCCAGGGATTGTGTTTGGATTGACGGCACTGCTTCCGATCGATCCGCTTCTTCGGGGAATCACAGTGATCATTGCGGCGATGCCGACACCGATTACAGCAGTACTTCTGTCAGGAAAACATGGAGGAGATGAACAGTGCGCTGCGGGAATGCTGTTTGTATCTACGCTTCTGTCACTCGTGACGTTGCCGATCTGGTGCATGTTTTTATAGAAAAGCAGGGAA
>ENA-OQCW01000762-OQCW01000762.1-human-gut-metagenome-genome-assembly--contig:-NODE-762-length-15964-cov-3.332449_pt1 | contig 15964 bp, 19 predicted proteins | sample MGYA00242767_ERZ504593 | MGnify/ENA primary metagenome ERZ504593 (study PRJEB26092, sample SAMD00036307) | human gut metagenome | host: Homo sapiens | study: EMG produced TPA metagenomics assembly of... | reverse complement strand
GAAGCTGAAGCGGCTGAGATTAAGCAGAATAAGGCAAGGCGCGAGAAAGTGGAAGCGCCGGAGGAAGAAACTGTTGAACCATTGGAAACAATGGAGGAAGAAACAGTCGAAACAGTGGAAACGAAGGAAGAGGAACCAATCGAGGAACCGGCAGAAGAATCAGTTCAGGAAGAAGAGAAAGCAGAACCAGAAGAAGTAGAGGAAGATCCGTTTGATGAAGAAAGTTTTGACGAGGAAGCTTTGAAGAAGTAGAATCAGAAGATTTTGAAGAGATTGAAGAAATCGAAGAGATTGAGGAATCAGAAGGAATTAAGCTTGGAGACACACAAGCGATTGCAATTTCTGCCAAAGCTTTGATGAATGACACAGTAGTAGAGGAGCCTTTGGAAAAAGAAGAACAGAGACGTCCGGAGCCGTCTTCACCATTTGATACTGCTTTTATCGTGCAGGGACGCTATGATCTGGAAGCACAAAGTGAGATTGGAATTAAAGCGGGTCTGACAGAAGAACAGAAAAAATTATTCTCTTATTTTGTTCCTGTTCACGGCATGAGTGAGCAGATTGTAGATGTATTGGAGAACGACAAGAGATGCAGAACGAGATATGGAACATCTCGAACAGCCAACTTGCTTGTTGTAGGGCGGAAAGGCTCTGGAAAGACAGTTTTGGCGGTAGACATTGTGAAGGCAATTCAAAAGAACAGAAAGCTGAAACAAGGTAAAGTTGGAATTGTCACAGCGGAATCATTGAATAAGAAAGATGTTTCACATATTATTGAGAAACTGCATGGTGGAGCGATTATCATTGAGCGTGCATCGAAACTGAATAAAAAGACAGTTTTAGAGCTGAATGATCTTATGGAAGAACAGACTGGAGAATTACTTGTAGTTTTAGAGGAAGAGCGCAGACCACTTGATAAGATGTTGGCATTATATCCGGACTTTAAGAAAAAATTTACGTCCAGATTGGAACTGCCGGTATTTATTAATGATGAGCTGGTAACATTCGCTCAGACTTATGCAAAAGAAAATGGATATAAGATTGATGAGATGGGAATTTTGGCATTATATAGCAGGATTGATCTTATGCAAAGAGAAGAGAGCATTGTTACAGTTGCGGATGTAAAAGAAATCATGGATGATGCGATTGCACATTCTCAGAAAATGACATTTAAACGTTTCCTAAAGAAATTATTTGGTAAGAAGAAAAACGAGTCTTCAAGAATTGTTTTGCAGGAACAGGATTTTAGATAATAAGAAGAAAGAGTTTTGGTGACAAAACTCTTTCTTTTTATGTGTGGCTAAAGTATAATAGACATATATACCAAATAAACTGGGAAGGTGAAAGTATGGGCGGAAAAAAAATTAAGACAAAAGCATACGAAATCGGAGAATTAGACCATTATTTGTTTGGTCAGGGAACTCATTATGAGATTTATAAAAAACTAGGAGCTCACATTGTAAATGATGGTGAAAAACAGGGTGTTTATTTTGCAGTATGGGCGCCACATGCGGAGAAAGTCTCGGTAGTTGGCGAATTTAATGATTGGGATGCCGACAAGAACCCGATGAAGAGGGAAGAGCCACTTGGTATTTATACATGTTTTGTTCCTGATGTGCAGGAGGGAGCGCTGTATAAGTATTGTATTCAAACATACAAAGGGGATCATATTTATAAAGCGGACCCATTTGCCAATTATGCAGAACTCAGACCGGGGAATGCATCAAAAGTGACGGATATCAGTGCTCTTAGATGGACAGACAGCAAGTGGATGGAGCGGAGATTAACTTGGGATCATCATAAAGAGCCGATGTCAATTTACGAGGCGCATATCGGTTCATGGAAGCGGCATCCGGGCAGAGAGGATGACGGATTCTATACATATAGAGAGTTTGCCAAAGCAGCTACAGAGTATATCAAAGAGATGGGATATACACATATTGAGCTGATGGGTATTGCTGAGTATCCTTTTGACGGATCTTGGGGATATCAGGTGACAGGATATTATTGCCCCGACTTCAAGATACGGGACACCGGAAGATTTTGCGTATATGATTGATTATTTCCATAAGAATAAGATTGGAGTAATTCTTGACTGGGTGCCGGCGCATTTTCCGAAAGATGCACATGGACTGGCTGATTTTGATGGAACACCGACCTTTGAGTATGCAGATCCGAGAAAGGGAGAACATCCTGATTGGGGAACAAAGGTTTTTGACTATGGAAAGTCAGAAGTTCAAAATTTCCTGATTGCAAATGCGCTGTTTTGGATAGAGCATTATCATGTAGATGGCTTGCGAGTAGATGCAGTTGCATCTATGCTGTACTTGGACTATGGAAAAGAAAAAGGTCAGTGGGTTCCAAATAAATACGGCAGCAATGAAAATCTTGAAGCAATCGAATTTTTAAACATTTGAATTCAGTGGTTCTTGGAAGAAATCCGGGAGTTGTCATGATTGCGGAGGAATCTACAGCTTGGCCAAAAGTAACAGCGCCAGCAGAATATGATGGACTTGGATTTAGTTTAAAATGGAACATGGGGTGGATGCATGATTTTACAGAGTATATGAAACTGGATCCTTATTTTAGAAAAGGGTGCCACAATCAGATGACATTTGCCATGAGTTATGCGTATAGCGAAAAATATGTTCTTGTATTGTCGCATGATGAAGTGGTGCATCTGAAGTGCTCTATGCTAAATAAGATGCCTGGGCTTGGATTTGATAAATTTGCCAACCTGAAAGTCGGATATGCGTTTATGATGGGACATGTTGGTAAAAAACTGTTGTTTATGGGACAGGATTTTGCGCAGCTTCAGGAATGGAGTGAAGCGCGTGAATTAGACTGGTTTCTTCTTGCAGAAGACTGGCATAGACAGTTGCAGGAATTTACAAAAGATTTGCTTCATTTGTATAAAAAGAATAAGGCGATGTATGAATTAGACTGTTCACCGGAAGGATTTGAATGGGTGAATGCAGATGATGCGGAGAGAAGTATCTACAGCTTTATCAGACATTCTAAAGACGGCAAGAAAAAATCTTTTGTTTGTATGTAATTTTACTCCGATGGAAAGAACGGAATATCGTGTTGGCGTTCCAAGGAGAAAGCAGTATAAGCTGATTTTGGACAGTGATGAAAAGAAATATGGTGGAGAGGGAAAAGTACGTCCTGAGATTTATAAGAGTGTGAAAAAAGAATGTGACGGAAGACCATTTTCATTTGCTTATGATTTACCGCCATATGGTGTTGCAGTGTTTGAGTTTTAAGTTGAAAAAGTGAGAGATTATGGAAAAGCAACCGATTTTATTGCGGGCACATCATGGAATGTGCCTTGCATTTTTTCAAGGAGAAGGATATAGTGATTTGTTTGTGGCGCATATGGGAAAGATTTTAGAACAGATGCAAGAGAATCCTTCTTTGCAAATTGTTACGTGCGCAGATGTTATCTGCGAGAAATGCCCCAATTTAGAAAATGGAAGTTGTAATACGCCGGATCTTGTTCGGGCATATGATCAGAAAGTACTTTCGTTTTGCGGTCTGGAAGAAGGTGTAGTTTTGACTTGGGATACTTTTTCTAAGCTGGTATCAGAACAAATCTTACTTCCGGGGAAGCGAAAAGAAATATGCGGAACATGCAAATGGAGTGAACTTTGTGAATAGAAAGTTCACTCCATTTTTGAATAGAATAGTGTATTCCATTATATTTTCCGCTGTTTTATCACTTTTAATCGTGTGAATTCTTCACGTTCTTTTTCCTCCAAAGCATTGGAAATGGAAGATACTAAAGTGGTATAGGTCGGAATTGTAATATTTTTCAGAGCGTTTGCACGCTTTTGTGTTTTTTTAATATTGGTCGCAAGCCGGTAGGCTGCATTCTCAATCATGGATAATTTGATCGTAAGCTCTTTTACTTTGCGAAATGCTTCGCGTGCACGGTCGATTGACTCATCAGTTGTACTGAAAGAGTAAGTCGGCTGATTCTCATCCGGAGTGTAATCCACAAGTGGAATTTCCGTTCCCATAATGCTTCGGCTTTTAATCTTGATAGAATCCTCAATTGGGACGGTATAGGCAAGTTGGGATACGAGACTGATACCGTGTTCAATATTGGCGTGCTGCAGGCATTTATATGCATGTGTGAAGGTGGAATCAATCTGTTCCTGAATGTCCTTTGCCTGATCGATCAGTTCCATCAGTTCGCGGATCAGAATATTTCTTTTCTTGTCCATAAGCTCGTACCCCTGATTGGCAAGAGCCAGAGAATTCTTTGCAAGAATCAGATTTCCTTTTGTGGGAAATGTGCGAGGATCCATAAGAACGCCCCCTTTCTATGAGTCTGAACGGTTATCATAAAATTGTTCCAAAATCTTTGTGTCAATACGATCTAATTCTTCTCTTGGAAGCATTTTTAAAAGTTCCCATCCAAGGTCAAGTGTCTCTTCGATTGTACGGTTTTCCTCCAGCCCCTGACCGATATAGCGTTCTTCGAATTCCTTTCCGAAGGCAAGGTATTTTTTGTCGATCGGGGAGAGTTCATCTTCACCGATGACAGAGGCAAGGTTTCTCGCTTCTCCTACTTTGGCGTAGGATGAAAAGAGCTGGTTGGCAAGATCTTGATGGTCCGCGTGAGTGTATCCCTCTCCGATACCGTCTTTCATCAGACGGGAAAGGGACGGTAAAATATTGATTGGCGGGTAGATGGACTGTCCATGGAGTGCACGGTCGAGTACAATCTGTCCTTCGGTAATATATCCTGTCAAGTCAGGAATCGGGTGTGTGATATCGTCGTTTGGCATTGTCAGAATCGGCAGCTGTGTCACGGAGCCATTGACGCCTGCGACAATTCCTGCGCGTTCATAGATTGTCGCAAGTTCACTATAAAGATATCCCGGGAATCCTTTTCGGCTTGGAATCTCGCCTTTGGAGGAGGATACTTCACGCATCGCCTCCGCAAAGGATGTCATATCTGTGAGAATGACAAGGATATGTTTGTTCTGCTCAAATGCCAGATATTCTGCGACGGTGAGCGCTACTTTTGGTGTGATAAGACGCTCCACGACCGGATCGTTTGCCAGATTCAGGAACATGACTACGTGGTCGGATACACCGCTTTCTTCAAAGGTGCGCTGGAAAAATTCCGCAACGTCATGTTTGACACCCATCGCAGCAAATACAATAGCAAATTCTTCATCGGAATCATCCCCGAGAGAAGCCTGTTTTACAATCTGAGCGGCAAGCTGGTCGTGTGGAAGACCGTTTCCGGAAAAGATCGGAAGCTTCTGTCCTCGAATCAGTGTGGTCAGACCGTCGATTGCAGAGATACCGGTGCGGATATAGTTTCTAGGATATTCACGTTTTACCGGGTTAAGCGGAAGTCCGTTGATATCTCTTGTCAACGTTGAGGTAATCGGACCGAGATCGTCAATCGGCTGCCCGATTCCGTTAAATGTTCTTCCGAGCATATCCGGTGAGAGGGCGATCTCCATCGGATGTCCGGTGAGTTTTGTGTGGGTGTTGAGCAGAGACATATTTTCAGTCCCTTCAAATACCTGAATAACTGCTTTATCCTCGTAAATCTCAATGATGCGACCTAACTTACGCTCGTTTCCGTTTACTACAAATTCTACGATCTCATCAAAGAACGCATCCTGTACACCCTCCAGCACGATCAGAGGACCGTTGATGCTGCTTAAGCCTAAATATTCAATTGCCATACAAATCCTCCTCCTTTATGCGTTCTTTTCCATAATCCGGTCATAGAATGCATCGATTTTTTTCATATATTCATCAAATAGTTCGAGTTTGTCATTTGGCACATCGTATTTGATCGCAATGACCTTTTCGAAAATATCTTCTTCTTTCAGAACAGAAATCGGCATGTTCAGTGTGATGAGTGCTTTTGATTTCTGATATAAATACAAGATAACTTCCATCATCTTGAACTGCTTTTCTAATGAGACACAAGTGTCGTCTGCATGAAATGCGTTTTGCTGAAGGAATCCAAGTCGGATGACTTTGGCGATTTCCAAAACGAGTTTCTGGTCGTCCGGCAGCACATCGCTTCCGATTAATTTTACGATTTCCATCAGGCTGCTCTCTTGATTCAAAAGAGCCATCAGCTGATTGCGGTAGTCGACAAACTTTGGCGAAACGTGTTCGTTATACCATGGGGCGAGATCGAGCAGATATTCACTGTAGCTTGTCAGCCAGTGGATTGCCGGAAAATGTCTCGCATACGCAAGGCTCTTATCAAGCCCCCAGAAACATCTGACAAAACGTTTGGTATTCTGTGTAACCGGCTCAGAGAAGTCGCCGCCCTGTGGTGATACAGCTCCGATAATAGATACAGAGCCGTCAGTTCCGTTTAAGTTGTGCATCATGCCCGCACGCTCGTAAAACGCAGATAAGCGTGATGCCAGATAAGCAGGGAAACCTTCTTCCGCAGGCATTTCTTCAAGACGTCCTGAGAGCTCTCGAAGTGCTTCTGCCCAACGCGATGTGGAGTCTGCCATGATTGCCACGTCATATCCCATATCACGGTAGTATTCTGCAAGTGTAAGCCCGGTGTAGATGCTCGCTTCACGAGCCGCCACCGGCATGTTGGAAGTATTGGCGATCAAAGTAGTTCGGTCCATCAGAGGATTGCCGGATTTAGGATCCACCAGTTTTGTAAATTCTTCCAGTACCTGTGTCATCTCATTTCCACGTTCTCCACAGCCAATGTAGATGATGATGTCGGCATCGGACCATTTTGCGATCTGATGCTGTGTCATTGTCTTTCCGGTTCCAAATCCACCAGGAACACAGGCGGTGCCGCCTTTTGCGATCGGAAACATCGTATCAAGAATACGCTGTCCGGTGATGAGCGGAACGGACGCAGGAAAACGGTGGTGCGTTGGGCGGGGCACACGAATCGGCCATTTCTGAGTCATGGTCAGGTCGATCGTCTCGCCGGAGCTTAGCTCGACTGTTGCGAGCGGTTCATCAATTGTGTACTCTCCATCCGGCATGACTTTAGTGATAATCCCGCTGATATGTGGAGGTACCATGCATTTGTGCACGATGGCCGTTGTCTCAGGCACTTCGGCAATGATATCACCTCCGTGAACGGAATCTCCGATAGAGACCGTCAGATGTGTCTTCCATTTTTTTCTTATCCAGCGAATCTACACTCACACCACGGCTGATAAATGCACCGGAATTTTCGGCGATTCGTTCCAGCGGACGTTCAATACCGTCAAATATATTATTGAGAATTCCCGGGGCGAGGGTTACGGAGATGGCATCTCCAGTAGCCTCAACAGTCTCTCCCGGACGTAACCCGGTCGTCTCCTCAAAGACCTGAATGGTTGTCTTATCTTTATCAAGCGCGATAACTTCGCCGACTAATCTTTCTTTCCCTACATAGACCATCTCTGACATTTTAAATCCGGTATTTCCTTTCAGATAGATGACAGGACCGTTTACTCCATAAATTGTTCCGGTTCTAAACATAGTTGTCACCTCCTAAAAACAAGAAATTGTCGTATTCTTCCGAGAGTGCTGATTTAAACGAGTAGTCGATCAGAATACGTCGTTTTTGCATGACGGCACGTGTCCCACCGATAAAATCCTCTCGGCTTACGATGAGGGAGGAACCGGTTTTTGCTTCTAAATCATCTTTCAAATGCGCATCACTTGGATTGATGTAGATCAGAATTTCTTCACCATCTGCAAAATCCAGTGATTTTTGAATACGTTTTTCCAGAATTTTTTTGTAGTCATCTGTCTTCATATATTCTTTTACAAGTACAAGAACACGTTTGAACAAGCGGTTTTTTAAGTCTGTCTGGCATTTTCCCTGTTCGCGTTTGAGTTCGATCTGTGCTCTTGCCATGGCCTTATTTAAAGATTGTCTGGCGTTGGCGGTCTCTGTTTTTAAGGTGAGTTCCGCCTGACGGATGGCAGTCTCTTTATGCTCTTTTAGTATCTGGTCTAAAGCCTCCTGATGTTCACTTATAATCTCGTTGCCCATTGCTCTGGCATCTTCCATGGAAGCATCCTGCAGATACTTTAATTTTTCTTCGATTGTCAAGATTTCACCTTCTTTTACTATAGTTTTAAGCCGATGGCTTCATTTACATAAGATGTGATAAAGTCTTTTTTACGGCCGGTTCCGTGACGGTCAGGAATTTCGACAAGCAACGGTAGTTTTCGTTTGAGCTTGATCTCATCGATAAGATCGGGAAATTCCCGCCCGAATTTTTCGGTGAGCAAAACGATACCGATGGATTTGTCATCCATAACTTTCTGCAGAGCGTCGTGAAGTTCGCTTCGTTCGTGTACAACAACACCGTCTACGCCGGCGAGTCGCATTCCTGTGTACGTATCGACATTATCACTGATCAAAAACATCTTCATAATTACAATTTACCTAAGATCATGAAGGAGATGATCAGTCCGTAGAGACAAACACCTTCTGCAAGACCTGCAAAAATTAAGGATTTACCAAAAATGCTGGAGTCTTCGCTGACTGCTCCAAGAGCAGCGCTTGCAGCACTGGCAACAGCGATACCACCACCGATACATGCTAAACCGGTAACAAGAGCGGCGGCGATATATCCAAGTCCTGTGGCGGTAGAAGCAGCAGTTGTAGCTGCATCAGCAGCCTGAGCAGAACCGCCAAACATCATAATACCTGCAATTACAAAAGCGCCAAAGTAAAAGAAGATATTGACGCCGATTGCCTTTTTGTAGCGCTTTTTGTTTTTTTCACCGATCAGATAGTATCCGAAAGGAAGAATGATGCTTAAGATTAAAGTTACGATAAGAGTTAATTTTACTGTTAAAGTCATAATGAAAACCTCCTGAGTTTATACATTTTTCTGATTATATGGTTTGAATTCGCGTCCGCTTCCTTTATAAAAGCGGCTGAACATTTCATAATATTCCAGTCTTAACACCTGGATTCCGACAACAAGCCCTTCCATCAGGCAGACAAATATGTTGCCGGCTACAATGACGATCCAATTTGGACTGCTGTTTTGTGTGGCGCCGCCAAGCATAAGTACAACTTCCATCATCGCTGCATGGCTGACAGCAAAAGCGCCGATACGCACAAAAGAAAGTGTGTTGGAAAAGTAACTGAGCATTGTTTCGAATAATTCGAAGAATGCCTGTACAAAAAACATGACTTTTCCGCCTTCTGTTTTTCCGGTGCGCTTTTCAAGTTTTTTTGCGAGCGGTTCCTTGAAGACCATCATCAGAACCGGGACACCGAAAAGCACGGCGAGCAAAATGTTAGCAGGCATCTTGTGACCTGTCATAAACAAGACAATCGCCAATACGACAGAGCCATAGAAAATCAGTCCGGCGACCCCGTTCGGTGAGAACCATGCGTTTTCTAAATCATGCGCCCGCAGGGAGTTGATAATCTGGAAAATCATGGACAGGAGAATGATTCCCATTCCAAATGCGATTGCAACGATAAATACGGTGTTCAGTTGACCGACAAACGGAAGGCTCGTCATAGCTGAAATCGGATGCAGCCATTTTGCCTCGATGATATTTTCAAATCCAAATACACTTCCGAACATAAAGCCGAAAAAGGTGGAAAAGATACCGGCAAGCGAGATGACCCCCGCAAGATAATTTTTTTGAATTTGAGAGCAGTCCGCCCCCGATTGCGAGACAGAGTCCCTGGCCAACATCTCCGAACATGGCGCCGAAGATAAAGGTGTAAGTCAGCGCGAGAAAAATCGTCGGATCCATCTCATTGTGTGCCGGAAGTCCGTACATACGGATAAACATCTCAAATGGCTTGAAGATCTTCGGGTTCTTCAACTTTGTCGGAGGCTCCCCGAAATAGGTCTCGTGGTCATCTTCCACCACTACAAACAGGTTCGGATCGTGCTTGACGTCTTCGAGGAAGGAACTGATGTCAGCCTCGGACATCCATCCGCATAATATAAAGAAGTTATCGTGTTTGTCTTCCACACAGGCAGCAAGCTTTCGCACATCGAAGTTCTTGGCGAGTACCTGCAGACGTTTTTGTGCCGAGACAAGTTTTGCGCTGTCTTTTGAGAGAATCTCAGCAATCTCTTCGTCGATATGCCGGATTTTTTTCTCAATCGAATGAATACTTTTTTCCAGTGTGCGGCACGCATCAGTAGGCGTGGTATCATACTCATCCGGCAGGAAAATACGCTCAAAATGCAGTGATTTTAAAATGGCGTCGATGCGTTCGGAGTCGGAGCGGGAGGAGAAGTATACGCCGTATACGTAGCTTGTATCTCTTCCGCCCTCTAAAAAGATTACATTAAGATCCTCGCTTACATATTTTTCTACTTTGTGATAATAGTTCAGTGCAACACGCCCAAAACGGAATTTGATAAAGTGATACTGCATCACGTCGTGGATGTTGCATTCGAGACCTGAAAACGGTTCGATCACTTTGAGTTTGTCTCGCAGTGCTTCTTGTTCCTCTTTCAGGTTCTGTTCTTTTTCTTTGAGATCCATATAGTTGTTGTTTGCTGTACGGATTGTCTGGAACAGCTCCTCCATCGAAAGCGGAACTTCCGGAAGAGATTCTTTGTCAGACAAATATCCGACGAACTGATTCGCCTTTTCCAGCGCATCTTTATATGGATTGATCTCGATAAACGGCTGAAGGTTATCGACCGTTTTTAATTCCGAAAGGGCATTTTCCAATTGAATCTCATATTTTGAGAAATACAGATCCGTTACCCGGTCAATGTCATTTTTCGGTCCGGTGATACTTAAAAATTTCATTTTTACAATCATTGTGGTCTCACACCCCCTATATATTTTAATGTTTCTCCAGCGGACAGACCATAGCGAATACATTCCAATGCCGTTGTAAGTTTCCTTAGTTCCTCTTCTTTTTGGAAAAAGATAGGAGTTGATGGAAGCAATGGAATACGGATGTTCTCTGCGGTCGGTGGAGTACAGGCGTGACAGGCAGTCCGTATACATCTTTTCAATGGTAAATGCATGATCTAAGGGCTGCCGTCTGCCGTAATAAGTCTTTCGGAGCAGTTCCATGAACTCGTCCAATGACTCGCTTTCGATCAACGTTTTTATCTCAGGAAGTTTGATGTGAAAATAAACCGGAATGATAAAAGCGTAAATCTGAATGGAATCCATGTTGTAATATTTTTTTGCACGGTAAATCCATTGTAAATTAATCAAATCGATCTTCGTTCCGCAGTCGCGGGTAAAAATCTTAAGTTCCAATCCTTTGAGCGTTTTTTTTCGCGCTTTCCAGACGGAGGTAAATTCATATAAGTTGAGGGCGAGGTCGTAATCAAACAGATCGACGGGGTGCCCGGATTCCTGTAAAATTTTCAGTGGAGCGTAATATTCTGTGCCTTGCAGATTGTCTACTAATTCTTCCATGGTCTTGGAAGTGATCAGACGGTCGATTGAGATCTGGGAGTAGCGGTCAAAAAACGGCTTTTTGTGATTCAGATCAAACGGTTCCTCATAATGGTTGTAGACAATTCGCAGGCAGTAGTTGATCAAATCAACTTCATAGCGCTTGAGATACAGTCTTAAAAATCGTTGGTGTTCCAGACCTGAGAAACGATACAGTTTGGAGTAATCGTTGTAAAGGGACTGGATGAGGATCTTCTCGACATCTCCACGGTGAAGTGTATTCTCATCTACAGTTTCAAAGGCTTTTGCGTACGCGGGAAGTTTCTTCAAATAAGTGACCACCTCGGCAACATTGCGCAATTGTGCAATTTCCCGGAAGTGGTCATCTGTTAAAAGCTTGGCCTGCATTGCATGTATCTTTGTTACGATTCCACTATATGATAGTAGATTTCCCATAATTATACCTCTGTAATGCGTTTCAATATTTCGTGAGCATATTGCTCATGCTTGATTTCGTATTCCCTTGTGAGTGAATGTATGGTTCGCTCACTTTCTGACTGCAGCTGCTGTAGCTGCGTATTCATTTTAGAAGTCAGATTTTGCTGGATTGCATCCAGTTTTTCTTTTGTGCTTGCAGCCAGATCTTCGTCGAATCTTTGTTGGTCTTTTTGCATCTTTTGATCGAGCCTGTCTTTTTCTGATTCGGCATGCTTTACAATGGCTGTAGCAGCTGTCTCAATTTCTGACAATTTGCTGATGATAGAATTCATTGTGAACCCTCCTTTTGTGCAAGCTGATATGAATAATGTAACACAGTAGAAGAAATAAAAAAAGGGTTTTGCGAAAATAATGCAACTATAAATTGACGATATATCTCCGACGAGATATACTGAGAAAAAAAGAATGAGGTGCACGAGTATGAGACTTAGAAATATTCCGGGTGCAGATGATGTGATTCAGAACCATCCGGTTGCAATAAAGAATGAGATAGAACAAAAAGGGAAGTGGCATACGGTCTTTGGAAATGAGAACCCGATTCACATTGAGATTGGAATGGGGAAAGGGCAGTTTCTCTTGAATCTTGCCAAGCAGAATCCGCAGATAAACTATATTGGAATCGAGCGCTATTCGAGTGTTTTGCTGAGGGCATTGGAAAAATACGACACAGAAGAATTTTGTGATATGAAAAATATTCGTTTTATCTGTATGGATGCTTTCACGCTGCCGGATGTGTTTGGAAAAGGCGAAGTGGCAAAGATCTACCTGAATTTTTTCGGATCCTTGGCCGAAGGCAAGACATGCCGGGAGAAGGCTTACGTCTACTCGATTTTTTGGACAATATGACAAGGTGCTGGCACAAGATGGTGTTGTGGAATTTAAGACAGATAACAGCCAGTTGTTTGAGTTCTCCCTGGAACAGGTGGCGGAAGCAGGATGGAAATTGCTGGCACATACATATGACCTGCATCACGATGAAAAGATGAATGTGGGGAATATTATGACAGAATACGAGCAGAAGTTCTCAAGCCTTGGTAATCCGATCCATAAGTTGATCGCAGCGAGGAAATAGTTCGAAGCTTTCGGCATATTCTATATAGAAAGTATGTGTATAGAACAGGAGAACCTTATGGGGAAAGGAAAGTGGAAACATTCGTTTTGTCAGTTTTGCTATGATAACAGGAAACTGACATGTAAGCTAAAATGCATTAGACGCTCGTTTGAAGAGGTCTGCGACATCTTGAATGCAAGATGTAAACCATAAGGGCGAGCTGTACACTAGTGTCCGGGAGGGTGGCATATGCAGGTTACACTGATTGTTCTGTTTGCGCACTGGTGTCCGAAATGTAATATGATGATGCCGGTTGTGGATGAGATAGAAGAGGTCTATAAGGAACAGCTGGAAGTCGTCAGAATAGACATTGAAAAAGAAACTGAAATTGCAAAAGATTATAGTATCCAAATTGTACCGACATTTGTTATAATGAAACAAGGAAATGAAGTTATGAGGATGGCTGGGATCATCGGTGAGGAGATTCTGAAAAAGAGGATTGAGGCGGTGATTGGAAAGTAGAGGAATGTTTACTCCGGTAAAGCCGGTGGGCTTTGCCGGAAAAGCGAAAGAATGATTCAGGAAGGATATGACGGATATATGTATGATAATGATTTTTCAAATCTTGGAAGACGGATCCAAGAGACGGTGCAAAATGCTGTAGAGTCGATGAATTACGATCGCCTGAACCAGACAATTAACCAGACGGTGAATCAGGCGCTGGATGAGGCGAGAGTATATAAGGAAAAAGTGAGAAGGCAGTATGAGGAGAGCCAGAAAAGACAGGCTGAGAATCTGAGGAAGCAGGCACAGACCAACCAGCAAAGCAATGTCTATCAGGCAAACTATGCAAGACCGGTAGGGAAAAAGCAGATCAATATGGTGCTTGCGCCCAAGATCAAAAAAGGGACAGGACGCATTGTGGCAGGAACGATATTGAGTATTGTTTCGATTGCGGGGATGATCGCTCTGCTGGTTACAAAGACATTTTTAGAGATGATAGGTACAGCAAGTCTTGCCGAGATCGTTCTAGGTCCAGGTGTGCTTTTGATTCCGTTTCTGGCAGGAATTATTTTGTCTGCGACAGGAAATCATTATCGCAAGAGATACAGACGGGCGCAAAAATATGTAGAGATTTTGAATGGAAGAGGCTTCTGTGAGATTAAGGAATTGGCAGAAAAGTCGAATCAGTCAGAGACAGAGACGAGGAAAGATCTTCGAAAGATGATTCAGAAACGAGTGTTTCGGGAAGCGTACATGGACAAGCAGGAGACCTGCCTGATGATTAATCGGATTGCATATGACTATTATCTGCAGGCGGAGGAATCGCTTCGGCAGAGGGAGATGGAAGAGGCAAAAAGAAAAGAACAGGAAGAGAAGATGTCACCTGAGATTTTGGAGATGATCCGCACCGGGGATGAGTATATCAGGACAATCCGTGAGGCGAATGACGATATTCCGGGTGAAGTTATTTCTGAAAAGTTAGACAGATTGGAGCAGGTTGTGCGCCGTATTTTTGAGTCAGTGAAAAAACATCCGGAGCAGAAAAAAGAGATGGATAAGTTTATGGACTATTATATGCCGACAACACTGAAGCTTGTGAATGCGTACCGTGAGTTTGATGCTTTGGAAGTAAAAGGGGAGAATATCACGAATGCGATGCAGGAGATTGAGAATACACTCGATACCATCAGTCGAGCGTTTGAAAAGCTTTTAGATGATCTGTTTCAGGATGCTGCGTTTGACGTATCAACGGATATTTCAGTTCTGCAGATGATGCTCGCAAGAGAAGGATATAAAGAAAAAGATTTTAAATAGTAGGAGGACATAAGCTTATGGGACAAGATATCAATGAGATGATGCAGGAAGCGCCGGTTTTGACCTTGGATCCGTTTGGGGAGACAAAAGAAGAAGTTGTGGAAGTAAAAGAAGAGCAGGTTGAGGAATTGGACGTGCTCACACCGGAAGAAAAAAAGATGGTAGCAGATTTTGCGGCAAAGATCGATCTGAGAAGCTCCAACGCAATTCTTCAGTATGGAGCGGGGGCCCAAAAGAAGATTGCTGATTTTTCGGAAAGTGCGCTTGAGAATGTAAAGACGAAGGATCTTGGCGAAGTTGGTGATATGCTTGCGGGTGTTGTGACGGAACTTAAGAGCTTTGATGAGGAAGAGGAAGAAAAGGATTTTTGGATTCTTTAAAAAAGGCGGCAATAAGCTTGCTAATATGAAAGCGAAATATGATAAGGCAGAAGTGAATGTGAATAAAATTTGTGATGCGTTGGAAGGACATCAGATACAGCTTATGAAAGATATTGCCATGCTGGATAAGATGTATGAACTGAACACAACGTATTTCAAAGAACTTTCGATGTACATTGCAGCCGGGAAGAAAAAATTACAGGATGTTGCGGCGACGGAGCTCCCTGAACTGGAGGCGAAAGCTGCACGGTCAGGGCTGCCGGAAGATGCCCAGGCGGTCAATGATCTGAATGCGCTGTGTAATCGGTTTGAAAAGAAAATTCATGATCTGGAACTGACTCGGACGATTTCGCTTCAGATGGCGCCGCAGATTCGCCTTGTGCAGAGTAATGACACGGTGATGTCTGAAAAGATTCAGTCTACGTTGGTAAATACGATTCCACTGTGGAAAAGTCAAATGGTTTTGGCGATCGGTGTGGAAAATTCTTCTCGTGCGGCAAAGGCTCAGCGGGAAGTGACTGATATGACGAATGAATTATTGAGAAAGAATGCGGAAAAACTCAAACTTGCTACGGTGGAGACTGCAAAAGAGTCAGAGCGGGGCATTGTCGACATCGAGACGCTGAAAAGCAACCAATGAATCTTTGATTTCTACACTGGATGAAGTGATGAAGATTCAGCAGGAAGGAAAAGAAAAGAGAAGAACGGCAGAAGCAGAATTGAACCGTATCGAAAATGAACTGAAACAGAAACTATTGGAGATTCGGTAGGACTTTTATAACATATCCTCATATACTTGGTATTATTAGCCAATGTATATGGGGGATTTTTATGGAGTATG
>ENA-OQCW01000761-OQCW01000761.1-human-gut-metagenome-genome-assembly--contig:-NODE-761-length-15988-cov-2.329550_pt1 | contig 15988 bp, 20 predicted proteins | sample MGYA00242767_ERZ504593 | MGnify/ENA primary metagenome ERZ504593 (study PRJEB26092, sample SAMD00036307) | human gut metagenome | host: Homo sapiens | study: EMG produced TPA metagenomics assembly of... | reverse complement strand
ATTTTCTTCCTATGCTGCAAAAAATCTTGTGTGACCCATCTCGCGAGCATCCTGCTAAGCTTCTCCTTGATAAAGAAGCTCTTTCAATTATTGATGGTACTCCTGCAGATGAGAATGATTTTGATACGGAATTTCTCGACTATATTCTCGCTGTACATGTAGTAAGTGATGTGAACGAAGCGATTTCACATATTGCTTCCCACTCTACTCATCACAGTGAATCAATCATTACACAAAATGAACAGACTGCTGCTCTATTTACAACTCTTGTGGACAGTGCTGCCGTATATGTCAATGGCATCAACTCGCTTTACTGACGGAGGCGAGTTTGGTCTTGGCTGTGAAATGGGAATTTCAACACAGAAGCTGCACGCGCGCGGTCCAATGGGGCTTCGTGAGCTGACAGCTTACAAATATGTTATCACTGGAAATGGACAGACCCGTTGACAAAAGCCTCACACTATCTTAACATACTTCTAAACGGCTGCAGCTATTATCTTATGTCCGTTTAAATAAATCTACTTGGAGGAATTATGGAACACTTAATTATCCCAGAGGGCTATGAACCAGCTTTAAATCTGCATGATACACAGATTGCCATCAAAACAGTCAAAGATTTCTTTCAGGATCTGCTCGCAAAGCAGCTAAATCTGCTTCGAGTATCAGCACCGCTGTTTGTTGATCCGGCTTCCGGCCTAAATGACAACTTAAATGGTGTTGAGCGCCCTGTATCATTTGACATTAAGGAGCAAAGCGGTTTTAACGCTGAGGTTGTACACTCTCTCGCAAAGTGGAAGCGTTATGCTTTAAAGGAATATGGCTTCTCAAATGGTGAGGGTCTTTACACTGATATGAACGCAATTCGCCGTGATGAGACTACAGATAATATCCACTCCATCTTTGTTGATCAGTGGGACTGGGGAAAAAAATCATCTCAAAAGAAGATCGAACACTCGACACTTTAAAGTCCGTTGTCCGTGATGTATACAAGACACTTAGAAAGACAGAAATGTACATGGCAATACAGTATGATTACATAGAGGAAATTCTTCCTAAGGAAATTTTCTTTATTACTTCTCAGGAGCTACTTGACATGTACCCGGACAAGACTCCAAAGGAACGTGAATATCTGATCACGAAAGAAAAAAAGGCTGTCTGCCTGATGCAGATTGGTGATAAGCTTGGAAATGGCGAGCCGCATGACGGACGTGCACCAGATTATGATGACTGGGCACTCAACGCCGATATTCTTGTCTACTATCCAGTTCTTGATATTGCTCTTGAGCTTTCCTCCATGGGTATTCGTGTTGATGAGAACTCTCTTCGCACTCAGCTTGAGAAGGCCGGCTGCCCAGAGCGCGCCAATCTTGCTTTCCAAAAAGCAATACTAAGCAAAGAACTTCCTTACACTATTGGCGGCGGTATTGGTCAGTCTCGTATCTGTATGTTCTTCCTTCGCCGTGCCCACATCGGTGAGGTTCAGTCCTCTATCTGGCCGGCTGATATCAGAAAGGAAGCCAAAAAATCACAATATTACATTGCTTTAACGCGTAACAAAAAATGTGCCGTGGATATCCATGGCACTTTTTATATTTCTCGTAACTAATATTTAATCAGCGTCTCCACGTGTCGCGTGACAAAAGAATCAAAATCGGGAAAATTTCCAATCGTCCAGCCAGCATATCAAAAATAGTACAATTTTTGCCAACGGACTATAGATTGAGAAGTTACATGTCGGGCCTACCAATTCAAGACCTGGTCCGATATTATTAAAGCAGGCAAGTACAGCTGAAAAATTAGTTCCAACAGCAAAAACCATCTAATGAAATAACTAGCAGACTAAACATAATAATAAGTACATATGCAGCAAGATAGGCGTTTGTATTTTCAAGCACCTCTCTGATACTACCTGCTTGTTGCTGCGCACTGCCTGGATTCGCTGCGGACGAAGCATTTCTGAATGTTTCTTCTAGACTCTTAAGACAAGCAAAAGTCTTCCGCACTTAAAGCCTCCGCCTGTACTTCCTGCACAGGCACCCACTACCATCAGACATAATAGGATTGACTTTGAAAAACCTGGCCACAAATCAAAGTCTGTGGTAGCAAAACCTGTAGTCGTCACAATACTGGCCACCTGGAAAAATGCGTGGCGTATTGTCTCTTCAAGTGTTCCATAAAAAACCTCTCAGGTTAATCACAATCAAAAGCACACTGCCCAGTACCATTCCAACATAAAGACGAAGTTCCTCATCTTTATATACACTCTTTACCTGCTTCATGATCAAAAGATAGTAGCAGCTGAAATTCACACCAAACAGCAGCATAAACACTGTACATACATTTTGAATATACGGACTGTAGCTTGCCATACTATCATTTTTTACACCAAATCCACCAGTTCCGGCTGTTCCAAATGCTGTACACACAGCCTCTAATACAGGCATTTTTCCAACAATCAAAAGCAGGAAATCTACTACTGTCAATACAATGTACAAAATATATAAAATTCCGGCTGTACTTCTGATTCTTGGAACAAGCTTTGCAACATTAGGTCCCGGGCTCTCTGCTCGAAGCAGATGCATTGTAAAAACCATCATTTCGGCCGCTGACAGGAACAACTGCAAGTAAAAATACAAGAACACCCATACCGCCAACCCAGTGGCTAAAGCTTCTCCAGTAAAGCATTCCATTTGAAAGACCTTCTACATTCGATAAAAATAGATGCACCTGTTGTCGTAAAACCAGATACGATCTCAAATAATCCATCAAGATAAAACGGAATTTCACGTGAAATCCAAAATGGAAGACAGCCTAAAAGGCTCATTACGATCCATGCGAGTCCGACACAAACCATACCTTCTCTTGCATAAAAGCCTTTTTTGGCTTTTCTTGCAAAAAACATAAGCACACCTGCCACTGCTAAAATCACAAGGATACTTAAAGCAAATCCTAAAATTGCCTGACTATCCTGACCAGCCAGACTTATAATCAATGCCGGCACCATAAATGCCGCCTCCGCCAACAGAATCTGCGCAATCAGCCGCCCCATCATTTTATAGTTCATAATTAAAAAACTCCTTTTTTGCAGAAACTGTATTTGTTATGCTTCAAAAATATCGTCAAGCTTATAGATAATATCATTTCTTGTTGTGACAACAACAACTGTATCACCCTCTCGAATGACAGAATCTCCTCCCGGAAGCTCTGTAACGCCGCCGTGTGTAATACAGGCTACAAGAATATTTTGCTTCACTTTCATGCTCTTTAACGGCTTATCACAATACGGCTTTTTTCTCTTCAACATGAAACTCAATTGCCTCTGCCTTTCCATCTGCTATGGAATGAACTGATACGGCTGCTCCTGTCTGATTGTGCATTGCACGTATATAACGCACAATACCGTTACAGCAAAGATCCTTCGGCCAGATCGTACTTCCAATCGGAAGCTGATCAATCATGCTGCCATTTTCCATATGACCAAGCTTTGTGATAACCTGAGATACACCATGCTTAGTTCCATACAGAGAAATAATCATATTTAACTCGTCCATACCAGTTGCCGTGACAAGTGCGTCACAGCTTTCAATATTTTCACGCTTCAGCACAAATGTATTGCTCGCATCATCATTGATAATCTCTGTTTTAGGAAGAAGCGCTGCAAGTTCCTCACAATGCTTTGGATCCTTCTCGATCAAACGTACCGTCATGCCATCTTTTTCAAGCTGCTGAGCAAGATAATAGCTTACACGTCCGCCGTCCGCAGATCATAACATGATTGACCTTTTTTGGTTATAATTCCAAGATTATCAAGAAGTGTCGCCAAGATTTCTGTTGATGCCGTAACAAAGATTCTGTCGCCCTCTCTAAGCACAAAGCTTCCATCCGGTGCTACAACATCACCTCTTCTAAGCACGGCACATACAAGAACACGACACTTTATTACACGATTCAATTCACTAAGAGCAACATTGCACAAACGGCTTCTTTCATCAACACGCAGCTCTACGATCTCTACTCTTCCCTTTGCAAAGCTGTCTCTCTTTAAGAAGCCTGGGAATTTAAGCAGTCGTTCAATCTCGATTGCAGCCTGCTTTTCCGGATTTACTGTCAATGACAGCGCAAATGTTTTCTGCATTTTGTAAACCTGATCTGTATAATCCGGATTACAAATCCTTGCAATTGTATGGATGTTTGGATTGATTCCATGAGCAGTCATGCTGCACAGAAGATTTAACTCATCTGCACCAGTCGCTGCAATCAAAAGATCCGCATCGTTTACACCAGCCTGAAGCAATGTCTCCATCGTGGCACAATTTCCTAAAACGGCCATTACATCATATTTTTCTACGTTTGATTCCAATACCTGCTGCTTTACATCAATAAGCGTAATATCATAACCTGAGGCGCTCAGCTGTCTAGCCAGCGTTGATCCAACCTTTCCGACGCCCGCAATTATTATTTTCATACCTTCACCTTTATATCGAATAATGACAGACAAATTAGTCATTACATTATGATAACATAAAAATAAAAAAGTGCAAGGATATTCTATATCTGCGGTAAATAAAAGGGGCTGTGAAAAAAAGCGGTTAAAAAAGAGAACTCGGGACTCAAAAAACGAATCCCTAGCTCTCCCTTTGTTTTATTATTCTTTACGGCAAATATGTACGATATCCTATAGGTGTCTTAAAGAATACAGATGTTACATTAATTCCAGTCTCTGGTGAACCTGCATGAACAATTGCACCGTTACCGATGTAAATTGCCACATGGTTCGGATTATTATAAAATACAAGATCACCTGGTCTAAGCTGATCGTAAGTGATAGCAGAACCACAATTCATCTGGGACATGGAGTGATGCGGAAGGCTTACACCTGCCACTCTGCTGTATACCTGCATAGTAAATCCAGAGCAGTCTACTGAACCTCCAATAGAAAGATCGGTGCCTCCATATACATAATTGCACTGACCTACCCAGCCTAATGCATAATTAACAATTGAATCACGAAGCGGTGTTGAGTTGTTTGATGGAGTTGTAATTTCCTGTGTGGTAGTTGTCTCTGCCGCTGTTGTGGTGGTTGTCTCTGTCTCAGATGAAGGAACAGTTTCCTCAACTGTTGTAGTTGTCTCTGCTTCAGATGATGGAGCAGTATCTTCAACTGTTGTGGTTGTCTCATCAGGTACTGTCTCAGATGAAGGAACTTCTGACGGCTGCGTTTCTGAAGAAGCCTCAACCGTTGCTACATTCAAATCAAATGATGAAGAAAATCCCTGATAGCTTACTGTAACAGTATTCCAACCTGCATTTAACATCATGCCAACCTGATCACAACTTAGGCCTTCTGTTACTGTCTGTGTTGTTCCATCTGTGTAAGTAACAACAATATACAGCTCACTTGCACTGAGTACCTGTCCTTCTGTCTTACTGCTTCCAGTATAAAATGCCTCAATACCCTGAATTGCTTTTACAGTCTCTGAAGGAGTGGTATTATCAGCTGTTGTAGTTGTAGTATCTTCTACTGTAGTTGGTGTTGTCTGCTCAGCTGTTGTAGTTGTGGTATCTTCTACTGTAGTCGGCGTTGTCTGCTCAGCTGTCGTAGTCGTGGTATCTTCTACTGTAGTCGGCGTTGTCTGCTCAGCTGTCGTAGTTGTGGTATCCTCTACTGTAGTCGGTGCTGTCGGCTCTGTCTGATCTGGCTGCGTTTCTTCTGCTTCGCTTGATGAAGTCTGTGCCTGTGAGCTTGTTGTCGTTTCCTCAGCAGACGTAGCTGCCACTGTCGTAGTAGTAGTAGGTACCTCCGTTGACGTCTCTGCAACTGTCTCACCATTTAACGCTGCTGTCGCACGCGCTACCATGTCGGCTGTCTTTTTCTGCTCGCTCTTTGCTGTTGTTACTAAGTCTGTATAACCTGCGTTAGAAGCATCATTTATGTAATATTCCCAAAGCTGATATGCATATGTACTTGCGTTGTAAGCTGCCTGATAATCTGCTGCTGCCATACGCTTTTCAAAAATTGCCTCTGCATCACGAATATCTACAAGATAGCTGTCCAACTGATTTTTTACCATCTGATCAGTGATTGCTACTGCCTCTGCATGACGTGTGTATAAAGAAACATCCTCTGCTTTAACAAATCCGGCAAATTCTTCGTTAACTGCAATCTTTACAAATCCGTTCTGAATTGCAAGAACCTTATAATCACCATCCTTGTAAACGCTGCCAACACTATCGGCACCGCTTGATGCTGAACTGTAAACAACCGCTGTATTGGATTTTACCTTGCATAACGGTTTGTAAGATCCTCATCGCTCGCCTTTGCAGCTGCACCTGTTAATACATAATCAGATGACACATAACCCTCTACATCTCCACTTTTGATCAGATACCAGCTGCCTTCACTGTTATCAACAGTATCATAAATAGAAACAACACAATTGCTGTATAAATATCCGATCACATTGCTTGATACAGATGGCTTATTTCTAACATTTAAGCTTGCCATTACACTGACAAGTCCTTCTTCCTTTTCGCTGGCATCCTTTGATACCAAGCTAGTTCCAAATACAACGGAACCATCTTCTTTCGTCGTCGCATTTACAGTAAAAACTGGGATGATCTTTTTCTCCTGTGCTGAAGCAACTATATAACGAATATAATCCATAATATCTGCTTCAGGCGTCTGGCTGCTTGCATAGTAGTTATCGAGAGAAACCGCCATGCCTGCCACAGCTGTATCCTGTTCAAGCGACGCGCCTGATGCTGCCGGTACTGCAATGCCTCCTCCAACTGCAAATGTCGCAGCCAGACAGGATGCCAGCGCATTCCTGCATAATTTATTCATATCTCAAAAACCTGTACCTTCCCGTAGCCTGCCATCTTGCCTGCAGGTACAAAAACATAATATCAGTTAAATTGTTACAATATTATTACAACTCCATTTTGATTATATCACATAGAAATCGCTTGTCAAGCAAGTTTATTTGTGCCTTTTGCACTTTTTATTTCTTTGTGCTATACTAATTAGCGATTTCCTGCTGCTGGGAAAAAACTATAAACAGCTCTATGAGGTATAAATATAATGTACAAAAACAATTTTAATTACAGGTGCATCCTCTGGCATTGGACAGGCTGCTGCGCTAGCTCTTAGCAAGTACTGATAACATGCCTGATTCTTGTTTCTATGAAAAATAAGGAAGGCTTAGAAAATACAGCAAAAAAAGCAAAGGAAAAAGGCGCTGATGTTTTGACCTTTTCTGCTGATGTATCAGACTATGAAGCATGCAAATCACTTTTAGCGCAGGCAAATGAACATTTTGGCCCTATTGATCTTTTAATAAACAATGCCGGAATCTCCCACATCGGTCTTTTCCAAGATATGACACCTGATGAGTGGCAGCGCGTAATGAATGTCAATATAGGTTCTGTCATGAATTTATGCCATCTTGTCATCCCATCCATGGTACATCGCCACCACGGACGCATCATAAATATTTCCTCTGTATGGGGCAATGTCGGTGCCTCTTGTGAGGCTGTCTACTCTGCAAGCAAGGGTGCCATTAACAGTTTTACAAAAGCTCTCGCTAAAGAACTGGCTCCTAGTAATATTCAGGTAAATGCCATCGCTTTTTGGTGCAATTGAAACACCGATGAATGCTTGGCTGTCAAAGGAGGAGGCTGAGGCGCTCGCAGATGAAATACCTGCTGGACGTGAGGGTACAAAAGAAGAGGCAGCCCAGATGATCTGCATGGTTGCAGATGCACCAGACTACCTCACTGGTCAAATTATTACAATGGATGGGGGATGGATTTAAATTACTAATTCTTCCATCATCTCTTCCTTAAACTGCTGTGTGTACAGATCATGGTAATAGCCCTTCATTGCCATCAGCTCGTCATGTGTTCCCTGCTCGATGATCTTTCCAGCCTTAACAACAAGAATTACATCTGCCTGGCGGATTGTCGAGAGGCGATGGGCAATGATAAATGAAGTACGATCCTTTAAAAGATAAGAAATCGCATTCTGAATCAGCTGCTCTGTCTCTGTATCAATAGAAGAGGTTGCTTCATCCAGAACAAAATCGCCGGATCTGCCAACACAGCTCTTGCAAATGAAATAAGCTGTTTTTCTCCGGTGGACATGGAATCTCCACCCTCTCCAACATCTGTCTGCCATCCCTTTTCAAGACGCTTTGCTACCTGATCTGCTGATACGATCTTTGCTGCCTCAATAACCTCTTCATCTGTAGCTTCTAGCTTTTCCATAACGGATATTTTCCATAATTGTTCCTGTAAACAAATGAGGACTTTGAAGCACATAACCAAGCGCGCTGTGAAGCCATGACTGGCTGCGCTCTCTGTAATCCACACCATCGATTAAAATACGACCCTGTGTCGGTTCAAAGAAACGACAAGCTAAATTTACCAGTGTACTCTTTCCAGCACCTGTCTCTCCGACAATGGCAACTGTCGTTCCTGCCGGAACATGAAGGTTAAAATGCTCTAAAATATTTTCATTTCCATCTGGGTAATGGAACGTCACATCTTCAAATGTAATATCACCCTTAATTGGCTCCCAATTTTCACGCTTTTGCTCAAATGCTGTGCCATACTTTTCAATGACATCAGGACGATCCTTAATCTGCGGTTCTTCCTCAAGAAGTCCTGTGACACGCTCGATATTAGCCTGTGCTGCCACAATCTCTGACAAGTTAGACGCGATGTTTCGAATTGGCTCAAACATGTTGACAGCGTATGTGGTAAAGGCTGATAACGTACCAAGCTGAAGAGCCTGTGCCAACACAAGCTCACCGCCCTGCTTTAATGCAAGTGCCACACCAATATAACCACAAAATACAACAAGTGCTACATAAAGACCATTCATACGTGCCGCCTTCACACCTGCTGTTTTCATGTCATCAGTAAGTCCCTTGAAATGACGGCTGTTTTTTTCCTCAATGACAAGCGCTTTTGATGTCTGCGCACCTGTAATTCCTTCATTATATGCACCTGTAATCATTGAATTTTTCTTTCTGACCTGCCTGTTCCATTTTAAGATACGCTTCTGGAAAAAGCTTGTAAGAAGCACCAGACCCGGCACAATTAACATAATCCAAAGTGCCAGCTTCCAGTTTAGTGCAAGCATAATGCCAAAGATTCCCACTACATAAAACATCGCCCACATCATATCAAGAAGATTCCATGCTATCAGACCACTGATTCGTCCTGTATCATTCATTACTCTTGCCAAAATATAGCCGACTGGTGTTGTATTATAATAAGAAAAAGACAACTGCTGAAGATGATCAAAGCATGCCTTCTTCATATTTTTTGCCATATTCATCTCAATCACCATAGCACAGCGGCAAAAAATTACAACACTGACAGTCTGAAATATAATAGTAACTAAATAAGTTCCTGCAAAGCTTCCAATTCCTTCTTTAGTATTGCCGCTGATAAAATGATTAATTGCATACTGCTGAAACAAAGGAAGCGCAATATCGACAAGTGCACACAACGTATTAAAAACAAGTGCAATAATCATATATTTGCGAAACGGCTTCATAAATGGAAACAGTTTCTTCCAAATACGCCAGTCAAACGACTGGTCATATTCTTTTTCTTCAATCTGCATACTATTTTTATCCTGCCTTTCTGTGCCTGCATCACATTTGCGGACACTTTTTAATTTTCTTATACAGAATCAGCATCTAATTGAGTATTCATCTGAATATCATAAATTCTGCGGTAAATACCATGATGCTCCATAAGCTGTTCATGGCTTCCCATCTCTGCCACAGCACCATCTTCGAGTACCATAATGCAATCTGCCTGCATAAGAGTCGTGATTCTATGTGCAATCAAAATAACTGTTGTTCCTGCCATTCTCTTTTTTAATGCCTCACGTATCATGGCATCTGTCTGTGCATCTACTGCTGAAAGAGAATCATCAAAAATTCATAACAGGTGTATGTTCTACAAGCATACGTGCAATCGCAACTCGCTGTTTTTGTCCGCCCGAAAGCGTTACGCCACGCTCTCCAACAATGGTTTCATAACCGTCTGTAAAACTGTCAATCGCACTGTCTACACAGGCAATCTCACATGCCTCACGAATATCATCAAATGCTGAACTTTCCCTTGTTATTCCAACATTTTCCTTTATGCTTCCTGAATATAAGAATGGCTCTTGAAGCACCATACCAATCTGGCTTCTCAAATACTGACGATCAATATCGCGAATATCAACACCGCCAATAGTAATCTTTCCACAACCATCAGGCAGATCGTAAAGACGATTTAATAGATGTACAAGTGTACTCTTTCCGCTTCCTGTATTTCCAAGAATAGCAAATGTCTTTCCTGCCGGAACAGTAAAGCTGACATTCTTTAAGACAGCGGCTCCCTCTTCATATTTAAAGTTCACATTATCAAATACAATATCCTTATTTATTGCAGGCTTTGTCACGCCTGGACGATCATCTTCTTCCTTTTCATCAAGGATATAGGCAATACGGTCAATTGACACACCTGCCTTACTCATCTCGGATATGATTCGTCCCAGACTTCTGACTGGCCATGCCATACTGGAATTGTAGGATACGAAAGCAATAAATTCACCGACAGTCAGATTGCCATCTACTGTAAATAACACACCCATGCAGATGACTGTAAGAATCTGAATACCTGTAATCAGATCACCAATCGACCAATAAAGACTCAAAAACTTACCTAAATAAATCCACAGTCCTGCAAAGCGCTCATTTTTCTCATCGAAACGTTTGCGCTCAAATGATTCTCTTCCAAATGCGCGCACCACTCGTACACCAGTTAAGTTTTCCTGAACAACGCTTGATAAAATTCCCTCTGCCTCATCTGCTTCCTGAAAGTGCTGTGCAATCTTTGAGAAGAAGTATCCAGAGTACAGAATTACAATCGGAAAAAAGGACACAGCGATCAATGAAATTTTAACATTCATTGAAAACATGATCACCATGTAGAATACAATCAAAAAGATAATACGAAATACTTCCATCAACTGATTAGTTACAAAATTTCGCACAACATCTACGTCTGATGTACAGCGCTGAATGATATCACCTGTCTGATTCTTTACATGCCAACTATACGGTAACTTCTGAATATGATCATACAACTGATCTCTCATGCCCTTTACAAAGCTTTCTGAACCCTTTGCTGCAAATACCTTTGAGTAGTAGTTTGCAGCGATGTTTATAGCTGCAAGCAAAATGACGGCAAGCGCTGCAATCGTAAGCATCTTTCCAGGATTTTCACGAATCGTTTCTTCTGATAAAAAGGCTTTCACCCATTCTGGAATCTTAGACAAGTCACTTCCTAAGACACCATCTACACTAATTCGAATAACCTGTGGGATAAATGCCTGACAGACAGTAATCATTGCTGAAAAGAAAAGACCTGTCAGCATAAGCGGCAGGCATGGTTTTAAAAACCTGAAAATCATCGCTGCCTTGCCGGCTTTTTTCTTATTTTGTTCCATAAGTATCTCTCCCCTTTCTTTTTTCCGTAAATTAATAAAAGTACTGATGCACGGCCATCAGTACTTTCATTATATCGAATGAATATATGGATTTCAATGGGAAATCATTTTTCTAATTAAGTTTGTTCCTCTTGTACAATACGTTTTCGCACCGTAGTCTCTTCTACTCTGTGATCTTTTATTGTAGTAACCATAATTTCAAGATCAGGTGTAAGAACAGAAACTTGTGTGCCATCATCTGGCACATAACAAAGTTCACCAAGCACATAGCCGCCAAAGGTATCATATTCATCAAGTGGAAGTTCCACATCAAGTTCCTCTGCAACCTCATCTAGTGAAGCTGCACCCTGAATGCGCCACAGGCTATCACCAATTTTTTCTATATCACTTGGCTCAGGCTCTTCATCATGTTCCTTCCACTCACCAACGATCAGCTCAAGCAAATCTCGCATAGTAACGATTCCTGCCATTCCGCCATACTCATCAATTGCGACCGCAAAATAGTTTCCTGTCTTTTTCATATTTGAAAACAATGACGCAGCTTTCATATTTTCAGGAATAAAATAAGGCTTTCGCACGCAGTTTTTCATCACGGCTTCCCTTGAATGGTCTCTTGATCTTAAATACTCTCTTGCATCGAGCACACCAACAATATCATCAGTATCCTCTCCGCACACAACATAAAAGCTGTGACGGTTTTCGTAGATTACTTTTTCCCATTCCTCACGGCTCTCATCGGCATACACACAGACAACATCTTTTCGATGCGTACAGATTTCATCTACAGAAACATCATTAAACTCAAACACATTTTGTATAAATTCATTTCCTGTGTATCAATCGTTCCCTTCTGACTTCCAGACTCTGCCATCAGGCGAATCTCTTCTTCCGTAATTTGAGTCTGACGATGTGGATCAACACCACATAAACGAAGAAGCGTATGTGACGCGGCAATTAAAAGCCAAATTAGCGGAAAAAAGACAATCTGTACCACATAAACAATAGAAGAAAAACGAACTGCCATCTCTTCTTCCTTTTCTGCTGCCAAACGCTTTGGCACCATACGTCCAAAAATCATCGTTACAATGCATAATACAAGTGAAATTGCAGTGACACAAAGTCCATCCAATACATTTGGATTTATTGCCTGTCCGCTTTTTCCAATAAAATCTTCCAGCGGTTTTCTAAAAACAAGCGCCGCATATGCACTTCCTAAACATACACTTGCCATTGAAACAAGCTGCATAGCTGTTAAAAACCGCTCCTGCTTTGCCTTAAATCCAGATAAAAGCGCTGCTTTTGCTTCATCCTTTTTTGCCATCTCTTCTAATTGATTGTCGTTTAATGAAACGATTGCCGTTTCTGCACACGTAAACACTGCGTTCAGTGCGATCAGAATGACCTGCAGAATAATTGCCCCTATCATGCGAGACCTCCTTTCGAAACTCTCACAAAAATCTGCTTATTCGTATCCGTATCCGCGCTGCCGTCGTCTTCCATTATGGTTTCCTCCTAATTTTAAAATAAATTACTATGTTCATTTTTTTGATAGCTATTTCACAATGTTTTTTATTGAAATAATATCCTTTTTATTGTAAGATGGAAGCATGAAATTGTCAATGTATTTCGCATATTATAATGAAAGGAAACCATTTCTATGAGTAAATTTACACTTGACTGGAAGCAATATGCTGCACTTGCAAGACAGGCTGCTGCTGAAGGCTGCGTGCTTCTTGAAAACAAAAACAATACACTTCCTCTTGCAGAGGGCGAGACATGTGCTGTATTTGGCCGTACTCAATTTGAGTATTATAAAAGCGGAACCGGATCTGGCGGTCTTGTTAATACAAGCTATGTACATGATCTTGACTATGCCCTTACAGAATCTTCTCTTATAATTGACGAGGAAGTAAAAACAGCTTACAAAAACTGGTTAAAAGATCATCCTTTTGATTTGGGAAATGGCTGGGCACAGGAGCCTTGGTGTCAGGTCGAAATGCCTCTTAGCGATGAACTTGTATCTGGCGCTGCTTCCCGCTGCCAGACAGCACTTATCGTAATCGGCCGCACTGCTGGTGAGGACCGCGACAATGCTGCTGAGAAAGGAAGCTGGTATCTGACAGACGCTGAAGAGGCAATGCTTGAAATCGTATGCCGCCATTTTTCACGTACAGTTGTTATCTTAAATGTTGGAAATATCATTGATATGAGCTTTGTTGACCGCTATGAGCCATCATCTGTTCTTTATATATGGCAGGGCGGCATGGAAGGCGGTTCTGGTGCTGTCGATGTCATCACCGGAAAGGTTCCTGCCAGCGGACGCCTCAGTGATACGATTGCTTATCATATTGAGATTATCCATCTACCCGGAATTTTGGCTGTGAGGATACCATTCGCTATGAAGAAGATATCTATGTAGGCTACCGCTATTTTGAAAACATTTGCGAAGGAAAAGGTTCGCTATCCATTTGGCTATGGTCTGTCTTATACTACCTTTGATGTACAGGCTGCACTTGACATGTGTTCTATACCAGCCGGACTTGCAAAGGGCGAAGTTTCCAAAACCGATACCTTACATGTTACTTACGATATTACAAACACAGGCAATGTGGCAGGTAAGGAAACAATACAGTTTTATGTACAAAAGCCACAAGGTTTTCTTGGAAAGCCGTCTCGCGAGCTGATTCGTTTTGCAAAGACTGAACTTCTTGAACCTGGTGAGGGTGAAAGCGGTATTCTTGCGATTGACTTTTATGCACTTTCCTCCTACGATGACAGCGGCATTACAGGACATGCGTTTTGCTACGTGCTTGAGGAAGGCACCTATACAATTTTAGCTGGTACCAATGTGCGAAATGCAAAGGAAATCGGAGCTTCGCGCTTACAGAAACAGTTGTTTTAGAAGAACTCTCCCAGCAGCTTGCTCCTCGCCGCCATCTTGAGCGCATGACTCCTAAGACAAATGAGGATGGTACACTTGTACCTATTATTCAGGCTGCTCCTGTTTACTTACAGCATTACAGTGAGGATACATGTCCGCAATGTGCTGACTATACTGGTGATAAGGGCTATAAGCTTGATGACGTAAAACGCGGCATTGTTTCTATGGACGAATTTCTTGCACAGCTGTCTGATCTCGATTTGTGCCATATAGTAAAGGGCGAAGGCATGTCAAGTCCAAAAGTAACACCTGGAACTGCTGCTGCTTTCGGTGGTCTGACACCAAATCTTACATACTTTGGCATCCCGGCTGGCTGCTGCACAGATGGTCCGTCCGGCCTTCGCATGGACTGCGGTACTAACGCATTTAGTCTTCCTGGCGGAACCTTGCTTGCCTGCACGTTCAACACAAGCCTGAACGCTGATCTTTTTGAGATGGAAGGAATCGAGATGAGAAATAACCATATCGAAAGCCTTCTTGGACCTGGCATGAATATTCACCGCTGTCCGTTAAACGGTCGTAACTTCGAATATTTCTCTGAGGATCCACTTTTAAGTGGTGTGATCGCCTCCGCTCAGTTAGAGGGAATGGGACGCGCTGGTGTAACAGGAACAATCAAGCATTTCTGCGGAAACAATCAGGAGTATCACCGTCGTTTTGTGGACAGTGTCATTTCTGAGCGCGCAGTTCGTGAAATCTACTTAAAGGGCTTTGAGATTGCTGTAAAAAGCGGCTATGCAAGCTCTATTATGACTACCTACGGAAGCGTAAATGGTCTTTGGACTGCTGGAAACCATCAGCTTAACACAGATATTTTGCGTGGTGAGTGGGGCTTTGAAGGCATCGTTATGACAGACTGGTGGGCTGAGATCAACAATGCACCAAAGGACAAGCCATCTCGTGAAAAATTTGCTGCTATGGTTCTCGCGCAGAATGATCTCTACATGGTAACATCCGATACAACGCAGGTAATGGGTGATCTTGAAGCTGCACTTGCAAGCGGTCGTTTAGAGCGCCGTCATCTAACTCGCTGTGCTGAAAATATCTGCCGCTTTTTGATGAACTCCCCTGCTCTTCTTCGCCTTACTGGCAAAGAAGCAGAGATTGAGCTTGTAAATGTACCGGAAAATGCACAGCTTACTTCTGATTTTGATATCGTATATCATGATATCAAGGGAGTTACCACACTTCCTCTTACAGGAATTTCCAGCGAAAAGGGCGACAGCCATATGTTTGGAATCACAACCGAGGGCTTTGGTACTTTCCGTATCAGCATCACAGCTTCCTCAGAGTCCACACCACTCGCTCAGATGCCGGTATCTGTCTTTGTAGACAATCAGCTGTTTGGCACCTACAGTTTCAACGGAAGTGAAGGAAAGGAAGTGACACTCTCCAGAGAGGGCGGTGTATTTGGCTTCCACCACTATGTACGCCTTTACTTTGGTCAGGCGGTCTTACTCCAATTTCCATAACATTTGAGCCAATTGATATTGTCACTAGCTTTAGCGATAAAGATTGATAAAAAATGA
>ENA-OQCW01000757-OQCW01000757.1-human-gut-metagenome-genome-assembly--contig:-NODE-757-length-16088-cov-2.053505_pt1 | contig 16088 bp, 16 predicted proteins | sample MGYA00242767_ERZ504593 | MGnify/ENA primary metagenome ERZ504593 (study PRJEB26092, sample SAMD00036307) | human gut metagenome | host: Homo sapiens | study: EMG produced TPA metagenomics assembly of... | reverse complement strand
ATGGCCATGTGAACGCGGATCTGATGGGTACGGCCTGTTTCCAGACGGCATTCGATGTATGTGAAACGGCCAAACCGCTCCAGCACCCGGTAGTGGGTAACCGCCGTCTTGCCGTTCTTTTCGTTGACCGCCATTTTCTTCCGGTCCACCGGGTGGCGCCCGATGGGGCGGTCGACGGTACCCTCATCTTCCTTCAGGTTATTCCAGACGATGGCCCGGTAGCTCCTGGTAATCGAATGTTCCTTCAGCTGCTGTGCCAGACTCTGATGTGCCTGATCGTTTTTGCAGATGACAATGGCACCGGTGGTATCCCTGTCGATCCGGTGAACGATTCCCGGGCGCATGACTCCGTTGATACCGGAGAGATTTCCCTGGCAGTGATACATCACCGCGTTGACCACCGTGTTGGTGTAATGCCCTGCAGCCGGGTGTACCACCATACCCTTGGGCTTATTGATGACCAGCACATCGGAATCCTCATAAAGGATATCCAGCTTCGTCTCCTGGTGAGAGTCCGCCAATAACGGATTTTCATCTACCCGCAATCCCTGTAGCATATGATGGAGGATCGGCTCGCATTTTCCTTTGCAAGCCGGATAATAATATCCATGGTGCCGGATCTCCGTCTTGGGAGAATCGCCCCACCAGAACTCAGCCATGGCAATCGGTTCCAACTGATGCTGGTAGGCGTATTGCAAGAGTTTAGGGGCGGCGCACTCACCCGCTCCGGCAGGCGGCGCACCTTGGTAGGTAGGGGCGAACAGTTCGCATAAGTCCTTCACCTCGCCCCGGGCGTTCAGGATTCGGAATTGTTCGAACAACTTGCGTTGCAAGGCCGCCGACCGTCGCTTGCGTTCTTGCTTCAGTTGCTCGATCTCCTGCTCAAGCCGATCCACCTTGGCTTGATCCTCCTCCAGTATAGACCGCAATGATTTCTTGGTTAGCTTGTGAGCGGCTTTCATGTGTTGGCTCTCTTTAATAAGAAGTGCGGTCTCTTCTTCCGTGAGAGGGAACTGCCGAAGTCGGTCGCGCTCCTCTTTCCTCTTTTTCATCAAGTCTTTTGCGGCCTGTAATACGAAATCGCAGTATTCGATCGTGCTTTGTAACCTCGACCGTGCGTCTTCGAGAGCTGGAGAGGCTTGCAGGGTTCGGATACGGGCATTGATCTCATTGATCCGCTCCTCCTCTTGCCGGAAGAAACCATCCGGTTGTAATAGGTCATAGATCGGGGGGACGAAGAATGGATGTACATTCTTCCCCGCTAGGTTACCGGAGAACGCGGCCAGATAGCCGACCTCTCCGGCGGGAGTACGAACCACCAATACGCCGAACATTTTTCCGGTTTGTAACTCTTCCCGCCATTCGGTTCGTTCTTTCAGGTATGCCTGCGTCTCCTCAGCCGCTATTACGCATAGAGGATGCGGTGTATAGTGAAAAGGATACGTGAATCGTTCCGGTAAGGGGATCGATTGTATCGGTTGGGCAAACGTGTGAAACTTAGATTCCATCATTCATTTTTTAATAGACAATAAGCGTAAATGGCCGATGCCGTAGGATCTCCCTCTTGATACAATCCCGGACGGGAGATACGATCCCATTGGATCAACGACCGGGTCTCTTTTGCGGAGAGAGTTTCGCCGACGATCTCGTTCCATGCTTGTCCGTCCTTACTCCAGTAGAACGTGCTATGCGTACCGTCGGTCACTTTCATCCGTAGATATAAAGGCGAGGCGGGAAGAGGAAGATCGGCCAATGGATGTTCTTTCCCCTCTAGGATATATTTCAATATCAAACGGTCTCCAGCGCATCCGCAGGTGATTAGGTTATTTGCGTCTCCGTACATCGTGATTCCTTTCCAACTGTCATTCCGGTTTACGATCGCTGTTTCCAACGTGTAATCCGGGGAGGTTGGGCGTAAACAAAGTGCCGCTCCGGTCTTTACGCCGGGTTTCGGTGTTCCGGATAGAGATAGTTTACCGTTCTTGATCTCGGTCTTGACATCCGTGTAAGGATAGTTCCAACTCCATTCGGGACGCAAGGTAGCACCGGTGAAATCATCCGAGAAATCGAATACCGGCACTTGTGCGGACTCGGCAAATGGCATGGGTTGCGTGCGGCTCGCGTATTCCCCGGTTACGAAGTGAGGCCAATGATCCTCGCCCATTCTCACCTCTTGCAGGTAAGGTTGGCGACCTTGGTAGAAGCCGCTTCCCGGCTGGTAAGCGTGGCATAGGTAATACATGCGTCCGTCCGGTGTAGTCGTAATCGTTCCGTGACCGATGGAGAGAACCTCCTTGCTTCCGTGCAAGATCGGGTTTCCTTGGTATTTCTCGTAAGGACCTTCCAGCTTTTTCGAGCGAGCCACGGATACGGCGTAATCGCTCTGCGGGCCGCAACAGCCTCTCACGGAGTAGATGATATAGTAATATCCGTCTTTCTTGAACCAATGCTGACCTTCCATACCTTGACGCTCATCGTCACGCAGCAGGCTGAAAGGCTTTCCGTCTAGGCGAAGCCCATCGTCCGTCAACTTACAGGCCAATAACTCTATGGGTTGGTTATCCAATCCATAAGCCTTCCAACTGATGTAAAGTTTGCCTTTGTCCTCCAAGATAAATGCGTCTATCGCTTCCTTCCCAAACTCTACCACCGGGCCGTAATCCTTGAACTTGCCCGTAGGTGAATCCGCCACGGCGACACCGATGCACGAGATGTTATCCGATTGCTTCCGGGCCGTATAATAGACATATACCTTCCCTTTATGCTGATACCATTCCGGAGCCCAGAATGAGGATTTAGTCCATTCCGGCTTCTCGTCGAATACATGTCCGGTTTGCTGCCAGTTCACCAAATCGGTAGAGGTGAAAACCGGATAATAGGGGGCCCATTCCGAGGAGGTGCCAGTGATATAGTAAGTCTGGTCGATCCGGATAATGGAAGGATCGGCTACGTCACCGTGGATCACGGGATTGGTAAAATAGGATTCTTGTTGCGCTAGTCCTGTGGCCAAGGAGGCGGCACAGAAGAATAGTGTGAAAATCTTTCTCATGTTTTATCGTATTTTTTTAAGATGTTCTTACGTACGGTTCGCAAAGAGATTTGTAGTAAATCGGGTTCCGCCAGATCGAGTAGTGTCTTATATTCCTGTAGCAACTCGGGTATGGGGCGGCATAACTCATATCCCAGTTTCATGCAAAGCGTTTGCACACCGGGTAATTCCTTCGCTGAAAGCATCCGGTCCAGGCAGAAGTTCAGGAAATCTACCCGTGGGGGATTCGTCTGGGGCTGTCGTACAAGCAGGTTCAAGAGAATGCGTCGTTTACCGGAGTGCTCACAGCTAAGCACTTCATTTATCAGCTCATCCTGTTTATCATATAGCCATTCGTTTTCCTTGGTCGAGAAATGGCTACAGACCCATAACGCTTGATAACTAACGGCATCATCCGGATCGAATATCAGATCGTATAGCTCTGCTTTCCGTTCTTGGTTCCCTTGTACATAAAATAATATCTCATGGATATCCTCTATATGACAGCGGCTTGATAGTCTCTCTTTTAGGTCCATTCTCAATCTTTGTTGTTGTCTCTTTATCTTTTCTGCCGTAAAGTTATAGTCTTTTTAGCAAAGTTTCCCTAGTTCACTTACTTTTGTGCCCCATTGATAAAAGAATGGATAGATATGCGATATATGAATTTATTAAATGATTTAACAATTGATTGTAAAAATAACGGAGGGTGTTACCGAGTAAAGGATCAGTTGAAGAAGGTTAAGTATTTATTAAAATAGTATCTTTGCTCCACAAGAAACAGTCTTGGGGCGAATGGTGACGGTTGGCTTGCGTTGTGATTTGTTTTTAAATTAGTATCTTTGATCCATTGGAAACAGCCACACGCTGGCCGTTCACATAACCCGTGTCGTTGTGGTTTGCTTTCAAATTTGTATCTTTGATCCATTGGAAACAGCTGATTGCTCCCAGTCCCTTTTTCGTAGTGTGTTGTGATTTGCTTTCAAATTAGTATCTTTGATCCATTGGAAACAGCTAAGAAATTCAATCATTTCAGTGATAGCATGTTGTGATTTGCTTTCAAATTAGTATCTTTGATCCATTGGAAACAGCTCAGGTATGTATCTAGCTTTAAGGTATATGTTGTGATTTGCTTTCAAATTAGTATCTTTGATCCATTGGAAACAGCTCTTGAAATTCGAAAATCTGAGGTTAAGTTGTTGTGATTTGCTTTCAAATTAGTATCTTTGATCCATTGGAAACAGCCGTAGCCCTCCACAGCATTTTTCCTCGAAGTTGTGATTTGCTTTCAAATTAGTATCTTTGATCCATTGGAAACAGCAACTTCAACTGATCTATGGTTGCAATATGGGTTGTGATTTGCTTTCAAATTAGTATCTTTGCAGTTGGCCCTTATTGGAATGCGGGCCTTCAAACTATGTACTTTAGATGTAATATATTATAGGAAAAGCAAATCGTAGTAAGTATGAAAGAAATAATGTTATCGCTTATGACAGCTATGGTTATGACGGCTTGTACAGGCCAACAGTCGGATACGGCATCTCAAAATTCCGATAAGGAGTTCAATTATGTAGTGGATCAGTTCGCTGATCTGGAGATTCTTCGTTATAAAGTTCCGGGTTTCGAATCCCTGTCCTTGCGACAAAAGCAACTATTATATCATCTTTCCGAAGCGGCCTTGATGGGACGTGATATATTCTTCGATCAGAATGGACGCTATAATCTGGCGATCCGCAGGACATTGGAGGCTATTTATACGAATTATAAGGGAGATCGGGAGGACCCTCAATTCAAGGCTTTGGAAACCTATTTGAAACGGGTGTGGTTCTCCAGTGGTATCCATCATCATTATGCGTTGGACAAGTTTGCCCCGGGGTTTTCTCCTGAGTTCTTGATGGATTGTATTCACCAAATCGACGCTAAGAAGTTACCTCTTCGTGAGAATCAAAACGTGGATCAATTCATGATCGAGATCGCTCCGGTAATCTTTGATCCGGGCGTTATGCCAAAGCGTAGCGTACAAAGCGGTGACGGTGATCTGATCAAAGCTTCTTCTAATATTATTACGGGGGAGGCATCAGTCAAAAAGAGGGTAGAGGAACTTCTATGCGCAAATGAAAATGGGAAAGGATACATTTCCCGATTTCTTACGGGTTGAATAGCCGTTTGGTAAAAGAGAACGGTACGGTCGTTGAAAGGTTTGGAAGTAGGAGGGCTTTATTCCGCCGCGATAGAAAAAATCGTAAGATCAATTGCGACAAGCCTTGCCTTTCGCCGAGAATGATACGCAGAAAGCGATCATCGGGAAATTGATCGAATATTATCAAACGGGCGATTTGAAGACTTTCGATGCTTATTCGATCCTTTGGGTAGAGGATACAGCTTCGGAGGTGGATTTTGTGAATGGCTTTATCGAGACTTATGGGGATCCGTTAGGAATGAAAGCAAGCTGGGAGTCTACCGTGAATTTTACGAATAAGGAGGCGACTAAGCGTACAAAAATCATCAGTGATAATGCGCAATGGTTTGAGGATCATTCTCCGGTAGATAAGCGTTTCAAGAAAGAGAAGGTGAAAGGAGTTAGCGCTAAGGTAATCACGGTATCTATGTTGGGAGGTGATTGCTATCCGGCTACCCCGATCGGTATCAATTTGCCAAATGCGGATTGGATTCGTAGGGATCATGGCTCGAAGTCTGTTACGATAGAGAATATCACGGAGGCTTATGATAAGGCGTCTCAAGGAAATGGCTTTAGCGAAGAGTTTGTTTGGAGTGACGTGGAGCGGAACGGTATGAGGCAGTACGGTTTCTTAACGGATAATCTACATACGGATTTACATGAGTGTCTGGGACATGGTTCCGGTAAATTGCTGGAAAATACGGACCCGGATGCGCTGAAAGCCTATAGCTCTACACTGGAGGAAACCCGTGCGGATTTGTTTGGCCTGTATTATTTGGCAGATCCAAAGCTGGTGGAACTGGGATTGCTTCCGGACGGCGAGGCTTATAAATCGGAATACTATAAATATATAATGAATGGCTTGATGACCCAGTTGGTTCGCATCGAGCTAGGCAAGAATGTAGAAGAGGCGCATATGCGTAACCGTCAGTTGATCGCTAAGTGGGCTTACGAGAAAGGGAAGGAAGCGAATGTGATCGAACTGAAAAAACGGGATGGCAAGACCTATGTGGTTGTGAATGACTATCCGAGGTTACGTGAGTTGTTTGGGACATTGCTTGCTGAGATTCAACGTATCAAGAGTGAGGGTGACTATGCGGCCGGAAAGAATCTTGTTGAAGGATACGGCGTGAAAGTAGATCCGGAGCTGCATGCGGAGGTCTTGGAGCGCTATGCTAAGTTAAACTTGGCTCCCTATAAAGGTTTTGTCAATCCTGTGATGAAAGAGGTAAAGAACTCTAACGGTGAGGTTACTGATATTGTCTTGGACTACACGGAAGGTTATACAGATCAGATGCTTCGTTATGGCCGTGATTATTCTTTCTTGCCGACTTATAATAATTAATAGATGGAAAGTTTACAAGACGAGATAAGGGAGATCCGTAAGGAACTTCGTTTGGCGATGAACGGGGTGATTTCTACGAGTATGCGTGAGAAAGGTATCGTATATAAGTTAAATTTCGGGGTTCCGTACCCCGAAATAAAGGGAATCGCCCGTAAGCATAAACCGAATGGAGAGCTAGCGGCGGCTTTATGGAAAGAAGACATCCGTGAGTTTAAGATATTGGCGACCTTTCTCCAACCCGCCGAGACGTTGCCTTTGGATGAGGCGAAACGTTGGGTCAAGGAGATTCCTTATTTAGAGATCGCGGAGCATTGTTGCCGGAACTTGTTCGTTCATCTGCCTTATATGGAGGACTTCACGTCTGATCTGGTTGCTGATAAGAAAAATGAGTTCGCTCGCACGGTCGCCTTTCTTACTTGGGCCGAGAATTTCAAGCGAGGTGGCAGCTTATCTTCTGTGGTTTTAGGATCTTTCTTGGCAGAAACCTTAAGTAGTCTAGCGGAGACTAAGGATTTTAAATCTACGCTGAAAGAGAAACAAGCGTCTATTCAAGCCATGAAGTTTTATGGGCGTCAATCCGAGGGGAATGCGGAAAGGATCCTTGACGGTTTCAAGGAATTTCAGGAGGCTGCGGGAAACACGCCGGAATTACAAGAAATCTATAATGAATTAAAATTCGAGTTTGAATATTATCGGTAAGGCTTTGCGTTTAAAATAAATGCGCTAACTTTGTCGTTTGTGCGGTCTTTAGGAGATGGAAGCGAAAGTTTATACGGAAATACGTGCGTTGTTTACCGAATATCTAACGGAGAAGAAACTGCGGAAAACCGAGGAGAGATATGCTATATTCAAGGAGATATGTGCTTTTCCCGGTCATTTTGATGTGTGTATGCTTTCGGATCGGTTGGAGCAAGACAACTTCCATGTCAGTAAGGCAACACTCTATAATACGTTGGATGTACTGGTTGATGCCGGTTTGGTGGTGCGTCATCAAATAACCGTCCAGTCGGTGCAATATGAGTTGAGGATTTATGCTGATACGCATTTGCATTTGGTTTGTACGAGATGCGGGACCATGCGGGAGCTGCGAAATAGTGCGTTGAAAGCGGATATGAGAAACTTGAAAGTCTCTCGTTTTACGCCGGAGTATTATTGTTTGTACATTTATGGCCTGTGCAGTAAATGCAAGTTTAAGCAGCAAAGGTCAGTTAAATAAGAATATTAATAGCCTATAATAAATATAGAAAAGATGAAAGTAGACGTTTTGTTAGGATTGCAATGGGGCGACGAGGGCAAAGGCAAGGTTGTCGATGTGCTGACTCCGAATTACGATGTGGTAACTCGTTTTCAAGGAGGCCCTAATGCCGGACATACATTGGAGTTTAACGGGGAAAAGTATGTGTTACGTTCGATTCCTTCCGGTATTTTCCAAGGTGGAAAAATAAACGTAAATCGGTAACGGTGTCGTTCTGGACCCGTTATTGTTCAAGCAGGAAGCGGAATCATTGGCAGCGAGTGGTCACGATATCACCAAGCAGCTTTATATCTCTAAGAAAGCTCACCTAATTTTACCTACTCACCGGATCTTGGATGCCGCTTATGAGGCCGCAAAAGGTTCCGGAAAGATCGGTACGACAGGAAAGGGTATCGGCCCGACTTATACGGATAAGATTAGCCGTAACGGTGTTCGTGTGGGCGATTTATTGCATAACTTCGAAGAGAAATATGCGGCCGCTAAAGCAAAACATGAAGCGATCTTGCGTTCATTGAACTATGAATATGATATAACCGAGATGGAGGCTCAATGGATGGAGGCCTTGAACTACCTCAAACAATTCAAATTGATTGATAGCGAGCATGTCATCAATAACTATTTGAAGGAAGGTAAGTCGGTCTTGGCGGAAGGCGCTCAAGGTACGATGCTGGATATAGACTTCGGTTCTTATCCATTCGTGACTTCCTCTAACACGATCTGTGCCGGATGTTGTACGGGACTGGGGGTTTCTCCCCGGAATATCGGTGAGGTATATGGAATCTTCAAGGCTTATTGTACACGTGTAGGTAGCGGTCCGTTCCCGACCGAGTTGTTTGATGAGGTGGGAGATAAGATCGGTCAATTAGGCCATGAGTTCGGTGCGGTTACGGGACGTAAACGTCGTTGTGGCTGGATTGATTTGGTAGCCTTGAAATATGCCGTGATGATCAACGGTGTAAGCCAATTGATCATGATGAAGAGTGATGTGTTGGATACCTTCGATACGATCAAGGCTTGCGTGGCTTATAAGATGAATGGTGTCGAGACTAATGAGTTCCCGTATGAGATCGATGATACGATCGAACCTGTATACGTGGAGTTACCGGGTTGGAAGACGGACATGACGAAGATGCAGAGCGAGGACGAGTTCCCGGAGGAGTTCAACGCTTACCTTTCTTTCTTGGAGGAAGAACTGGGTGTGCCTGTGAAGATCGTTTCCGTAGGACCGGATCGTGAACAGACGATTGTCAGATATACAGAAGAATAAACTCGTTATAAATCGTACAAAATGGCAGAAGACCACATTCCTCAAGGGTGTCTCCTGCCATTTTTGTCTTTGGCAAACTTTTTGTCGTTGTTTTATAAAACTAAATAAGATAGAAATTTATGAGTATGTATTGGATTATATTTATTGGATTTGCGCTATTGAGTTGGCTGGTGTCATCCCGCCTTCAGGGCAAGTTTGAGAAGTATTCGAAAATCCCTATGCCGAATGGCATGACAGGAAAAGATGTCGCTGAGAAGATGTTGCATGACAATGGTATCTATGATGTAAAGGTGATTTCTACACCCGGACATCTGACGGACCATTACAATCCCGCTAACCAGACGGTGAACTTGAGTGAGTCGGTTTATTATAGCAATAGTATCGCCGCCGCTGCGGTTGCCGCCCATGAGTGCGGTCACGCCGTGCAGCATGCTACCGCTTACGCTCCGTTACGGATGCGTTCGGCTTTGGTTCCGGTTGTTAGTTTCGCCTCTAATATCATGACATGGGTGTTGCTGGGTGGTATGTTATTATTGCATACGTTTCCTCAGCTATTGTTATTCGGTATAATCTTGTTCGCTACGACTACGCTATTTAGCTTTATCACGCTTCCGGTCGAGATCAATGCCAGCCAACGTGCTTTAGCGTGGTTGAGCAATGCCGGTATAACAAATGCTTATACGCATGATAAGGCAGAGGACGCTTTACGTTCCGCCGCTTATACGTACGTGGTCGCAGCGTTAGGTTCGCTTGCTACATTATTATATTATATAATGATATTCTTGGGGGGAAGAAGCAGGGATTGATAAGTCTCGGAGGAGGCTTTCCTCGAATGCCCATTATAAAGATGTTAGAATGCCCATTGTAAGATGCTTATAACTGCGATTGTAAGCTCCTTACAGTGGGCATTGTTATTTTCTTATTTATTTCGAGCAAAAACATTACCTTTGCGGACAGAATAATCATTTAAAACATAAGATCATGCAAAAACCTTCCATACCCAAAGGTACCCGGGATTTTTCGCCGGAGGAAATGGCGAAACGTAATTATATATTCAACACGATCCGTGAAGTATTTCACTTGTATGGCTTCCAGCAAATAGAGACTCCTGCCATGGAAAACCTTTCTACATTGATGGGGAAATATGGTGAGGAAGGGGATAAGCTCCTTTTCAAGATATTGAATTCCGGAGATTGTTTCGCGGGCATCTCAGATGAGGAGTTAATGGAAAAGAACCCGTTGAGATTTGCTGCTAAGGCTTGTGAGAAAGGCTTGCGTTATGATTTGACCGTTCCGTTCGCTCGTTACGTGGTACAACATCGTAATGAGATCAGTTTTCCGTTCAAACGTTACCAGATCCAACCGGTTTGGCGTGCAGATCGTCCGCAAAAGGGACGTTACCGGGAGTTCTACCAATGTGATGGCGACGTTGTGGGGTCTGATTCCTTGATCAATGAGGTGGAGCTGATCCAGATTATGGACGAGGTGTTCCATCGCTTTGGCATTCGTGTGTGTATCAAGATGAACAATCGTAAGATCCTTTCCGGTATTGCCGAAATCATAGGCGAGGCGGATAAGATCGTAGATATTACGGTAGCTATCGACAAATTGGATAAGATTGGCTTGGACAATGTGAATGAAGAGCTTCGTTCTAAGGGGTTGCCCGAAGAAGCGATCGAACGTTTGCAGCCAATCATTATGTTGCAGGGTTCAAATCAAGAAAAGATCGCTACCTTGAAAGAGGTATTATCTGCGTCTGAGACTGGTTTGAAAGGTGTAGCCGAATTGGATTTTATCTTGGAGCGCATCTCTCATACGCCAATCCGTGCGGAATTAGAGCTTGATCTGACATTGGCTCGTGGCTTAAACTATTATACAGGTGCGATTTTCGAGGTGAAAGCCTTGGACGTACAGATCGGTAGTATCACAGGTGGTGGTTCGCTATGACAACCTGACAGGGGTATTTGGCATGGAAGGCGTATCTGGTGTCGGTTTCTCTTTCGGCGCTGATCGTATCTTTGATGTATTGAACCAATTGGATTTATATCCGGAAGGGTCTTTGAAGACTACACAGCTTCTATCGTGAACTTCGGACAGAAAGAGGAGATTCATTTATTGCCGCTGATCGCTAAGGTTCGCAAGGCCGGTATTCGTACGGGAGCTATATCCGGAGCCTGCTAAGATGAAAAAAGCAAATGGGATATGCGGACGCTAAGAAAATCCCGTTCGTCGCGATAGTCGGAGAGAATGAGATGGCCGAGAATAAAATCAACTTAAAGAATATGCTCACGGGTGAGCAAACCCTTGTGACTATCGAGGAGTTGATAGAACGCTTTTAGAGAATAGTGGATTATGGAACACGGACTACACGGATGACACGGAACACACGGATAAATACTAATACCGTGTGTTCCGTGTCATCCGTGTAGTCCGTGTTCAAATGGTTCTAAACTTATAAATTAATGAAACGACCATGAAATACCTGTTTTTATACTCTCAATATCTTTATACTTTTCTTCCTGCTCTTTCACCCCCCGTGCCGAGTGGGTAACGACAACCGAGAATACCCCTTGGGCTGAGCAACCCGATCTGATCTCCGCCCTTGCGGATACGATACCTAATATTGATATAACAATTCTAACAGAAAAGCATCAACAACAAATTGATGGTTTCGGAGCCTGTTTTAATGAATTAGGTTGGCTTTCCTTGAGTAAGCTGGAGCCAAGTGTACGTGAGGAAATCATGGAAGAGCTTTTCTTCCCCGGAGTCGGAGCCAACTTCACGATTTGCCGGATGCCTGTAGGAGCAAATGATTTCTCCCGTGATTGGTATTCGTATGACGAGGTAGATGGTGATTTCACGATGGAACATTTTACCATCGCCAATGACCAACAAACCTTGATCCCTTTTATCAAGAACGCCCAAAAGTATCAACCAGATTTACGCTTGTGGGCTTCTCCGTGGTGCCCTCCCGCTTGGATGAAATATAACAAACACTATGCCTCTGCCTATACGGGTGAGAATTATGACGAGAAGTATCGAAATGGTTTGCCGGCCGATAAGGTCGGCCATGAAGGTACGGATATGTTTATCCAAGACCCTCTTTACCTGAAAGCCTATGCCCTCTAATTTCTCTAAATTTATCGAGGCCTATAAGAAACAAGGAATTCCAATCTTTGCCGTAATGCCCCAAAACGAGTTCAACTCTGCGCAAATATTCCCGAGTTGTTGTTGGACATCGGCTTCTTTGGCTAATTTTATCGGTAATTATCTCGGGCCGGCCATGCAGGTTCAAGGAGTGGAAATTATGTTCGGCACGATGGAACGTGCGAATGAGTCGCTTGTTGATACGGTATTGACAGATCCTGTTAGTGGTAAATATGTAAAAAGGTGTCGGTTTCCAATGGGCGGGGAAGGGAGCTATCACCGGAATCCACAAACGTTATCCCGGGTTGAAGCTTTACCAAACCGAGCAAGAATGTGGAGATGGCAAGAACGATTGGAAGGGTGCCATGTATTCTTGGGGGTTGATGCGACATTTTCTGGATAATGGCGTTTCTGACCTATATGTATTGGAATATATCTTTGGAAAATGGAGGGATCAGTCGTTGGGATGGGAGCAAAACTCATTGGTTGTCGTAGATCCGCAAACCAAGAGCTATCGATATACTCCGGAATACTACGTGATGAAACATGTCAGCCATTATGTCCAGCCCGGTGCGTATAAATTAGAAACGGAAGGAGCTTATACGAATCTGCTGGCATTCCGTAACCCGGATAACAGTATCGCCTTGATTATCGCCAATGAGACCAGTGATGATCATTCTCTTTCCATTCGCATCGGCGATCGAGTCTATACTCCGATCGTAAAAGCATATTCCATGAATACGCTGCTGGTCGATTGATTATCCTTTTGAGAGATGCAAAAAGACAAGTTGTCAGTTATCTCTTCGGATATTTGTCCATTTCGTCCGAAATATTGTCAGTCGAACCCGGGTGAATTCGTTTGGCACACTATTCGCATAGGCTTAGGCGTGAACATAAAGTTCATAACTAAAAAAGTAATATTATTAACATTTAAAATACCAAGAAAATGAACATTAGACCATTAGCAGACCGCGTGCTGATTAAGCCGGCCGCTGCGGAAGAGAAAACATTAGGTGGAATTATTATTCCTGACTCAGCAAAGGAAAAACCTTTAAAGGGTGAGATTGTAGCCGTAGGTAACGGAACGAAAGACGAGGAGATGGTTGTAAAGGTTGGTGATAACGTATTGTATGGTAAGTATGCAGGTACGGAAATCGAACTAGACGGTGAGAAATACTTGATCATGCGCCAAGCAGACGTTTTTAGCTATTATCTAATTCATTTTTATAAACAACAATATTAAAATGAGATACAATCATGGCAAAAGAGATTAAATACGATATGGATGCCCGCGACCTTTTGAAGAAAGGTGTGGATGAGTTGGCTAATGCTGTTAAGGTAACATTAGGCCCGAAAGGTCGTAACGTAATTATCGAGAAGAAATTCGGAGCTCCTCACATCACGAAAGATGGTGTAACGGTTGCTAAAGAAGTTGAGTTGACTTGCCCGTTCGAGAACATGGGTGCTCAATTAGTTAAGGAAGTGGCTTCCAAGACAAACGATAACGCCGGTGACGGTACGACTACAGCTACGGTTTTGGCTCAGTCTATCATTGGTGTCGGTTTAAAGAACGTTACTGCCGGAGCGAACCCGATGGATTTGAAACGTGGTATCGACAAGGCTGTCGCTAAGGTTGTAGAGAGCATCGCTAACCAAGCTGAGGCTGTAGGTGATAAGTTCGAGAAGATCGAGCATGTAGCGAAGATCTCCGCAAATGGTGACGAGGCTATCGGTAAGTTGATCGCGGAGGCTATGCAACGTGTGAAGACTGAAGGTGTTATCACGGTTGAGGAAGCTAAAGGTACTGAAACTACAGTTGACGTAGTTGAGGGTATGCAGTTCGACCGCGGTTATATCTCTCCGTACTTCGTAACGGATACAGAGAAGATGGAGTGCCAGATGGAGAATCCGTATATCTTGATCTATGACAAGAAGATCTCCGTATTAAAAGACCTTCTTCCTATCCTTGAGCCGACCGTACAGAGCGGACGTCCTCTTTTGATCATCGCTGAGGATATCGACAGCGAGGCTTTGGCTACATTGGTAGTGAATCGTCTGCGTGGTTCCTTGAAGATCTGCGCTGTTAAGGCTCCGGGCTTCGGCGACCGTCGTAAGGCTATGTTGGAAGATATCGCTGTATTGACAGGCGGTACGGTTATCTCTGAGGAGAAAGGTTTGAAATTGGAAGGTGCTACAATGGATATGCTAGGTACCGCTGAGAAGATCACGGTAGACAAAGATACCACTACCATTGTAAATGGTGCTGGTGACAAGGAGGCTATCCAAGCTCGTATCGGCCAGATCAAGATCCAGATGGAGAATACGACATCTGATTATGATAAAGAGAAATTGCAAGAGCGTTTGGCTAAGATGGCCGGCGGTGTAGCTGTTCTTTACGTAGGTGCTCCTTCTGAGGTTGAGATGAAAGAGAAGAAAGACCGTGTGGATGACGCATTACACGCAACTCGTGCCGCTATCGAAGAAGGTACGGTGCCCGGTGGTGGTGTTGCCTATATCCGTGCTATCGATGCATTGGAAGGTATGAAGGGCGACAACGAGGACGAGACTACAGGTATCGAGATCGTTAAGCGCGCTATCGAGGAGCCGCTTCGCCAGATCGTAGCTAACGCTGGTAAGGAAGGTGCCGTTATCGTTCAGAAAGTGAAGGAAGGCAAGGGCGACTTCGGTTACAACGCTCGTAAGGACTGTTTCGAGAATTTGTGCGAGGCTGGTGTAATCGACCCAGCTAAGGTAACTCGCGTAGCATTGGAGAACGCTGCTTCTATCGCAGGTATGTTCCTGACTACTGAATGTGTGATTGTAGAAAAGAAAGAAGATAAACCCGAAATGCCGATGGCGCTCCCGGAATGGGAGGAATGGGTGGAATGATGTAATTTATTCCCAAGATTGAAAAAAGAAGCTGCTTTCGGAAACGGAAGCAGCTTTTTTGTTGGCTACTCCGGATATTGCGTGGAACACTTTGTCGAGATTATATAATTGTGTACATTTGTATATCCAAAGCAAAACAAACTTATATATGAAGACACATCTTATATTCTTATGGTTCATCACTTTTGGGGTGATGGGCTTGTACTTCTCAGCCGGGGGGTAATACCGGTGAGAACAAAGTAGAAGGAGATACTATACCGGTATTGGATTTTGCTTCGGCAATCCATAAACAAGTTCCTGATACGTTTATGTGGAATAGTGTGGCCAGAAAGATTACCTATATACCATTGGCCTCTTCCCATCTGATGGATGGCCATCCTGTAATAGAATATCTCGATGATGATATGTGCATTATTATGGAAGGGAAAAGCCAATGGATAAATTGTGTCGATTATAAAGGTAATTTCTTAAGTACTTTCCGGCATGTAGGCAATGGGCCAGGAGAATATGTTAATTTATCTTCAGTTGTATATCATTCAAAAGATTCCACTATTCGTATTTTTGATAATGGCAGTTATAAGCATATTATTTATAATAAGCAGGGGAAATTTCTCCGGGAGATCAGTTTGGCCGATTCCGAGTTTAATTACTTATTGCACATGCAGAGCGATACTTATTTCTTTCGTGGCAGTTTCAGTAAAGGCAAATCAGAAATTATTGTGACGGATACGACGCTGCGGGTGAAGTTTCCCATTTTGCCTTTTGATTCGACGGCCGATTATATTACACGAGGAGCCATTATGTTGAATACCACTGGAGAAGAGTGCGCCCCTGACATTTGTTTGTTTAATCACATTTATAGCGATAGTGTTTTTCTCCTGACTCCTGATGGATTGAAACTTGACTTTATTCTGCGTAAGGGCAAATATGCGCCGTCTTTGGAAGATGTAAAGCAATTCATGAAATGGAATCAATATGATC
>ENA-OQCW01000756-OQCW01000756.1-human-gut-metagenome-genome-assembly--contig:-NODE-756-length-16116-cov-3.248358_pt1 | contig 16116 bp, 21 predicted proteins | sample MGYA00242767_ERZ504593 | MGnify/ENA primary metagenome ERZ504593 (study PRJEB26092, sample SAMD00036307) | human gut metagenome | host: Homo sapiens | study: EMG produced TPA metagenomics assembly of... | reverse complement strand
TGTTGTATCATGCTATGCCGATATCTGTGCAATGCGCCATCCAAAGGAAGGTGCTCCAAAGGTTGCATCCATGTTTTCTGGCATCCCAGTCATCAATGCTGGAGACGGCGGACACCAGCATCCAACTCAGACGCTGACTGATCTTTTTCACAATCCGTACCTTAAAGGGACATACAGACAACATGACAATCGGTCTTTGCGGCGATTTAAAATTTTGGCCAGTACCGTTCATTCTCTGATTGAATCTCTGGTTCGCTATGAAAATGTAAAATTTGTTCTTATCTCCCCTCCGGAGCTTCGCGTTCCAAGCTACATCCGTGACGAGGTATTAAAGGGATTTGAATTTAAGGAAGTAACAAAGTCTGGATGATGTTCTTCCAGAGCTTGATATTCTTTATATGACACGTGTTCAGAAGGAACGTTTCTTCAATGAGGAAGACTACATCCGCATGAAGGACTGCTATATCCTGACAAAAGAAAAGATGGATCTGGCAAAGGATGACATGCTCGTTCTTCATCCACTTCCACGTGTAAATGAAATTTCTGTAGAAGTAGATAACGATCCGCGTGCTGCATACTTTAAGCAGGTTCAGTTTGGCGTATATGTCCGCATGGCACTTATTCTGACACTGCTCGGACTTGCACCTGAAAAAATCTAAGAAATTTGAGGAGGAATATTATGCTGAACATCAGTGGTATTAATAACGGTGTCGTTCTCGACCATATCCAGGCAGGAAAATCAATGGATATCTACCATTATTTAAATCTTCAGGAACTGGACTGCCAGGTTGCTATCATCAAAAATGCAAAGAGCAACAAAATGGGCCGCAAGGATATCATCAAGATCGAGGGCAGCTTAGATCTGCTTGATCTTGACGCACTCGGCTACATTGATCACAAGATTACCGTTAACATCATCAAGGATGGCGTGATCTCTGAAAAGAAGATCCTTCGTCTTCCAAAGCGTATCACAAACGTAATTCACTGCAAGAATCCGCGCTGCATCACCTCCATTGAGCAGGAGCTGCCGCACGTATTTGATTTGACAGATGAAGAAAATAAAGTATATCGCTGTATCTACTGTGAGACAAAGCATCGCTAATTGTACTAGTTTGATCAGAAAACCATCGGCTTGCAACAATACGGATAGTTGCAAGCCGATGGTTTTTTATTTGAGTTTTGTTTCAGCATTGTTAATTACAATTCTAATTGAGAAAAATCAATTTCTAATTCTGGATAAATATTGACCTTGACTTTCTCCTTTAAAGTCTTTGGTGGATCAAATGCTCCTGCCTGCAAGCCCATTTCAAGATTATAGACAACAATTCTGTCATTCTTTGGGTCAATAATCCAATATTCACGAACACCTGCCATACTATATTTCATCAATTTACGAATATAATCATTATTTTCCGTTGAAGGAGATACGACTTCAATTACCCAGTCTGGTGCACCAATACACCGCTTACCGTTACTTAACTTATCACGATCGCAAACTACTGTCACATCTGGTTGCACAAGATTATACTTATCATTTGCACTTAATTGCACATCAAAAGGTGCTGGATACACTTTACATTTACCATTATTGGATTCAATATAATTTCCTATTTTTCGGGTGAGAAAGCCTACAATTTCTTGATGCACTACTGTAGGCGCTGCCATATTGTAAAAAATTTCTCCATCTATCAATTCTGCTCTAGTTCCTTCCGGCAACGCTTCTACATCAGCAATTGTCTTCCACTCTTCCTTCTTTTCAAGTGCCATTCCTCTTACCTCCTTCGGATTGATTTTCTGTGTTTTCATGTTATCACAATTTTTTTTACTTATCAAGTCACTTCCAAGAAATGATCCCCTGTCTGATTCAGCTTTTCCATCTTTCCATCAGCTCTCTTTTGGCATCAAAATATCATATCCAAAAGCTCCCGAATCTCCTCTGGAAGTCGTCCTTTTCTCCATGCTAGTAAAATCTCCGTTGTCAAATCAGCATCACAAATCTGGCACGCATGGAGCTTATCCGAACGTGTCAACATTGACTCTGACAAAATGGCAATTCCAAGCCCTTTTTCGGCCATCGTCATTGCTGTTCTGGCATCCTCGCAGGCAAGATAAATATCGCAAATCAACCCAGCTTTTTCAAATGCAGAAAACATATATTTTTGATATCGGTGAGACAAGATCAATGGTTGCTCGGAAAGCTCTCTTAACTTAATCGAGGAACGCCCTCTTAAAATAGGATATTCGGGTATTGCCATCGCAAGCAAACTTTCCTTTGCAAGTGGATACGTCTCGCATCCATTTAACACAATTGGAGTTCGAAGAGTCGTCAGATCCAACATTTGGTTCTCCAATTGATCTTTTAACGTGAACGTCGATCCCTCATGAATGTCAAAGTGAACCTTCGGATATTTTTTAGAAAATTTGAACCAGAAATCAGACATCATTGAGACTGTAGACGGTGTCATTCCAATATGCAAAGTCGCCGCCTGCCCTGACTTTATTACTTCCTGTTTCGTCAAATTGGCAAGCATTAAAGTGTTTCTGCCTGCTCATAGAGTGTCTTTCCCGCTTCTGTCAATGTAATTTTCTTGGTGCCGCGAAGAAAAAGCGAAACCTGCAATTCTTCCTCTAGCATTTTCATCTGATAGCTGAGTGGCGGCTGTGTCATATGGAGAGCCCTTGCTGCTCCGCTAATGCTTCCCTCATCTACTATCGCCCGAAAATATTCTAACTGTCTAAGTTCCATCGTTCTTATTCTCCTCCTTGCAATGTTTTTTTCCTGTCAATTTCATCTAAGAAATTTCTCACATCGTTTTTAAAGTTTTGTTTTATTTTTAATATACAAAAATTATTGATTTGCCATATAAAAACAATAATTTACATATAGTTTAACACATGCTATACTATTGTGGCAAACAAAAAAGAAAGAGGTTCTCTATATAAAATGAAACGAATTGATTTTGAGCATGGAACAGTGACAGGAAATATTCTTGGTGCCGCTCTTCCAATGTTAGTAGCTCAGATTTTAAATCTACTATATAATATTGTAGACCGAATTTATATTGCACGTATTCCAAATGTCGGAACAGCAGCACTCGGCGCTGTCGGACTGTGTTTTCCACTGATTGTTGTGATTACCGCCTTCAGCAATTTATTTGGAAGCGGAGGTGCTCCGCTCTTTTCAATTTATCGTGGAAAAAATGAGTCGCAAAAATCGGCAAGTATTATGAACACCTCATTTACAATGGTTGTCGCCTGTGCCGTTGTCTTGATGCTTATTGGCTTTTTATTTGCCAGACCGCTTCTTGTCGTATTTGGCGCATCAAATGATGCCCTAGTTTATGCCTATCCGTATTTTATGATTTATCTAATTGGAACACTGCCATCTATGATTGCCACTGGTATGAATCCATTTATCAATGCACAGGGCTACTCGACAATCGGTATGACCTCAATTGCCGTCGGAGCTATTGCCAATCTCCTATTAGATCCATTATTTATTTTTGCTTTGGGCTTTGGTGTGCAGGGTGCCGCGATTGCAACTGTGATTTCTCAATTTCTGTCGGCTGCATTTGTACTGTTTTTCCTGACAAAAAAAATCCGAATTAAAGGTTCGATTCTTGAAAAAGGACGAATTTGCCGAATGCACCGGCTATGCAAAAATATCGTAAGCCTTGGAACAGCAGGTTTATCATGCAGTGACAACAGTCTGTATCTATCTGCTGCCAACAATATTCTGTCGAATGTCGGTGGCGATATCTACATATCAGTCATGACAATCGTATCGAGCGTTCGCCAATTGGTTGAGACACCGATCCATGCAATGAACGAGGGAACCTCTCCGATTTTAAGCTACAATTACGGTGCACGTCGTCCCAGTCGCGTGAGAAAAGCGATGATGGTAATGGGGGCTATGATGCTTGGTTACACGGCCATTATGTGGAGCATCATTATTGTATTTCCCAATGCATTAATTGGTATTTTTAGCTCAGATGCCACACTGATGAAGGATGCAGTCCCAGCTTTAAAGCAATATTTTGCAGCATTCATCTTCATGGATTGCCAATATATTGGTCAAACCGTCTTTAAATCATTAAATAAAAAGAAGCAGGCGATTTTCTTCTCACTGCTTCGTAAAGTCTTTATCGTTGTGCCGCTCACCTATCTGATGCCATACGCACTTCATATGGGAACAGATGGTGTCTTTTTGGCAGAACCAGTATCAAACGTCATTGGCGGTGGGCTTTGCTTTGTCGTAATGCTGTGCACAGTCTTGCCAGAATTAAAGAAAATGGAACAATAAAAAAAGAGAAATGGGAGGATACTGTACTCTAGTACAATTCTCTCATTTCTCTTTGCGGTGAGAAAATAAATAATAATTCAGCACTTTTTAGAAGTATACAAGATCTTCCTTCGGTGCACTTGTCTGAGCAACCTCAGTCGCACGAAGCACCGGTCCCCTTCTCGCCATACAGATCAGAATATTCCCACTCAAACGTTGCAGTGACCATTACCCACTGACGTCTCTTTAAGCTCGCTGTATCCTTATACTTGCAGACAAAGCCAAGGAAACGAATATCATCGGCACAGCATGTCATCGCATTTCTTCCTGGAACGAACACATCTGCCGGGAACTCCTTATTCTTCATAACCATTGCCTTGAACACAATGGTCTTTCCGACATACTCATCTGGATTATCCTGTGCATCAATATACCAGATACCGTAATCCTCATCCTCAAGATGAATCACATCCTGATCGCGGTCATAAGGAAGTACATCTTCTGGCTGCAAAGTCTCTCCATCCTTTGTCTCAAACATCACCTCTGCACGACGGTTTACTGCCTTGATTGAACGATTGAATGTATCAATTGGCGTTTCTTGTGTACAGCGATTGAAAACAACCATATCAGTGTATGTTAAAAGCTCCATTGCCAGCGACTTGATATTATTTAAGTACAGCTGGAAGGTGCTTCCGTCGAGAACAGTGATCGTCTGATACAGTTCCCATGAATATGGAAATGGAAGCTGTGTAATATTCTTCGGAGACCACATACCATTATACTCGATAATAACACGATCTGGCTTGTGGCGCTTTCCTACCTCACGGAAGTACTCTCTGTTCAATTCACTCTCTTCCTCGATTGTCTCTGTCACAACATGATACTTATCCATAAATTCCTGATCCAGCTCGGTCTCTCCTTCTTCGCAAAGGATTAAAAGTGTCTTAGAGCCATCATTAAAATAATCCTGCTGCAGCGTAAATTTCAAAAATGATGTCTTTCCGCCTTCAAGAAATCCGGTGATCATATATACTGGTATCTCATTTGCCATGTTACTGTCTTCCCTTTCTAACGCTTTTATAACGAAGAGCTGCCTCACCTTATTACAGGATTGGCAACTCTATCGCCATGTTTCTCTGCTTTTTTATCGCTTACAGCTTAAACAATTTCTCTAACTTGTCAGTATCCATCTTAGAACCAATTACACAAAGTCTTCCTGTGTAATCTGGTGCACCATTACGAATCTCATACTCACCTGGAACAAGGTCGAAATACAGCCATGTGCCATCTGCTGCCGGCAGCATACCCTTTGCTCTTAAGATAATGCCAAACTCGGTCTCCTCAGAAAGCTTAACAAGAATCTCATCAAGCTCTTCCTTTGTATATTTTCTAGGAGTCTCCTTACCCCAGCTGGTAAATACTTCATCTGCATGATGATGGTGATGATGATCATGATCGTGGCAGCCACAGGTGCACTCCTCGCCATGCTCGTCATGGTCATGATGATGCTCATGCTCGTCATGATCGTGGTGATGCTCGTCATGATCGTGGTGATGCTCGTCATGATCGTGGTGATGCTCGTCATGATCGTGGTGATGCTCGTGACAATCGCACTCGTCGTCATCATGATCGTGGTGATGATGATGGTGCTCATGCTCGTGATCATCGTCGTCATCGTGATGATGATGCTCGTGATCATGGTCATGGCAGCAGCAATCATCATCGTCGTCATGATGGTGATGATGATGCTCATGCTCCTCTTCTTCATGAAGCTTCATAGCCTCTTCCATCAGCTCCTCTGCCAGTGAATGACCCTGCTCCATAACAGCCAGAATCTGCTCACCTGTCAGCTCGTCCCACGGAGTGGTAATGATCTTTGCCTTTGCATTCTTCTCCTGAATCATGGAAACTGCCTGAGCCAGCTTTTCTTCCTTCATTCCCTGAGTTCTGCTTAAGATGATGGTGTTTGCGCTCTCAACCTGATTGTTGTAGAACTCACCGAAGTTCTTCATATACATTTTGCATTTTGTAACATCTACAATAGTTGTAAAACTGTTTAATTTTATGTCAACTGCATCTTCTACTTTCTGAACAGCTTTAATTACATCAGAAAGCTTTCCTACTCCTGACGGCTCGATAATAATTCTGTCCGGATGATATTTTTCAATGACTTCTTTTAAAGCTTTACCAAAATCTCCTACCAAAGAGCAGCAAATACAGCCAGAATTCATTTCACGGATTTCAATACCGACTTCTTTTAAAAATCCTCCATCAATACCAATTTCTCCAAACTCATTTTCAATGAGAACCACCTGTTCTCCTTTATATGCTTCTGTAAGTAATTTTTTGATTAAAGTTGTTTTGCCTGCACCAAGAAATCCTGAAAAAATGTCAATTTTTGTCATTACACACATCTCCTCTTTTAATAAACTCATATTTACATTTCAAAAGGGGACGAAAGTCCTTCTTCCGCCCCTGTCCCTGCTGGTAAGTATAACACATTCCTCATAAAAAGAGCAAATATTTTATATCTGCCTGAAAAAGTCTTCAAACAATTCAATTCTGCAAATGCCCTTTACGCTTCCTATCATTTTCACATTGAAATTTTCATCAATCTGTGTCCACAGCTTTCCTCCCGATGTATGCACCATAACATCTGAGTCGATAAGTCCCAGTCGATACGCTGCTCCTGCTGCTGCACAACTGCAAGTTCCTGATGACAAGGTATAGCCTACACCCCTCTCATAAATCTCAATCTGAATATTATTTTTATCCAACACTTTTACAATCTGCGTGTTAATGCGCTCCGGAAAGTAATCTGCCACTTCAGAATATTTTCCGATTGCACAGACCTTTGCTCTGGAAATTTCATCTGCAATAATCACACAATGAGGATTTCCCACAGACACACAAGTACACTCATATTCTTCCCCGCCAAAGTTAAAATACTCATGAAGCGCCTCTCTTTTCGGTCCGGTAAGCCCTATTTTCTCGCTATCAAAAGAAAGCTTCCCCATTGTCATCTGAATTCTGGTTCCCTCTCTGTTCAAAAAGCGCAGTTCCACCTCTCCCCCTTTTGTATAAAGAGAAAAGCTTTCACTTTGTACTTCTTTTATCGTCTTTAAATAATGAGCAAAAATGCGAATGGCATTTCCTCCCTGCTCTGCTTCTGAACCATCTGCATTGTAAACCTTCACGTACATTTTTCCATCTTTTTTATAAGGGCCTTCTACAATCCCATCTGCCCCAATACCATAATTACGGTTGCAGAGCTTAACAATCTTCTCCTTGTCCAGCTCTTCCTGATTTTTATTGCAATCATAAATAAGATAATCATTTCCAAGACTGTGATATTTATAAAATTCCATGCTCTATTCCTTCTTCCAAAAAAATTCCTCTTTAAACTATAATATGCTTGATATCATTAGTGTACCAAACACTTTTATGTTATAATATCCTTATAGTGTCAAAAACATTGCAAATAATGCTATTTATAAAGGAGTCCCATGGATACTTATCAAAAAACAGGATATTTAACCGAAAATTTCCGCTATTTTCATCTACAGACAACCTCCAAACAAGAATTTCATTACCATTACCACGAATTTTATAAAATTCTTTTCTTTTTAAAAGGCGATGTCACCTATCACATTGAAGGCCGCACTTTTCATCTTCTGCCCGGGGATATTGTTTTAATTCCTGCTGAAAAAATTCACTGCCCACAGTTACATAGCGATACTTGCTACGAGAGGCAAATTCTTTATCTTTCCTCTCCATTTTTAAAAAGCTTCCATAACAATGACCTTTCTCTATGCTTTACTAACGCCGAAAAACGTCAATCTTATGTTATGCGAGTTCCTTCCTTCTATCAGAAACAGATTGGAGATCTTTTACTGTACTTAGAAGATGAAATAAAAGAAAATTCCCTCTATGCCGGAAAACTCTATCAGGAAAATCTGGTTTCCCAGCTTCTTATTTTATTAAATAGAGCCGCATTAAACCAACAAAGCATTTATCCCGACAATACCTGCCAAAATGAAAAATACTTTTGATTTTGGACTATATCAATAATCATCTTTCCGATGATTTAACCATTGACAATTTATCAGAACGATTTTTTATCAGCCGCTACCACCTCATGCATTTATTTAAAGCTTCTACAGGCTATACGGTAGGAAATTATATCACCATGAAACGGCTCTTCTTTGCCAGAGCCATGATACAAACCGGAACTCCTGTGACAGAAGCTTGCTATCTAAGTGGATTTCAGAATTATTCCACGTTTTCAAGAGCTTACAAAAAGCATTTCCATACAAATGCCAAAAATCGTGAATTTTCAAATGGGCATAACGGTAATTCTGTGGTAGAATAGAAATACACAACCTTTACACAGAAAGAGAGGATTTCACATGTACAGTTTTCAGAATGATTACAGCGAAGGTATGCAGCCTGCTATTCTTCGTGCTTTAGAAACTATAAACTATCATCAAAATCATTCCTACGGGCAGGATATCCACTCCGATGCTGCCAGAGATTATATTCAGGAAGCATTAGAGGACTTTAGTGTTGATATCCATTTTATTGCAGGAGGGACTCTGACAAACCTGACTTTTATTTCTCACATTTTAAAACCTTTTGAAGCAGTAATCAGTGCAGAAACAGGTCATATCAATACTCATGAAACAGGTGCTATTGAGGCAACAGGACATAAAGTGTGCCCAGTCCTTACCACAGACGGGAAACTGACTCCTGATTTAATCCGTCCTGTTCTTGATATGCATGAAAATGAACATTGGGTAGATCCTCGTCTTGTGTATGTTTCTAATCCCACAGAAGTAGGAACTGTTTATACAAAGGAAGAATTGGAAAATTTATATGCCTTCTGTAAACGCCATGACCTGTATTTCTATATAGACGGCGCCCGCCTTGCCGCTGCACTTGCAGCAAAGGAAGAAACGCACCTTACTTTCCCTGATTTACCAAAATTGTGTGATGCTTTTTATATTGGGGGAACAAAAGTCGGCGCAATGTTTGGAGAAGCACTTGTTCTTGTAAATGATAGTTTCAAAGAACGTTTCCGTTTCAATATGAAACAAAAAGGTGCTATTCTGGCAAAAGGCTGGTTCTTAGGTGTTCAATTTGAAGAATTATTTAAAAACAATCTCTATATTGCGGCAGGTGCTCACAGTATCGCTATGATGAAACCTATTAAGAAAGCTTTTGAAAAAGCCGGTATTCCACTTTTATGCGCAGCACCTACAAACCAGATTTTTCCTATTTTCCCAGATGCTCTTGCAGAGGAAATCAACAAAAAATATTTGACCACATTTCAGTGCAAACCGGACAAAGACCATACCTGTCTGCGTTTTTGTACCTCATGGGCAACAACTGAAAATGCTGTAAACGATTTTGTTTCAGACTTTGAAGAAATGTGCAGTAGACTTTTATAATATTACATAGAGCCAGTTTAGAAAAAAATTAGCAAAATAATAAAGAAGGAGTAGCCATGAAATATCCGTTTTAAATATTTAACATGACTATCTCCTTCTATTTTCTATCATAATAATTTCTTTTATAACTGAAAGATAATTCCTACAACTGCCGCTGCTGCAATATACACTACAGGATGTTTCTTCCATTTACGAATAGCAAAATATAGAGCAACCGCCAAAATGCCACGTTCTATACCCGCTACTGTACTGCTGCCAAAGAAAGTTTCCGTAGCAACTCCTACACCAGCTGCAATAATCAAACCTGTAGATGCAGGTCTTAACCCATAGAAAATTTTCTGTACCAGCTTAGAGTCTTTAAACTTCTCTAACATTCTACTGATAATTAAAATCACAATAATAGATGGTAGTACCAAACCTAATGTTGCAATAACTGCCCCCCAAACGCCTTTTACAGAAAAGCCTACATAAGTGGACATATTAACACCCATAGCCCCTGGTGTAGACTCAGAAATAGCAATCATATTCCCAATATCTGACGCTGTAAACCAACCGGTCTTTTCAGAAATTGCATATAAAAAAGGAATTGTCGCCATACCACCGCCTATTGCAAAGAGTCCGGTTTTAGCAAATTCATAAAATAATCTCAAACAAATCATTTCTTTTCCCCCTGCATCTTCTGAATATTCTTAATGGAAATTCCGGCAACTGCTGCCAGCACTACCAAGATAACCGGAGATAAAGAAGTAAATACACTTAACAATGTAATGACAACACAAATTGATGCACACCACTTATCTATTACTGATTTCTTTCCTAATTTAATAACTGCATCTAAAATCAAAGCACATACGCAGGCACGAATTCCATTAAAAGCATGTGCTACATAAGAAATATGTGCAAAGTTCTGAAGAAATGCTGCAATAATCGTAATGATTACAAGAGATGGAAATACAAACCCAAAAGTTGCCACAAAACCTCCGGGAACTCCTTTTCTCTTATATCCAATAAACGTGGAAGTATTTACTGCAATAATACCGGGGGTACATTGACCAATTGCATAATAGTCCATAACTTCTGCCTCAGTTGCCCAATGCCGTTTCTCCACTATTTCTCTTTGGATAATCGGAAGCATTGCATAGCCGCCCCCAAAAGTTACAGCCCCCATTTTTGCAAAAATCCAAAAAAGCTCTGCCAGTTCCTTCACTTTTTTTCCTCCTAGCCTTCAAAATTTAACACATATAAAATTAACACAAATATTTTACCTTGTATAGCCTAAGAATAAAAATGCTTTCCTGTAGATTCTCTTTCTAAAAGTTCTCCTTCAAAAATTAACTGCCTAGGAGTTTTTTTACCTTTTATCATATCAAATAATAAATCTGCTGTTGCTTTGGCGATTTTTTCCACAGGCTGACGTATAGTAGTAATACTTGGAATATAAAATTCTCCAGCTTCCAAACCATCAAATCCTGCTACTGAACATTCTTTAGGAACAGAAATTCCAGCTTCTTTTAAGGCTCTGCACGCTCCAATTGCCAACGTATCTGAAGTAGCATATAAAGCAGTAAAATCCGTCTTTTTCAAGAGCTCTTTTGTCAACTTATAACCTGTCTGAAAGGAATATCTATCTTTTTTCATATCCATATAACTAATCAATTCCTCCTGAACAGGTATATTCTTATCCTTTAATGCCTGTGCATATCCCATAAGGCGGAGCTTTCCAATACTTTCATCCTCTTTGGGTGCTGTTAAAATTGCAATTCTTTCATGTCCCAATTCAAGAAGATATTCTGTCATCTTATAGCTTTCTTTAAAGTCATCTACAGAGACAGCCGCATGCAACTCACAATCTTCCCCTGCTGTTCCAATGGTACTGAGCACATAAGGCACTTCAAGCTGATTCATTTTTTCTTTTGGATGGGAAAAACTTCCTCCCAGAAAAATCAATCCCTGAAGCTTTTTCTCTTTTGTAATGTGCAAAGCAATATCCAGTTCATCCTCTTGTTCCTCTACATGCTGCAAAATACAACTATAATTTTTCTTTTGACATTCTCTTTCCAAATCACTTACTATGTCACTAAAAAAAGTATTACCAATTCCTTTTACCAGCACTGCAATTGCTTTTGCCTGTGTTCTCTTTAAATTTCTGGCGCTATTATTCGGCACATAATTAAATTCTTCAATGGTTTTCATAATCAATTCTTTTGTCTTTGGATTAATATCCGGATGATTATTCATTGCTCTTGATACCGTACTTACGCCAACACCGCACTTTTTTGCGATATCTTTAATTGTCATATTTCCCATCTTTATGCCCTTCTTAAGAAAGTCTTCCATAAAGTTTTGTCATGTCGTACATTTTTTCTAATACATCTTCCTGTAGCTGTCCTGGTTTTAATCTCCACTCCCAATTATATCCCAATGTAGAAGGTTTATTAATTCTGGCTTCTTTTCCAAGTCCCAAATAATCCTGAATTGGAATAACTGCTAAATCTGCAACTGATGCCATTGCAAGACGAATAAAATCCCATGGAATTTCTTCAGCAGTAGAATTTTTATTATTCATATATCTCTGAGCAAAAGCTCTGTCTTCTGGTGCCATTTCATCTAGCCATCCCAAAACAGTATCATTGTCATGTGTTCCTGTATAAACGACACAATTCTTATTATAATTGTGAGGAAGATAATTGCTTTCTTCTCTGGAATCAAAAGCAAACTGCAATACCTTCATTCCCGGATATCCTGTATCCTGCAAAAGTTTTAACACACTGTCTGTTAAATACCCCAAATCTTCTGCAATAATATTTACATCACCAAGTGCTTGCTTTACGGCATGGAATAAATCAATTCCCGGTCCCTTCTGCCATGCGCCAAACTCTGCTGTTTCATTACCATAAGGAATTGCATAATATTCATCAAAACCTCTGAAATGATCTACACGTACCACATCATACAGTTTAAAGCAATATTTCAAACGCTGTATCCACCATACAAAGCCTGTTGATGCATGATACTCCCAGTTATACAAAGGATTTCCCCAAAGCTGACCTGTAGCTGAAAAACCATCCGGTGGACATCCTGCTACTGCTATTGGTTCTGAATTTTCATCAAATTGGAAAAGTTCAGGATTTGCCCATGCATCTGCACTGTCAAAAGCAACATAAATCGGAATATCTCCAATAATGGAAATCCCCTTTTCATTGGCATAAGCTTTCAGTTTCTTCCATTGCTTTGTAAACTCATACTGCTGAAAACGGATAAACTGTACCTCTTCTGCTAACTCCTGCTTTTTTTGTTCTAAGGCTTGAGTATCTCTGCATTTCAACTTATCTTCCCACTGGCTCCAGCTCATACCGTTAAGACTGTTTTTAATTGCCATATAAAGACTATAATCTTCCAACCAAAACTCATTTTCTTTTACAAAATTATAGAAATCTTCATCTTCTGTAAAACGTGCAAAAGCCTTTTTCAAAATAGGAAATCGTTGATAATACATTTTTTCATAATCAACATAAGAAAGATTATCCCCAAAATCACACGCATCACATTCCTCTTTTGTCAAAAGACCATCCTCTATCAGTGTTTCCAGATCTATATAATAAGGATTTCCGGCATAAGTAGAAAAAGACTGATATGGTGAGTCTCCGTATCCTGTAGGACCCAAAGGCAAAATCTGCCAGTATTTCTGTCCTCCTGCTTTTAATTGATCCACAAATTCATAAGCTTCCTTTGAAAAACTGCCAATTCCATAAGCGGAAGGCAAAGATGAAATAGGAAGCAACACTCCGCTTGCTCTCATTTTTCTTTCTCCCTGTATTTCTATTCTTTCTTGTACGTTTCCGGTAACGATATCGGTAACGTTTCCAATTCTTTGTAAAAATACAATATCACATTTTTTTCAAAAACGCAAGAAGAAGAATATTTTTACTGTGATAATACACTAAACTATGATAAAATAAAATAAGAAACCTTCAATAACCTTTTTATAAAAGGAGGTATGACAATGAAGAAAACAACAGAATTATTAATAACTGCTGTACTTTCCTTAGTTACTTTCGCTCTTCTCATCTATGACGACCAACATCCAAAACTTAATACTACAGAAGTTATAAACATCTATAATAATAGTTCTAATGTAACGTTCAGTGAGCCTATGGGTTTTTCAAAAATGGTAACTCACTATGCTGAAGCATCTGAAATGTCCTATGATGAAGCCCTTAAACTATTTCCTAAGGAAAACACAGACGATACTGTCTCTTCCAAATGTTATCGAATATTAAATATTCCTCTTGATGTAACTGCTATTTATAAACCTCAACTAAATTTATATTGTGAAACAAGTGAGTCAGGACATTACTGGGGGATCTCCAATATTTACCTCGCAAATATGGAAAAAAATTACGCCGGCTCTGCTAAACAGTTTTCCGGTACTGTGGATATGTGGTTTAGAAATGGATATCAACTTGAATACATTGTTAATGGAGATTTTTATATCAATGGTACAATGGCTATATCTGATGGTGCAGATTTAGATTTCTCATCAGATAATTATGTACAACTTTCATTCACTACATCTTCCTCCACCATGCCTATTCATTACCAATATTTCTATAATCATGAGACACTGGCTTTTCAAAACTAATAGATTACTTTAACGAAAGGAGAGCTTTATGACCAAAAGATTTTCTGTATCCACTTTATTCAATCATAAAATTTTTATCTATTTTGTTCGCATAACAGCATGGATAACTTTTTTTGTGACCTCTTATATTCTTTTATCGAATTCAAACCTATGGTACGATTGCCCTGCTCTAAGTTTAACCTGTGTCCTTTCTATATGCTTTACAGATTTTAAAGTAGATTACAAAAACATATCCTTTTTAAAAAGGTTCATTATTATTATATTAAAATGTAGCATTATTTTCTTAGGTGCTTTCATAATATACAAAATATCTTCCTACTTTCCATTTAAACTGTAATCTTATTACGGAAATACGGTCTTTTCTATTTCTGGAAATATATAACATTCTTACGTTTCCAGAAATTTTAAGCAATAAAAATCCCGTAGTAAACAATAATGTATGACTGTTTGCTACGGGATTTCCATCAATCTCTGTCATTTCTTCTATTTACAATAGTCAAAAGTCTTAAAAGTTGTGTAAGTGACACAGCAAGTGCCGCATACATAAGTAAGTGCCGCCGCTGTCAGCACCTTTCTGGAACCGGCAATTTCTGTATCCGTTAAAATATTGCAGCTTTCAATAGCACGAAGTGCCCGCCTACTGGCATCAAATTCTGTAGGCAATGTTAAAAGCTGAAAAAGCGTTGACAATCCAAAACATGCCACTCCTAAATAGGCAAGATTTCCCATTGCTGAACCTGTTCCTGCAAATAAAAGTCCTACTAAAATCAAAGGCATGGCAAGCTTAGACCCAAGGTTCGTAATTGGTATAATGGCATTTCTAAGCTTAATGGGCATATATCCCTGTGCATGCTGTATGGCATGACCTGCCTCATGTGCGGCTACTCCGATTGCAGCTGTAGATGTCTGTGAATACACTCCATCTGAAAGACGAATAACATTATTTCTTGGATCATAATGATCCGTAAGATTTCCAGCTACTCGCTCAATTCTTACCTGATACAAACCATTGGCATCCAGCACAGCTCTGGCTGCATCTCTCCCTGTCATATTCCGCATGGAATACTGTGAGGAATATTTCCTGAAGGTACTGTTTACTTTTGAACTTGCCCACATAGCAAAAAATCACTGCGGGTAAAACATACATAATATACGTATAATCAATATACATTTTTTCCATCTCCTATAAGGTCAGTACTAACAGTATATTCCTCACACCTATTCCTATACAAGAAACAAAGAATAAATTTATTCTAAAGTTTTTATTCTTTTTCAATTCCTGCTGTTTCAATAATGAATTTAACTTTTCCATTCATATCCTGACTTGCTCCATCAAATGCTGTATAAGATTTATCCGCATTTTCTATTGCTTTCAAGCGATCCAAAACAGTCTGCAAATCTCTATTTAATGTATCATTTAATTTCTGAATACCTTCTTTATCAAATTCAGCCATTCCGTCTGCCAGTTTTACTGAGCCATCCTGAAGCTGTGTTACACCGGATTTTAATCTTTTCCTCCTGATGCAAGCTTAGAAGTTCCATCCTTTAAGGAAGAAGCTCCTGATGCAAGCTGTGCAATACCATTGCTTAATACACCTGCTCCCTGATTTAAAGTATTACCACCTTTTAAAAGTTCCTGACTGCCTGCTGTAACCTGTGCTGCTCCTGCATTTAACTGTCATATTTTGATTTAATTCCTGTGAACCACTCTGAAGCTGTGCTGTTCCATCTGCCAGACTGGC
>ENA-OQCW01000755-OQCW01000755.1-human-gut-metagenome-genome-assembly--contig:-NODE-755-length-16130-cov-4.750422_pt1 | contig 16130 bp, 17 predicted proteins | sample MGYA00242767_ERZ504593 | MGnify/ENA primary metagenome ERZ504593 (study PRJEB26092, sample SAMD00036307) | human gut metagenome | host: Homo sapiens | study: EMG produced TPA metagenomics assembly of... | reverse complement strand
AAGAACTTTTAGAAGAAGTAAGAGAACGTGAAGACTACATTGATTATCTGAACAAGGAAATTTCTAAATACATTTCCAAAGTTCTGGTAAATGAAAGTAATCCGAACGACTCTCAGTATATCAGTGCTCTGTTTAAGGTTTGCGGTAATGTAGAACGAATTGGTGATCATGCCATGAACATTTGCGAATATACAAAAATGATTGAAAAACAGGGTATTTCTTTCTCAGAGGAAGTCAAAGAAGAAATCGATGAGATGCGTGATATCTGTGGGAAAGCCTTAGATTTCTTAGGTCAGATTAAAGACAATACCATGGATAATGTAAAGGTTATTGAGGACTTTGAACAGAAGATTGATGATATGACTGAGGATTATAGAAAGAAACAGTTAGTCCGTATGCAGAAAGGAACCTGCTCAGAAGAAGGCTGCATTATTTACGCAGAGATGCTTACAGACTTTGAACGAATTGGAGATCATATTTTAAAATATTGGTCAGGAAATGGGACTTGGAAAAGTAAGTGCATAAGAAATGAGATAGGAAGGGCTATCATATTAGAAATAATATGATGGCTCTTTTTAGGTTTACGATTTCTATTGACAGAATGAAAAAAAGTCTGCTACTATTTAGAAAAATATCTAATTAGAATATTTTCTAAATACATACAAGAAGGAGAGGTGAAAGAATGAGTTTTGCGGATACGTTTAAAGCGTTATCAAATCCCGTAAGGAGGGAAATCTTACAAATGCTCAAGAAAGGAAGGATGTCTGCAGGAGAGATTGCCAGTCACTTTGATATAACCAGCGCAACAATTTCCAATCACTTAAATGTTTTGAAGAAAGCAGGACTGGTGTGGGAAGAAAAAGAAAAAACTTTATTTATTACGATTTAAATACCTCTGTGGTAGAAGAAATTATGGCATGGCTTGCCCAGTTAAGAAAGGAAGATGATGAAAATGAAGAGAAGTGAATATAAAGGAATTATGATAATTACATCAATTATGATGCTAATTCCTGTTGTTATGGGAGTTATTTGTGGGATAAACTTCCAAATGAAATTGCAACCCATTTTGGAGCAGATAATCAGGCGAATGGCTGGAGCAGTAAACCTATGACAGTTTTTGGAATGCCTCTCTTAATGCTGGCATTACAGTGGTTTTGCTTTTTGATTACATCAAATGATCCCAAAAAGAAAAACATTAATAAAAAGATGTTTGCTTTTATATTGTGGCTCGTACCGATTATTTCCTTAATTGTTATGATGTCAACTTATACCATTGCCCTTGGATATTCTGTGGATATTGGAATGATAATTAACTTTTTAGTGGGGATTTTATTTATTGTTATGGGAAATTATATGCACAAAATCAAACAGAACTATACGGTGGGAATTAAAATTCCGTGGACTTTAAGCAGCGAAAAAAACTGGAATAAGACACATCGCATGGCTTCATGGTTGTTTATTATCGGCGGTATTCTGTTTTGCATCAATGGATTTTTCAAGATGACAGAAATGCTGTTTGTGGTAGTTATTTTGATTGCAGTTGTGCCGATGGCATACTCTTTTGTACTTTATAAAAAGGGAATTTGATTGGTAAAATTGCCTAATTGTAAATCCCTGTCATAAATGATAGAATAATTTTTAGGAACAATCGTGTTACAGGGTGGTTGACCTCTATTTTATGATACATAGAATGGGGGTGGTGCTGATGAAACATTTTGATTTTAAAGACTTAATGTCATTTGGAATGTTCATTTTATCACTACTGACATTCATTTATATGATTTGTCACTGATAAGTTAAAGCATAGAAATACCACCCTCATAAAAACTTTGACAGGTTTCGGGTGGCATTTTCTATGTACACTTTTAAATCGGTCAACCCCTTGTGGGCGATTGTTCCTTTTCTTTATTATAGAATAGAAAAAAAGAAATTGCAATTATTTTTTGCTTGATTAGGAAATGGAGGAAAAGGCATTTTGAAAAATAATGTCTTCCTCTTTTTTTGTATAAACGAAATCTGAACTTGCCAGATATTCAAAGAAAGAGTAGAAAGCATTACATAAACTGGACTCATTTATTTGTATAAAAGAAAATTGGAAGTTTTCTTTTATAATAAATATAGTCAAGGTATGGATATCATGCAATTCTATGTTCAAATAAGTCGGAAGCTTAAATTCCGGTTTTAAAATATGTGGGGTAAAATCGCCTTCTTTTTTATGGTGAAAGTAATTTTGCATCATGGATTTTCTTTCGATAGCTGAAAATCCGGTTTTTAAATTTTTATACTGTCCAAAACATTTTCCGGTTTGACAAAACATATTTAGTCCCTCTTCGGAAAAGAAAGAAACCGTGTTCTTCATTTTTCTGGGGAGGGGGGTAGAGGCAGCAACTACTTTATACATTTTTTGAAGTGCATCAATATATTCTGCTGCATTTGGAAGTTCACTAAACGAGTCTTTTTCAGAATTAAAATGTACATTCATAAAAAACAAGCACGGATGAAATTCCAATGTGTGAGAAGGAAGCCCAAAATCCATATAATTTTTTTCCAATGCTTTCATAATGCAAATAGGATTATCTGCATATTCCATAAACGGTTTTGCCATCTGAAAAATTCGATAAAATTCATCTCGATATTCTTTAACAATATTCCAAGAATGATACAAAACAGCACTTTTAAAATCTGAAGAAATTATCAGGACATTTTGCGAAGTAATTATGTAATAGGGCATTACCATAAGCTTTTCATCATCGCAGGTTATATTACTGTATAAATAAGAAGGATGATAAATGTCTTTTAATAATTGTATGGTTGGCAAAACATCAGACATAATTTCAAGATTTTGACAAGGATGTAAAGAGTTTGACGGATTGCTGTTTAAAGTGATTAAATGCTTAATATCTGCGTGTCCGCTAAACTGTGAAAAAAGCTTCTTTAATACAAAGAAAACGTAACGGTACGATGTCGGAACATTCAGGAGAATTTCGGGGTTTGTATTTGTTTCTAATTCTTTTTGCAATGTAAAGAAAATTTTATTTTCTACACAAGGCGTTATAGAAAAGGCATTAGAAAAATCTTCTGAACCGGAAAGCGTATCCGAATTGTCATTTTCTAAGAATGAAAGTCGTTCTATCAAATCTTTAATATAGCATCGCTTTAAATATTCTGTTTTTCCAATTTTCTCTATATCATATAACTTTAATGCCTCTTCTTGCTGAATAGGATTAATTCTAAGATAAGAACAAAAATCCTTTACAAATTTGCGGCTGGGAAGTCGTTCACCTCTAATCATTCTTTGGATAGAAGTTCTGTCCAGAGAAGAATGGTTTGCAATTTGATAAACATTGCTTCCGCTGTTGGCTAAAAGATGTCGGCAGTATTCGCTGAACTCTGACATATTTTATTCCTCCTTAAATATTACAATAAACAATAGAATTATACAAATACTTCTGGGACACTGCAATATTTTACGACAAAAAAGTAAGGCACAATAGATGGCACATATTGAAGCTCTTAAAGTTTGAATATAAACTGTAAGAGATGATATTTCAGAAGAAAAAGTTTAATAGTGATAATAGTTTCTGGGTGATTTAATTTATAGTTATATAATTGATGGCGACTGAGTATTCGGTAAAATTGATTTAACTATGGAAAAGAATAAGTTTACGGGCTATAGTTATATACTAACCATTAATAGTTTAACAGATAACTGATAACAGATAAAAAATAGGAGATTATCACCGTATAGTTTAGTTGCTTAGCACAAGATGCTGTGTAAGACTTATAACCTATAAAGAAGATAGAAAAACGAAAGCCAGTCAATATGCTTTAGGATGAATTGGCGTCTTTCGTAGAAAGGCGAGTTCTAAAAATGAGTGAATATTCACGACAGATTAAAAGAGAATTAGAAAACTTTCAATTATCTGTTCAGAAATTAGGAATAGGAATAAAATCAGCTTCTTCCTTATGGAACGATCCCAAATATTTTGAATTATCTTCAGAGATAACCCAAATCGCTAGTTTGTCTAGAACTGTGTTATTGGAAGGAGATAAGAGTTGTGAAACTATAAATAGATTTTTCAAAATAGCAGATGAAGAATACTAATATCTTTGTGAAAGGTGGAAATAGGTTTGGTAGATGTATCCATTGAAGTGTTGCAAAAAGTAAAGTTAGCGTTAATCACTTTTCAGAGTGACATTACTGGGATTTCATCCCGAACAACTGAATTGGCACAGGATTGTTTAAGGGTATGTTATAAAAAAATAGATGAAACACAAGTAAGAATTAATGAACTGAACGTTGAGATTAAAAAGTTGAATAATACAATCAATCTACTTGGAAGGGAGATTAATATTGTTCAGAATAAAATACAACAGTGGGAAGAGTCTATACCTTGTATGGAAAAACAATTCCAAAATGTAGAAGTTAATATTAGTAGTTTTCAGAGGGGACTTTCTGTTTTGCAGGTACAGTTAGCAGATACTGAGGATGTTAGAACACGACAACAGATTCAATCTCAAATTGATAGGGAGACAGAGAAATTAAACTCTTTGTACTATGAGCAATCTGAATTGGAATATCAGATACGAAATGCAAAAAAGCAGAAAGAGGTTTTACATCAAAAAGTTAGTGAGCTAAAAAATGAAAAAGTATACTCTGAAGAACATTTCGCAATTGCAAAAAAAAGAAAAGCTCAATATCAGCAGAAATTTGATAGACTCAAATTATTATTGAACACAGCAAAATTAAATTTAGATGCTTATATCAATGCAACCAGAAAGATTGAAAGTTCTTCTGTGTCTAATGTCGATAATAATATTCGAGCAGTTGGCAAGTGTATTGACCATATAGAAAAATATTTATCAACTAACTTATAACGTGATTCTGGAAAATAATCTTTTGAAAAGGACATTAAAGGGGGGATAAATATGGCAAATGGAGTATCTGTTGAACGTGTGGCACTGCAATCAGGTATCGGTGTGTGTAAAACCTGTATTCATGAATTAACCGATGCATCTCGCACTTTGAAGCGAGACTATCAGAGCGCAGGCTCTGGCTGGAAGGATCAGCAATACGCAAGACTCGGAGGGGTTATAGAAGAATGTTGTTCTGCATTGGAAAAACCAATTAGCGAACTTGAAGGTTGCCAAGCCAGTCTAGAAAAACTTTTGAGTGTAGTTTCTGCTTATGAAGAAGTCAGTTTATAAAGGAGGTTAAATATGGCAGTAAGAGCATCTGCGGAAACAATCCGTGAAATGAAAAAACAGATTACACAAACAATTAAAGATATTGAACATATTAATGTAGGTATTCGTAGTGGCATTCGTGCGACTGGTTCTTGGGATGATGCGAAAGCAGCAGAATTTAATATACTTATGCAAAAAATTGCAAGACTTACAGCATCTCCTGTTGAAACTCTCAATGCAGCACTTCCGAAACTCGAGAAGCTTGCACAAACCCTTGACGACTACAATTCACAGAAAATTAGTAGATAATATTCAAAATTAGGAGGAGATTATGAATAACAAAAAGAAAACTCAAGAAACCCCTACATTTACACCACCAGAAAATGGAGTTCCCATATTCACTTCACAAAAGCAGGCGCAAAGTAACGCTGTTAGATGCTACTATCATAATGATGAGATGGCTGTTGGAAGATGTGTAAGATGTGGTAAAAACCTATGTAAAGATTGTTGCGATACATACGGTTTCTCCAGCGGAAAATACGCAGGTCGTACATTATGTTACGACTGTACTCAAGCAATTGTTCAAGAAGACATTGCCCAGTTGCAGGCTAATTATAAGACTATAAAGTTACAATGTATACTTACACTTATTGGCGTAGTTATTGGTGCATTTCTGGGTTTAGGTGTAGGTGTTAGCGATGGCTATAGTATTAGCGAAAGCCTTCTTATCATGCTTGTTTTTGGGGCTGTCGGTGGCTGTTTTTATACTTTTATACGAAATTATATTTCTACTTTGCCAAGCTGGTTCACAAGTACTGGAAACATTGTTGTATCACTATGTATATTTATGGTTAAAGCATGTGTATGTCTTCTAATCGAATATGTACGAGCAATTTTTACTACTGGTTCTAAATTGTACCGTTTTATTACATACATGAAGAGAACAGAACATATCATTGAAAATAACCAAACTGATTTACAACGCCTGAAAGAGTACATGGAATATACTCTCGTCCGTAGTCGTAACCAAGGTGTTGATTTGGATTTTCTTATGAAAGAGGGCAGTGAACTTTACAACAACTCTTTTGCGCAGATGGTTCAGGAGCAAGGTGAAGAACAAGCTGAGAAAGCAGTTAGTGGATGGGTAGCAACTATAGCTGAAAATGGAGAAATTATTAGAAGCTTTGCTGCTTAAAAATAGGAGGAATGTACAAATGGATAACAACTCAAATAATGATACAATTGCTGCACGCCGTAGAGCTTTAGCTGAGGCACTTAGGCAAGGTGAACCTGTAATTGTGACTCCCACTGGAGAAGTTGGGACTAAAGAAGAAATGCAGGATAATGGTATGTCTGGTATTCAAGTTCCTGACGGCAAATTAGCAAAGGAGGACTAGATATGGCATTTTACTGGTATCAAAGCGACCCACAGTTATATCAAGCAGAAGTAGCTGCTATGCAGAAATTCTTTCCATCTTTTAAAATCAACCAGTTGCAGGATGGCTCTGGTAGATTATATTGGCGTGGCAAAGTTCAACCAATGGGCGAAGGTGGAATGGTCTGGGATTTGATGTTGATTTATAAAAATGACCATCCCCACGCTTCTGAAGGAGAATATGGTGGCTCCATTCAGATTCTCCCAGTTCAGCCGAGACTTAAAGACATCGCACAGAAGATGATGCCCATTCTTGAGCAGACCTATGGTTCCTATGAGAATTGTGCAAGACGTGGTTTCGGATTAGGATTGCCGCACATCTACCGCAACAACTTCGGCAGAAATGAAGAATACTTTATTTGTACAGCTGATCCTAAGTATTTCAAAGCGGGACAAACTCGCTCCACTTCTGCTGCATCAGCTCTTAGCTGGGCTTGCAAATGGATTATGCTCTGTGAAATGTGGCTGAACGGCGAAATTAGTGATGATGTCGCTTTGGAAGGAAATTACTAATTATCACAAGGGCGTCCAGCTTCATTTTTAGAAGCAGGACGCCCTTATCTTATATTATTGGAGGTGTAGCCATGAAAGTAATTTTTTCTGACCGGGCTTTTGCAGCTGTAATGGCTGAAACCACAGAAAAAATAAAGACTGAAACTGGCGGATTATTCCTTGGTTCGCTTGAGGACGACATATGGTATATTATCGAATCTATTGATCCGGGTCCAAAGTCTATTTTTGAAGTTGCCTACTTTGAATATGATCAGCAATACACTCAACATCTGATTAATAAAGTTGCTAATCTTTATGATAAAAAAACTATCTCTAATCGGGCTGTGGCATCGACATCCTGGTTCATTTGACCATTTTTCATCGACTGATGATGGTACAAACTCTAAGTATGCTCGAATGAGAAAAGAAGGCGCAATATCCGCCTTAGTCAATATTGATCCTGAATTCAGATTAACAATGTATCATGTAAGCCAGCCATGTAAATACACAACAATTGAATATAATGTTGGAAATCATTTGATTCCTGACGAATTGTTGCAATACAAATCACCAGAGCGATTTGAAAAGTTAATGACCGGGATAATAAATGACGAATACAAAACTTGTCGTCCTTCTATCAGCTTTCACGGTTTTCTAAAGGTAGTTCTCCCCTATATGAAACGGGTAAAGCTCAATGAGTTTCTCCATGAAGTTGGAGACAGCGATATTGCAACTAATCGTATTCTCGATGAACTTGTTGAAGACACTGAATTTTTGGCTAATGAACAAGGAATTGAATACTCCATTTCTCAAGGGGAGCAATTTATTTGCTTGTCTCAAGATGCAATTGATGTGCCTGTAAAACTCTATTTCCGATACATATCTGAAAAAGATGCCGTTGTTTTTTCATATAAAAACAATTGTTATCTGTATAAAAGCAATGGGTTTAGACGGGCTTTTGAGCAGGCACTCAACGCTCAAAAAGAAGCCATTCGTCAAAGAGCAACATATGATAGAGGCATATCGTTATCTGAAGCAGTCAAAAAGATAATGCATATTAATTTGGATGGAGATGGTAAGTGATGGAAAATTTCTTTAATGATGAAATTGAAAAAACCGTATTTATCTCAGATGAACAGCTTCAAGAAGCTATTTCTGGGAAGCTATACGGTAAATATTTTGAAGATACAAAGATTTATAATATTTTCCCGTCAGAATTGTCTAACAAGGGAGATTATTTAGGAGAATTGCTACCCACTGGAAGCACCCCTACAGATGATTTCTGTGGAATTATCGGTGATGGTAATATCACATTCTTTTGTGATGGTAAGGAAATCCATGTGGAATCTTACGGACTTTATCAAAGCATTTTCTCTCGTAATAAGGGCATTCTGGAAACATCTGTTATGAACACCAAGCGTGTTGTTATTCTAGGATGTGGTTCTGTTGGTAGTCTTGTTGCAATGGAGCTTGCTCGTGCTGGAGTCGGTCATTTTCTGCTCGCAGATCCGGATGTGATGGAGTATCACAATATATGCCGCCATCAGTGTGGCATTGAAGATGTTGGAGATTTGAAAATCAATGCTCTTTCTCGCAAGTTGAAAAACATCAATCCGAAAGTACATATAGAAAAGTTTGAAGGAATTGCACAAAATATACCCAAAGCAATGTTGGATGAATTCTGTGTTGAAAACGAAACTATTTTTGTAGGGTGCGCAGACAATCGGGCTGCTGATGTCTATACAAACCGCATCAGTATTTACTATACTGCTGCATTTATCTCTATTGGATTTTGGGAAAGGGCTTATGCCGGCGAAATATTCTATCATATTCCTGGAAGGAATATGCCATGCTATGAATGTGCTCTTGGCAATGGCGGCAATATTTCTGCACGAGCTCAAGCCAATCATCATATTTACTCAAACCAGGAGCAAACAGAAGGAATAAAATTTGAACCTGGCATCTCCGTCGATATTAACTTTATTACCAGCATCGGTATCAAATTAATAATTGACATATTGAACTCGACCAATCCTGGATATATACCTCGGCTATTAGACAATTTGAAACAGTACACTTTAGTTTGTAATACAAGTAATCCTAAGATTGGTGGAGAAATGGTTGAGATTTTCAGTTACCCACTTCAGGTAACAACTTCCCTCATTGTAGATTTTGGTGGTGAATGTTCAGATCAATGTAAATACGAGTTGGAAGAAAAATAATAAAAATGCCTATTTAGGAGAAAGGAATGAAATGATGGACGCTATTACTCAAACTGAGATATTTGCCTTAATTGCAGAAATAAACTCTTTTGCAGACAGTTCGGAAACTCTTATCAATAATAGTCAGTTGACTTATGACCAGAATAAGCAGGCTCTCTTAAATAGGCATAACACTGCTCTTGCGCAGTTGGAGAAAAGCTATAAGACCAACTGTGATGCGATTTCCAGCAAATCAAGACGCACCATTAAAGATGCCCAACAAATGTTGGAAGATATTGAAGCCTTAGATACTCGGCTATCTCAAGTGGATAAATACTATCGCAAAACAAAAGAAAAAAAGAAGCCGAATTAGCGGATAGAACTAGTGATAGATACCAGGACATAAACGACTATTTCACTATTTTGGAGCAAATAAAGGCAGACTATGCTGCAATATCCAAAAAGTATTCCGAGGATATTCTTCCCGCCTTGATTAACGGTCTTAATTATTTCTTTTCAAGTAAAAGGAAAAAGGATTATGAAGAATTGATCATTCTCCGCAATACATTAAGACTATTTGAAAAAGAAATTGAAGAGGTTCTTCCTGCCCTTACCTCGGAAGAATTGGCTCAACAGAAGAAATCTTATTTTGCTAGAAGAGCCACGCTCATAGACAGCAACAAACGAGAATTAGCCAATTTGGAGGAGAACTATCGGATCACCTTAGATAATATTGCAGACAAAATTTGTACATCTCTTGATGAAGTATTGCCGGATGTTTTAGTCGATTTCCTTCATTCACAGATGGCTGAGTATTCAAAAACCCAAAATAAAGTCAACACGAACCATCTTATTGAAAACGAAATTCTGCACATGAGTTATGTGGACTATCCTGTGGACTTCTTTGTACAATCTGCGATTGTGTCTTCTTTAATTAAAGAAAAATGCGCATCTCTTTTGGTAAACGGTAGCATTCGTATGCCAATTACACTTACCACTAGAAATGCACCTGCTTGGTTCGTGGTATCTGATAATAGTAATAATACTGCATTGCAAGCATTTTCTCATGCCATCATGTTTAGTGTGTTGTCTGCTTGTCCCGTTGCAAAACTTACTTTTTCTATCGTAGATCCTGAGAACCGTGGAAACAGTGTAGCACCATATTTTGATGCAAAGAAAAAGCTCCCTGAACTGTTTGGTGAACAAATTCTCATTGAGCGGGAACAGATTTTACAGAAAATAAATTTGTTAAATGCAAAAATCGAAGATATTCTTCAGGATAAATTAGGAACTCGTTTTGACACAATTTATGATTATGCTGAAGAAAATCCCTCGTACGATGTCACCTCTGAATTATTGGTATTATACGACTTTCCAAAAGGGTTTGATGAACAAGGACTGGCTGGTTTACGCAATATATTGAGAAATGGACGCAAGTGTGGAATCTATACGCTCATTCTTTATTTGCCAACAATGGTAAATGGACGAGATGAATTTGTACAGAGTCTCAAAGCAATCGAATCCCTCTCTATTGTAATCAAACAACAAGGCGAAAACTTTTTTATGAGAGGTATGCCATTACTCTATTCTGCGATGCCCGATAAAACTAATTTTGCCAAATTCTTCAGCAAATATATGCTCATTTTTGAGGGCATAAAGAACAGAGGTATTGCCTTCTCTCCTCTTATCAAAAAACTGGTTGATGCAGAGAGCATGGAAGAATTAGAACAACATATTAAGTTTATAGGGCAAATGATGGATAGCTACCAGCAGGAATATTCTCATGTGCCAACTGTTGGTAGTACCTTCCCGCAGAGTGTAACTCTTGGAGAAGTATCCTATCCTTCTGATATTTTTTTCGACAGCATCGGCTATGATCGTATCCTTAAGGCTTTTGGAGAAAAAATTGCGAACAATGTTGTTGCATTAGATCATGTTGAATTGCCGTTGTCCTTTGACTTGCGAAATTCTTTTAACGTTTTATTTAATGCTCCCGAAGCAAATAGTGCGGCTATAAGAACCTTTACCCATCATGTAATGTGGAGTATGTTGTCATTTCTACCCGTCACTAAAGTTAATTTCTGCATCATGGATAGCGAACAACGAGGAAACAGTATTCTTCCATTTCTAGATTTCAGAAAGCGACTGCCTGAAATCTTTGGCAAAAAGATTTATACCAGTCAGGATATGATTTATGAAAAACTTCAAGCTATTAATGCTCAAATTGACGAGTTCATTTTGAATAAATTGGGGACAAAATATCAAGACCTTTTGGAATACAATTTGAATACTCCAAACGGAGCTGAACCTATTACCTTGCTCGTTGTGTATGACTTTCCGGGAGGTATGGACGGTCGTTGCATTGATACTTTGATTAATATTTTACGAAACGGGAATAAGTGCGGTGTATGTACGCTGATTTGTCATAATCCTGGTGTTACTTTCTCCAGATATGAAAGCATTGAAGAGCGTATGGAACAGATCACCAAGTACTGCGTACCAATAGATTATAAAGACAATCGGTATATGTTGCTTCCATATAATCTCCCTATTAAGTTGCCACAAATGATGGACACTAAAACTATCAACACTTTTACAGATACATACTTTAAGGCTGCGGAGGTTATCAAAAACAAAGGGCTTTCATTCACTGATATTTTGGCACCAGAGCTGTTTTCTTGTGATTCTGCTCATGTACTTGATATTCCTATTGGACTCGGAGACGAAGACGCAATTATCAGTCTGAGGCTGGGTGAAGGGACTTCTCATCATGGTTTAATTGGTGGTGGTACTGGTGGTGGTAAGTCAACATTGCTTCATACCATAATAATGAGTAGTATGCTTCATTATAGTCCAGATCAGCTGAATCTATACATGATGGACTTCAAGGGAGGAACAGAGTTCAAAATCTACGAATCTGAACGTTTACCGCATATCCGGCTGTTGGCTTTGGATGCCATGCAGGAGTTTGGCGAAAGTATCCTGCAAAATTTGGTTGAAGAAATGGAAAAACGTTCAAATGAGTTCAAAAATGCTGGTGGATATACAAAGCTTGAGGATTATGTTAGAGGAACAGGTAATCCAATGCCTCGTATTCTGGTTATCATGGATGAATTTCAAATTTTATTTGATGATTCTACCAACAGGAAAGTAGCCATGCGAAGCGCAAACCATGCAAAACGTATCGTAACGGAAGGTCGTGCGTATGGTGTTCATTTACTAATGGCAACACAGTCTACTAATATCATCAGCACTTTAACATTGGACAGAGGAACCATTGAACAAATGCGTATACGTATCGGATTAAAGTGTGGAGAAGATGATGCACGATACCTTTTTTCTGATCGTTATGAAAGAGATGCTTTGGATAAAATGGTTGGTCCGAAAGGAACAGCCGTAATGAACCCCGATTATACTGAACAGTACGGCAATATCGGTCTACGTGTGGCATTTTGTGATAGCGAAAACAAAGCAAAATATCTCAAGTTAATTAGTGAAACATTTGCCGGAGAGCCATGTACAACTCAAATTTTTTGAAGGAAGCCGCACTGAACAGTTACTGGACTATTTTGCAAGTCGTGGTATCACACAAACAGATACTTTACCTGTGCGTATTCACATGGGTAATACTATCAAGGTTGCCGATCCGTTTGAAATTGTAGTTGATCGAAAACGTAAACATAACCTCCTGATTTGTGGTTCAAATGAGAGAATGGCAAATAATATCGTAAATGAATATATGGTATCAGCTTCAATAAACACCAATACCTCTATCTATTGCATTGATGGTGATTCCCTTGTTGGTGATGATGTATCTGGAGGTTTTTACCGTGTACTGCAATCGCATAGTGCTGACTTCCATTTAGCAACTTCTCGTGCAGATATTGTCCAGTTCATTTACGATATATACGAAGTCTATACCACAAGAAAAAAGAACAATGAAAGCAGCATTATCTTCATAATCATCAAGAACCTCCAATTCTTGGACATTGTGAAGTCCATGCTTAAAGGCGAAACTGTCGATGAGGCTGAATATATAGAAGTTGAAGGCAACACTGCGCAAGAAGAGAATGACGGAGATCCATTTGCTTCTCTCAATAGCTTCATATCTAGCCGCAGTAACAGCTCAAACGATCTAAGTACCTCTAATGAAAAGTTGCTTAGATTGATTGAGGACGGTTCTGGATTTGGTATTCACTTTGTTGTTAGCTCTCTTGAGTATCAGACCGTTAAGGATTGTATGCACTATGGTGAAAACGCTCTAGCTAAGTTCCCTGAAAGAATTATTTTCTCGCTGAACGACAATGACGCTGACAATCTGGTAGAAAATGTTTCTGTGACTGGTCTTCGTGATAATACAGTATATTTCACGGATGGAGTAAAAGACACTTATCAGATGAAACCGTACATTGCACCAACTGCCGGAGAATTGGATCAGTTCCTTTCCACTTTTGATTGACCCTTATTGAAGTCGTGTGATGTGTTAGTTTATCTGACACATCACCGCTTCACAGTCAGCAAAAAATACTGGCACAGAGAGGTGATAATTTGAGCAACGTAAATGTTGATTCAGCCCAGCTGATTGCAATACTAAAAAGTATACATACTTCCATTTCTTCCATTGAAGCAACGAAAAGTTCTGTAAAAATAAAATATGAACAGCTGGGCATTGGATGGAAGGATAAGAAATATGATGAACTAGGTGTGATTGTAAGGGATTGCAACAAAGCCCTGAATGATATTTTACAAATTATGCTTCAGGCAGAAAAATACGTTGCTTCGTTTGCCAAAAGTATTCAGGAATATGATAATGTTAATTTGAATACTTCTTCTGCACGTAATGCATTTGTTCAGAGTCTGCAAACTCCTAATATAGGCAATTCGTCTTATCAATATTGTCTTGGCGTATTGACAAAAGGCGCTATACCAGATGGTTATAATTCTATCATATCTCAGCGCCATGAAAATGCGGAGCAAGGTGTTAAAGAGGTGTTTGACTATTTTGCTGGAAACCTAATGATAAAGGATTTCCAATATCCTCCTAATCAAACAGCACATTATTCGCCAGCAGATTACATAGGTCATTCACGAGGAGTATACTATAACGCAGCTGCTGATATGACAAATCCGAGAGGAGCAGGAACAACTTATTTTCATGAGCTTGCTCACATGATTGATCATGCCTCATGTAATTATCAGGGTAACTTATCCAATACCTCAGAATTTGCAGCTGCACTAATTGAGGACGGTCAAAGAATTCTTAATCTCTATAATAATCTTTCGATTGAAAGACAAACAGCTTTTTTGAATCGTATCAGACAAAACTCAGCACACTCTTTTTCGGACTTGATTGATGCAACAACCAATGGTCAATTACATGGAAGTTATGGACATTCAAGAAACTATTGGACAAGACCGGGTAATTTGCAGGCAGAAGCCTTTGCACATTTTTTCGAAGCGTCTATGGGAGAGCAAGATAAGCTAGAATTTTTATCAAATTTTTTCCCGACAGCGTTTGGCATTTTTTCTTCAATGATTGATTCAATTCGACCGGGCAATCAATCCAGAGTTCTTAGTAGAGAAAGGTAGGTGCGAACAATGGATAAAAATAAAAGTGTTGCAGATTTTAGAACAGTTTTCTTAATGTTCCTGAACCGGAACTTGACAACGAGTATTATGAAATCGAAAAACAATATATTCAGTTATTTGGTCATGGTGTTCCAAGAGAAATGTTACCTGACAGCATCTCTATGGAGCAAATCAAGCAAGTCATGAACCAATGTATTCTTTTCAAAAAGGATAACTTATTTGAACTGTTAGGTGTTATCATTAGCGACGATTACTTGTATTAAAGAAAGGAATATAGAGATAGACGAAGAAAACATTATCGTTTTGAATGATGAAGATGGAAACAAAATTGAGTTTGAATTTCTTGACTTGATACCATATCATCAGAAAGAATACGTCGTACGTCTTTCCTTCCGTTATCCTTCGACGGAATCAAATTGCGTAATGGAAAAATTAGTTTGCCGATTCATAAAAGACAGAAAACCATGATAAGTTCGAACAATCCGACAGCTTTTATCAACCTTGAAGCTTTTCTTTTGTTGACGAAATTTTACTTTACGTGGAAGCTCAAGATTCAAGGCAGAGATTGCTCGTGAATCAATGAGATAAATAGTACTTTTGCTAACCATAACAAAATCAAGATTTGTGACAGAAATATGATGAGGGGATTATCCCTGCTTAAGTAGAGGCGTAAGTATCTGGTCCAAACGTTGCAATTCTGCTTCGGAAAAAGAAAAACATTTTTTGGAAGAGGAAAGAGTTTCCAGATATTTTTGGTTTGCATAATCAGCATAGTAAAAGTGTTTTATAAAGTGCATGCGCTGCGATTTTCATATCCGTTGCACACGTAGAGGGTGAAGACTTGGAACAGGGTTCTTTTTCGTAAAAATCACAAAAAGCATTACATATAGAACAACGTTTACACAATTTAAATTTGCGAGCAGAAGGGCATTCTGGGCAGATATGATTTTTGGTACATGAGAAACAATGTACATAAGAATTATAGTTTTGCTGAAATGCCCTCTTGTTTTCAATTGTAATATGAGCCCGGTATTTCTTTTGAAATTAGTAGAAAGGCTGTATCTTTTGTTTGACTAATAGACTGGATTACTACAACGATCCTTTAAAGTAAGATGTTTATATTTAGCTGGACTTGTTACCGAGACATTGTTTAAGATCAAATATAACATAAAAAAGATTCTTTCAAAGTTAGCTTTCTAGAAAGGAATTTTTTTAGAGTAATTTCT